>OGPJ01001232.1_pt1 | contig 18622 bp, 40 predicted proteins | sample 1552831 | NCBI WGS metagenome assembly OGPJ01 (sample SAMEA2579914, study PRJEB22360) | human gut metagenome | biome: human gut; feature: human-associated habitat; material: faeces | place: Denmark | collected 2008/2010
GCCAGCAGCAGGCCGGAAATGTACTGCGAGCTCACGTTGCCCGGCAGGATAAAGGTGCCCGGGCGCATGCGGCCGCTTGTCTTGAGCGGAAAACCGCCCAGGCCCTGCAGGTCGCAGCCGGCGGCAATGATCTCGTCGGAGAGCGGGGAGAGGGGGCGTGCACCCAGACGGCCCTGGCCCACAAAGGTTGCCTCTGCTCCCAGCGCGCAGGCGACGGGCAGCATAAAGCGGATCGTGGAGCCGCTCTCGCCGCAGTCGAGCGTGCCGCCCGCAAGTGCCTTGAGCAGGCCGAACTCAATACTCTTCATGGTGGGGTGGACCTGGAAGCCATCCTCGACGGTCTCGATGCGGGCACCCAGGGCCGTGAGGCAGCGCACCGTGGCCTCGATATCGGCGCAGGTGGTGTTGCAAGTGACGTGCGTCTCGCCGTTGGCGAGTGCGGCGCAGATAATCAAGCGGTGCGCCATCGACTTAGACGCGATGGCGGGGACGGTGCCCTTGAGCGGGGAGGGGGTGATGCGGGCTAGCATGCGGATGTGGCTCCCTTCTGGCCGAGGCCCTCGGCAATTAAATCATGGAAGGTGGAAAGCGGCGTGCGGTCGATGCTGCAGCGGCCAATGCCGTGCGGAATCACCAGGTCGATAGTGTCACCGGCGCGTTTTTTGTCGTGCAGCGCCTCGGCAAAGATGGCGTCGGCCGAAAGCTCGCAGCGGGTCTTGAGGCCATGTCGGGCGCAGAGCTCCTCGATGCGGCCGGGGAGTTCGGCGTCGCAAATGCCGTGCAGGGCCGCGGCGCGCGTGATAATGCCCATGCCGATCGACACGCAGTTGCCGTGTCCCAGCTCAAAGTGCTCGCAGGCCTCGACGGCATGTCCGGCGCTGTGTCCAAAGTTGAGGAGTTTGCGCTGGTTGGTCTCGCGCTCGTCGGCAACGACCACGGCGCGTTTAATGTCAATATTGCGGGCGATGATGAGTGCCACGCGGGCCACGTCCCGGTTAAGCAGCTCCAGCGTGAGCGGGGTTTTCTCCAGTTCGGCGAAAAGCTCGGGGTCGGCAATCACGGCGTGCTTGACGACCTCGCCGCAGCCGTCGGCGAACTGCTCGGGCGTGAGGGTGGCAAGGCATCCCACATCGGCGATGACCACGCTTGGTTGCCAAAAGGCTCCGGCGAGATTTTTGCCGGCGGCCAGGTCGATGGCCGTCTTGCCGCCCACCGACGAGTCAACCATGGCGAGCAGACTCGTGGGGATCTGCACAAACTTGCAGCCACGCATGTAGGTGGCCGCCACAAAGCCGGCCACGTCGCCCACGACGCCGCCGCCGAGCGCCACGATCACGTCGGAGCGCGAAAGCTCATGCTCGGCCACAAACTCCAAAATGGCAACGTAGGTCTCGGCGCGCTTGTGTGCCTCGCCGGCCTCGAAGGTACAGATGCTTACCTCATAGCCTGACGCCTCCAGGCTCTGCTTGACGGGCATCTGGTAGAGCGGACCCACGTTGGTGTCCGTCACGATGACGGCCTTGGTGCCGCCGGCAGTGGCGCGCACGAGCGGTCCCGCCTGTTCCAGCAAAAACGTGCCAACATGCACTTGGTAGGGGCGTGCGGTGTCGATATCGATGGTAATCGCCATAAACTATGGTCCTTTCGACCTGGCGTGATGGGTGGTCTAGTGGGCGCTCTCGTCGTCGAGTGCGCGTTTGATGCGATCGCCCTCGGCAAGGAGATTCTCAAGATAACGCTGGTCACGGTTCTTGAGCGCACGGCTGTAGGCGTCGAGCGAATCGATCAGGTGGTCGATCTCGAAGGCAAGCGCGTCGGCGTCGTCGATCATGAGCTCGGACCACATCTGCGGGTTGAGGTGCGCCACGCGCGTGAGATCACGGTAGCTGCCGGCCGAAAAGCCGTGGTGGACCTGGGCGGTGGGGCTCTTTACGTAGGCGTTGGACACCACGTGTGCGAGCTGGCTCGTAAAGGCGATCACGCGGTCGTGCTCGGCAGCGGTGGTCACGCTGAACTTGCCAAACCCCAAGGGACGCACCATCTCGCGCACCTGGCCCAAGAGCTCCAGCTTAAGGGCATCGTCTACCGCGGGCGGAACGAGCACGAGCGGTGCGTCCTGGAACAGGTCGGCGTGGGAGTGCGCGTAGCCCGAGAACTGGGTGCCCGCCATGGGGTGTGCGCCCACAAAGTAAAAGCCGTTCTCTCGTGCGAGCTCAAAGGCCCGCTCACACACAATGCCCTTGACGCCCACAGTGTCGATCACCACGGGACCCATGATGGCGTCGGTGTCGGTGGCGTCGGCGAGCGCCTGGGCGTGCGCCTCGAGCCACTCGATGCATGCCTCGGGGTAGCAGGCAAGGACGATGATGTCGCATTCGACGAGCGTCTCGTCGTTGAGCTCGCCGGCGACGGTGCCCATGCTGGCGGCCGTCATCACGTCATCATCGGGGTCCCAGGCCAGCACGCGGACGCCCGCCTGCGCATAGCCGCGGGCAAAGCTGCCGCCGATCAGGCCCAGGCCCACGATCCCGGCGCACTTGGGGCCGCCCTGGTTGACGCGTGCGTTTCTCACCGTACCCATGGGCTACTCCTGAACGGTCTCTTGGCAGACGACCTCGCGGATGGCGCGGATGCGGCGCATGGTGTCGTCGAACTGGTCGGGGGTGAGGGCCTGAGCGCCGTCGGACCAAGCGTGGCTCGGGTCGTCGTGGACCTCGATCTCCAGACCGTTGGCGCCGCAGGTGATCGGCGGGAGCGCGGTGGGCTCGACATAGCGGGTGTAGCCGGTGGCGTGGCTGGGGTCGGCGACGACGGGCAGGTGCGACAGGTGGTGCAGCACCGGCACGGCGTTGAGGTCGAAGGTATTGCGGGTGCGGGTCTCGAAGGTGCGAATGCCGCGCTCGCACAGGATGACGTTGTCGTTGCCCTCGCTCATGATGTACTCGGCAGCCATGAGCAGCTCGTCGACGGTGCCGGACATGCCGCGCTTGAGCAGGATCGGGGTCTGCGTCTTGCCGACCTCCTTGAGTAGGGGGAAGTTCTGGGCGTTGCGAGCGCCAATCTGCATGACGTCGATCTTCTTGTCGAGGAAGACCTGCACGTCGCGCGGGTCCATGATCTCGGTGACGATCGGCATGTCGAGCTCGGCGGATGCCTCGCATAGCAGGTCCAGGCCGGCCGGGCCCATGCCCTGGTAGGCGTAAGGGGAGGTGCGGGGCTTGTAGGCGCCACCGCGCAGCATCGTGGCGCCGGCGGCCTTTACGCGGCGTGCGATGCGGATGAGGTTCTCGCCCTCGACGGAGCACGGGCCGGCGATGACCTGGAACTGGTCGCCGCCGATCTTGACGCCGTGACCGCAGTCGATGACGGAGTCCTCGGGGTGGAATTTGCGGTTGGCACGCTTAAAGGGCTCGGAGACGCGCTGCACGCGCTCGACGACATCCATGGACTCGAGCAGGAACGGGTCGATCTTGGTCGTATCGCCCACCAGGCCGATGATGGTCTCGTTCTCGCCGCGCGAGACGTCGGTCTTGAGTCCCTTTTTCTCGATCCAGCTAACAATGTGGCTTACGGCCTCGTCGCTGGCGCTCTGCTTTAAAATCGCAATCATGGTGTGCCTCTCACCTCGATAGATAGCCTTTGCAAAAACGGCCCGCATCGCGAGCCGTGTATATATGGTGCATGTGAGTTTATACTAATTGTTTCACTTTTGCGTTCTAAAGTGAGCCTTTGCGCCGTGTCTCCCACGTAATTGCAAAGCTTTTTCTATTCTTTTGTAAGCCCGTGGCGCACTTGGGTATAATGCCAACCGTTCGCCCTATTAGCTCAGGGGATTAGAGCGTCTGCCTCCGGAGCAGAAGGCCGTTGGTTCGAATCCAACATGGGGCACCATTCCAATTTTGCTCGAACCCGCTGGATGTCCAATCTGGCGGGTTCGCCCTTTTTGTCGTAGTTCAGCGTGACCAGTATCTCGTCCTCCGAGACGACAGCCTGCCACACGAACGCCTTCAGCAGCGTCGCGTCGTCGAGCGCCGTCCCGCACTGCAGGAAGTCGGCGAAGCGCTCCGGGTCTATCCGCTCGTCCGTGATGGCCTCGAGGTCGTACCTCGCGCGCGCCTGCTGCTCCTCGAGCTCGGCTATGCGCTCGTTCACGCCCGGAGCTATCACGCCCTGCTCGATGGCGTTGAGGATGTTCCTCAGGCCCCTCTCCGCGGCCCTGAGCGAGTCCTCGGCCTGCCTGCGGCGAGCCCGCACCTCGGCCGTGTCCGCGCGCTCCGCTACCATGTCGGCTATCTGCAGCGCCTCTCCGCGGTCGCCCAGCAGCTCCCTCAGCGCCGAGGCTATGGAGCCCTCGAGCTCCTCGCGCCTGATGTTGCGGACGCACGAGCCCGGGCAGCTGTAGTACTCGTACTTGACGTTGTGCCTGCCCCTGCCGCTCACGCCCTGCAGGTTCCTGCCGCATTCCGCGCACAGCGCCGCCCCCGCGAGGGCGAAGTCGCCCCAGTTCTCGCTCGAGCGCTGCTTGCGGCACTTGATTCCCTGGACCTCCATGAACGTCACCTCGTCCACTATCGCCGGCATCCCGCCCTCGCGGACGATGCCTCCCCACTCGTACCTTCCCGTGTACCTGCGGTCGCGCAGCATCTGCTGCACCATCGCCTGGCCGCACGGGTTGCCCTTGCGCGTCCTGAGGCCGCGACGCGCGAACTCGCGCGCTATCGCGTTCATGGACATGCGCTCAAGCCTCAGCGCGAAGGCCTCGCGCACCCACGCCGCCTGCGCCTCGTCGACCTCGTACTCGTCGTCCCCGTTCCTGCGGTATCCGAAGATGCGCACGCCGTTGGTCTTGCACTTGAGGGCGTTGCCCTCCATTCCGCGCTTGGTCCTGATGGCGGTCTTCCTCGACTCGCAGGCGGCGAGCCCCTCGAGCAGCTTCTCGTAGATGATGCCCTCCGGGCTGTCGGGTATCTGCTCGAGGGCCGAGACCAGCTTGACGCCGCGCATGGCGAGCTCACGCTTGTATATCGGCGCGTCGTACTCGCCGCGGCTGAAGCGGTCCATCATGTAGACGAGGACGATCTCGCTCTCGCCGGCGTTGGCTATCATCCGCTGGAACTCGGGGCGGTCGTCGGTGCGCCCCGACACGGCGCGGTCGCAGTACTCCGCCGCGACCTCGTAGCCCTCGCGCGCGCACCACTCGCGGCAGACGCGCAGCTGGTCCTCGATTGAGGCCTCGCGCTGCCTGTTGCACGAGAACCTCGCGTATATCACTGCCTTCTTTGGCATAATGTAGAAGCCCCCTCAAGATGTGAGTTTGCAAAGATGCTTGGGCGGTTGGATGCCCCGTCGGCTAAAGCGGTACCAGCGATGCCGACGGGGCTCTTTTTATATATATGCGCCATAAGGTGCGACGCAAATGCTGTAACTGTCGCTAATGGTGAAGCCGCGCGCGTAATCGCGGCACGGTGGCATAGAGAAAGCCCGGTATGTCCGATTGAACATGAAGTCGTGCTCCTCCATTTTCTTCGCACTTATAGTGCCAAGCAATGTACCGTCCTCGTCTAGTATTACAGCGGCTCCATCCTCAACTTCCCAATGCGGTGGCATGTTCCTCTTCGTTTGCCGCTTAAGTTTGACCGAAAACGGTACGAATGGCTGGTGAGTGGACAAAGCGTCTTCAAATGCCGTATAGCTGTGGGTGTATAGGCAGTCACTCGCTAGCGCCCAGAGGGCGAACGGCACGTCCATTGGCGGCTGTCCAGTTCCCTGCTGAGCCTTTGCCGCCGTTTTGCTCATTGACTTTTTAAAAAGTCCCATAAAGCTATTCACCGTCCTCGTATGATTCCGCGCGCTCGAGTAGCTCGTCGACTGTGATACCCATCGCGTGCGCGATCTTGTAAACAATGCTTGCCTTGGGATCTTTTATCTTCCCACTGAAAATCTGGGAGACGTGGGCGTCGGATAACCCCGAAGCCCTGCAAACGTCGGCCTGCTTCATGCCGCGCTCGCCAAGATAGTCAATCAATGCGCGTGAGAGCTGCATTTGTAGCTCCTCTCCATCTAAAGACTGTACGAATAAATCCTAACAGAAATTAGGAAAACTTCAACATTCTATTGATTCCTAATGTGTATTAGGTTACTGTATCCAATGTACCTAATGCAGATTAGGAAGGAGGTACGGATGAACAGCCTTCAAGGACTGGTGGCGGCCCGAGTTGCGGAGCTGAACATTACTAAGCAGAGTCTTGCCGACGCTGTCGGGGTATCGCTCGTCACCTTCAACAAGAAGGTATGCGGCGAGTCTGACATCACCATCACAGAGGCACGAAAGCTCGCAAAGGCTATCGAGGTGAGCAGCAATGAAGTCTGCCGACTCGCGCCCTAGCGAAAGTAAGCCCAAGGCCCCGCGCGAGATAGCGCTCGACGCCATGTGCTCGACGCTTCGGGCGGCGTACCGGGAATGGGAGAAGAAGGAGGGGAGCAAGAGACAGTGAGGCCATGGTCGACACGTGAGATCCGGTACCTGAGGGAGCACGCCGGCGACGGAGCCAAGGAGATAGCCAAGGCGCTCGGGCGGACTACCGAGGCCGTGAAGCTCCAGGCGAGGAAGTGCGGCATATCGCTCCGGCAGCGCTGGATGTGCCCGAAGTGCGGGCGCATGACGTTCAAGCCGCTGAACAAAGCGAACGGCTGGTGCGCGGAGTGCACGAAGGAGGGCCACGTGGCAGACCTCAGGGAGCAGGCCAGCGCGATGCGCGAGGAGGCTGCGAGGTCCAAGCGGAACGACCGCGAGCGGCAGAGGTGCTACAGCGCCAAGAGCCGCGCGAAAAAGTCCCAAAAATAAAGACCCTAAAAAGCACCCTAGCCCTGACCTGCGGAAACATCAGAAGGGAACACAAGATGTACACATACAAAGAAGCGAGCGCCCCCAGCTACCAACTTGTGAGCACTCGCCGAAACAGCCCCAGACATGAGGCTCAGACCATCATAGCACCCAAGCCATACCGACCGACCGTTCGCGAGCAGCTCGACTCCGATGCGTTCAGGGCGGGGGCCATGGTCGGCTTCATCGCCGCCGCGGTCCTGTTCACTGCGATACTGACCGTCTTCGTCCTCCCGACGATGGACGGCGCGGTCCAGGCCGCCAAGGCCGCATGCGCTGCGGGGGCCGTCAATGCGTAACGACGAGAGATACCGCCAGAAGCCGATGAGCAGCCAGCTTGAGATATTCGGCCTCGGCGCGGACGGCGAGCAGGACATGGCCGAGGCGCGCGCTTGGATAGGCGAGCACCCGCGGGCGTGGGACTTCATGGTCGAGCAGGCCACCCGCCTCAACCGCAAGGGCTACGTCTCGATCAACTACCTCATCCACATGGTGCGCAACGAACTGCACGTGGGCGTGAAGAACGGCCTCGCGCCGAGCCTCGCCCGCATCATGGAGGCGCGCTACCCGCACCTGAGGCACGCATTCAACAAGCACCGCTCGAAATCGGACGGTTTCGTCGATGAGTAGGAGCAGGAGGACCGCCAAGGACGCGGGCACGAGGTTCGAGCGCCTGGTCGCAGACTACCTCGCCGGGAGGCTCGGGGCCGACATCGACAGGCAGGTCAAGACCGGCTCGAGGGACACGGGCGACATCCGCGGCGTGTCGGTGGCCGGGCGCGGCATCGCAATCGAGTGCAAGGACTACGCGGGGAAGCACGAGCTGCCCAAGTGGCTGCGCGAGGCGGAGACCGAGCGGAGGAACCGCGGGGCCGACTACGGCGTGGTCGTCTGGAAGCGCCGCGGGACCGCCATCCCGGGCGAGCAGTTCGTGACCATGACATTGGAGACGTTCGCGGCGATGCTCGCGGGCGCCGAGAAGGAGGAATAGCGATGGAGAGCACAAACATACCGGTGGAGATCGAGGCCAAGTTCAAGCAGGCCACCGTGAAGGGCGGCGTCGCCGTCCTGCAGTTCGAGGTCGACACCGAGGACAGCGCGGCGTTCGACGCCATCCGCAAGAGCGGCGAGGAGGTCTGGCTGTCCATCCAGAGCAAGCAGCCCCAGATCCTGTTCGTGAGCCACGACGGGGAGGTGACCGAGTGATGGCCGACTACAAGGGGATGCTCGCCGAGCTGGCCGAGCTCGCCACGGAGGAGCAGGCGATGTTCACCATCTATGGCATTACCAAGTCCGACGAGGCATTCGACAGGTTCTTGGACGCGCGCGAGAGGCTGTCCAAGTGGATCGTCGGGCACGCCGCCGTCATCGACGAGGCGATAACCGAGAAGAAATACAACGACATGCTCAACGAGGAGGTCAGGTAATGGCAGGGGAGAGTAAGGCCGAGGAGGTCGTGGCCGAGGTCATCGAGGAGCAGGAGGCGTCGTCGCTCATCGTGACCTACGCGCCCTCGTCAATCGAGGCGAACTTCGACGCCCTCGAGAAGCGCGTGCGCAAGACCGTCGAGCTCTATGAGGGCGCGACCTACGACCTCACCAAGGCCGACAAGATCAAGGAGGCCAAGAACGACCGCTCCTACCTCAACGGGCTCAAGTCCGAGATAGAGGAGCGCCGAAAGGCCGTGAAGCGCGAGTACAACAAGCCGCTCGCCGCCTTCGAGAAGCGCTGCAAGGAGATCACGTCCATCATCGATGGCGCGTCGGACGGCATCAAGGCGCAGCTCGACGAGGCGGAGGAGAGGCGCAGGGCGGGCGCGAGGGCCGCGCTCGAGGCCCACTACAGGGAGTTCGCCGAGCTCCTCGCGCCGGTCGTGCCCTACGAGCGCCTGCACGACGACAAGTGGCTCAACAAGTCCTTCGGCGAGGTCAAGGCGAAGAAGGCCCTCGAGGAGAAGGTCTCCGCCGTCGCGCGCGACTGGGACACGCTCAAGGCGCAGCGCGACTCCATGGCCCACTACGAGGTCGCCGAGCGCGAGCTGTTCCGCACGCTCGACCTCGGCTCGGCGCTCAACGCCGCCCGCGCCGCCGACGAGGAGGACGCCCGCATCTCCGCCATGCGCGAGGCGGTCGAGTCCAAGCCCGCGCCGCGTCCCGCGCCGAGGCGCCAGGCGGAACCCGCCGTCGCGGCGCGCCCCGAGCTGTCCTACTCGTGGACGGTCGAGATCCCGTCCGCCACGCGCTCGCAGATAGAGCAGCTCGCCGCGGCGCTGCGCGAGCGCGGAATCACCGGCACCATCAGGTGCAAGGGGGTGTGCTAGATGGCCGACGAGAAGATGACGCTCTCCCAGGCGATAGCCAAGGTTCAGCGCTCCGTGACCGTCCCCAAGGCGCGCTACAACGCGTTCGGGAAGTTCAGCTACCGCTCGTTCGAGGACATCGTCGCCGCGCTCAAGGAGCCCTGCAAGGAGGCCGGCGTGGCGTTCACGCTCCAGGACGTCATCTGCAAGGTGGGCGAGCGCTACTACGTCGAGGCGACGTGCACGCTGTTCTTCGAGGACGGGCACGGCGAGACGAGGGAGTTCAAGGCCTACGCCCGCGAGGCGGAGCACAAGAGCGGCTCCGACGACGCGCAGGTGACCGGGATGGCGTCGAGCTACGCGCGCAAGTACGCGCTGTGCGGCCTGTTCGCCATCGACGGGCAGAGCGACCCGGACGCGCTGTCGGACAAGCCCGAGAAGGAGCCGCCCGAGAGCGGCGGCTTCACGGCGAAGTGCAAGGCCTGCGGCACGGCCTACGCCTTCGAGTCGAAAGAGCAGTACGAGGAGTTCAAGAAGCACCCCGGCTGCTGCGCCACCCCGACGTGGCGCGTCCTGTAGGCCATGCAGGACATGTACGCGCAGCGCGAGGAGCTGTTCGAGCGCCTCATGGCGGAGCTGGACACGCTCAGGCGGACCGGCCAGCAGTACGCCGAGAACGAGGCGGACTACCGCAGGGCGCTGCGCATCGCCATCCTCGAGGAGCGCTCCAAGGGCACGCCGGTGACCATCATCGGCGACCTGTGCCGGGGGCGCGAGGAGATAGCCGAGAAGAAGCAGCTGCGCGACTGCGCCGAAGCCCTCTACAAGGCATCGAGCGAGGCGATCATGGCGCTGAAGCTGCGAATAAAGACAGTGGACGCCGACATCCAGAGGACATGGACGAGCGGCGGAGAGGAGACATACAGATGAGCATCAACAGAGTGGTCGTGTCGGGCAATCTGACCCGAGACCCCGAGCTGCGCGTCACGCCGGGCGGCACGCAGGTGCTGGGCTTCGGCGTCGCGGTCAACGACCGCCGCCGCAACCAGCAGACGGGGGAGTGGGAGGACTACCCCAACTTCATCGACTGCACCATGTTCGGCAACCGCGCCGAGGCGCTCTCGCGCATCCTGCGCAAGGGCATGAAGGTCGCCATCGAGGGGAAGCTGCGCTACAGCTCCTGGGAGGACAAGAACGGGGGCGGCAGGCGCTCGAAGGTCGAGATCATCCCCGACGAGGTCGTCCTCATGAGCCAGAACCCCAACGGGCAGCAGGCCCCGCAACAGTACGCGCCGCAGGGATACCAGCAGCAGTGCGCGCCCCAGCAGGCACCGCGGGCATATGCACCGCAGCCAGCGCCCCAGCAGCCCGCGCCGCAGTGGAACGCCCAGCAGGCCTACCAGCAGGTCCCGCAGCGGCCCCAGCAGGCCCCGCAGGCCGCGCCGCAGCCCGCGCCCGCCCAGCAGCAGCTGGACGTGTACGACGAGGACATCCCGTTCTGATGGGGCGCGTACCCGACATCATCCGCGACCACTGGGAGGCGGTCCTGTTCGCCGCCTCCTTCTCCGCGGGTTTCCTGTTCTTCTCTTCGCTTCTATGGGGGTGGGTCTGATGGCGTTCACCGTGTTCGATAGCTTCGCCGAGGTCTACGACGACTTCGACGCGAGCGACCCCGAGGACCTGCGCGACCGCGCGGTGCTCGCCGACGCGATCATGATGTACGGGCTGCACGGCGTCGAGGCCGACCTCCCGAGGCACCTCCGCCGCGTCTTCAAGGCAATGAAGAACGCCATCGACAACTCCAAGGATGCGCGCGGCAGGGGCGGCAAGGGCGGCCGCCCGCGCAAGAAACCGGCTGCCGACAAACCCGAAACGCAGGTTTCCGAAAACGAAAACCTAGGTTTTCCAAACGTGAAACCAGTTTCCGACAAACCGGAAACGCAGGTTTCCGAAAACGAAAACCCTAACCTAACCTACCCTAACCTGTCCTGTACTGAACTGGATTGTACTGAACTGGCCTGTGATGGGGGCGATGCCCCCGCCGCGCCGCCCGAGTTCGAGCCGCCGTCGCTTGAGGAGGCCCGCGGGTATTTCGGCGCCAACTGCCTGAACGGCGACCCGGACGCCTTCTGGGCCTTTTTCGAGTCTCAGGGCTGGGTCAAGAGCAACGGCCAGCCGGTGAGCAACTGGGGCGCCCTGGCGCTCGACTGGTCAAGGCGCCAGAAGCGCATCGACGCCGACGACCGGGCGAGGGGCAAGCCCACCGCCTCGGAGGTCGAGGCCGCGACGTTCAGGCCGACCAGGACGCCCGAGGAGGCACTGGCCGAGCAGGAGCGAAGGTGGGCGTCCGAGCACCCGGGCATCGACCCGGGCAAGGTCGAGGCCCCGCGGGGCACGACCGCGAGCAGGGACCGGTTCGGGCTGTACCAGGACGCGCAGAGGCTGCTGGCCGCCCGCGCCGCGTGCGAGAGGAGGCTCTCATGATCCTCGACGCGGGCCTGCTGAGGGGATGGCCGAAGGAGCGCGCGGAGCTGTACGGCAAGCCCCACCTCGGGGCGAGGTACACGCACGGCACGGCATACGAGCCGATGCAGGCCCGGTGCGCGGTGTGCGGCAGGCGCGCCTCCAACTGCCACCACGTCGCCCGCAGGTCGTGGGGTAAGACGTTCAGGCTCGTCACGCCGAACGGGGTGTGGGAGCTGCGCAGCCCGCTGTTCGCCCTGTGCGGCTCCGGCACGACCGGGTGCCACGGGAAGTTCCATGACGGCGGCCTCAGGGCCGAGTGGGTATGGCGCACCGGGGCGGCCGAGGCGGCATGGTGGTCCGGCACGCTGCTCAGGGAGTACCAGCCGCACAGCCCCGACCTCTACATGTTCGGCTACTGGGCCATCACCGACCGATACGGAAACGAGATCATCCGAGAGGTGAGATGACGATGGAGATCACCAACTGCGAGCAGTACGTGCTCGCCGAGCTTGACTGCGAGCAGCGCCGCAACGAGCGCCTCGTGGCCGAGAACAACAAGCTGGCCAAGCAGCTCGACGCCATGACCAAGAGGGCCAACGGCTACCGACAGATCATCAACCGGCCCAAGACGCCCATTGAGGAACTGGCCGACGAGGTCATGCGCGAGGAGATGCTGACCCGCTTCACCTACGCCGAGGTCACGGACGTCAAGAGCGCGTTCAGCGGAAGGCTGCTCGGCTTCGACGAATGGTGCCACGATGCGATGCGATATGTGGCGCTGGCGGACGACGTCGGCGAGGAGGAGTTCACCCGGTTCATGCGCCGGGACCTCAAGAGGATCTACGACAAGAAGGTGGCCAAATCTGTCGGTCGGGGCCCGCGGTCCCCCACAAGAGCGGCGGGGTTGGCCGATGAATGACGAGAAGGCCATCGCCGCGGCCATCCACGCCGGGCTCCAGAGCGACGACGTGACCGACCTGTACACGGGCGACTGCAGGGGCTGCGGCGAGTGCTGCTCGCGGTTCCTGCCCGTGAGCCCGTTCGACCGGGTGCGCCTCGAGATGTACGTGCGCCGGAACGGAATCGAGCCCGCCGAGCCCAGGGCGGAGTACGACCTGCTGTGCCCGTATCTGACGGACGGGCGCGAGTGCGCGGTCTACGCCGCGAGGCCGGAGATCTGCCGCGCCTACCGGTGCGACAGGCACAAGAGGGGCGAGCTGGGCATGTTCTTCGGCGCGGAGTGCGCCGAGGTGACCGACATGCGCGCGCTCGCGGAATCCATGGCCGGCGATGTCTATGAACGCGAATAGGAACCGAATGAAAGGAATACCGATGACCGACGAGAAGAAGACCGGCGAGACGTCCGAGACGCCATACCCTGGGACGCTTAGCTGGGCGGCGACGCGGTTGCTGGAGGTAATCGGCGATGCCGCGAAGGCCGTCGCCGAGATGCTGTGGGAGAGCATCTCCCGCGTGTTCAGAGACGCCCGCCGGCTCATGAGGAAGCTCGCGAAGGCGCTCGACCCGAAGTGGCGGCGCCGCCGCCGTCGCGCACTCGCCCGCTCGCGCCGCAACAACCTGTACCTGAAGAGCATCGGGAGGTGCCGGTGATGGGCGGCAAGTACAGGAAGGAGCAGGGGAATGGCTAGGAACGTCTACGGCGGCTACTGCCGCGAGTGCGGCAGGTGGACGCCTCCCGGGTTCGGGCACTTCGAGCGCTACCGCGGCGGCTGGCGCGTCCACTGCGTCGAGTGCGCGAGCGGTCGGAAGCTGCCGCCCGAGGGAGACCAGGCGGCGCGGGACATGCGGCGCCACGTCAGGAACATGGTAAACGATGGAAGGTACGGGAAGAGGGGATGCAGATGACGGGAGTCGAGAGGCCGGACATCTATGCGGACGGGCTCCGGGAGGAGCGCTGCGAGAACTGCTTGCACTGCTGCGCGACGGTGCTGCGCACCGTCCACGGCGTGGAGCGCACGGAGTACGAGTGCGAGCGGCGCCCGGATTTCGTTCACAGGACGCAGGCGGAGGCCGTATGCAACTACTGGGAGGCGCGATGAGCGGATGGGATGAGCTCGGGCGCGAGCAAGACATGGCCGCGGCGAGGGCCGTCGGCTACCTCGAGGGCATGTACGACGTGGCCGTCGTCAGGAAGAGGGTGGCGTAGATGCGAGTTCTTATCGCCTGCGAGGAGTCGCAGCGCGTGGCGCTTGAGTTCCGGAAGATGGGGCACGAGGCTTACAGCTGCGACCTTGAGGAAGCGGGGGGGGGGTCACGACCTCATGCACCTCAACGTCGACGCTCTCCAGATGCTCAAGCTCAGGTGGGACCTGGTGATCGCGCACCCGCCATGCACGTATCTCACCGTCACCGGCAACCGCTGGTTCGACGAGGGGAAGTACGGCGACAGAGCGCGCGAGCGCAAGGCTAACCGTGAGGCCGCCGTCGAGTTCTTCATGGCGTTCGCCAAGTGCGATGCGCCGCACGTCGCAATCGAGAACCCCGTCGGCTGCATGAGCACAAGATGGCGCAAACCGGACCAAATCGTGCAGCCGTACATGTTCGGCGACCCGTTCGAAAAGAAGACGTGCCTGTGGCTGAAGGGGCTCGAGCCGCTCAAGCCGACTGATGAGGTCGAGCCTGAGCCGCGCAAGGTCTTCAAGTCAGGCAACTCCATGCCGGCATGGTACGCGGACGCCTGGCATCTGCCGCCACACGAACGCGCCAAGGTTCGCAGCCGCACGTTCCCGGGCATCGCAAAGGCGATGGCCAACCAGTGGTGCGAGCAGATCGGGATGGAGGGCGTATGACGCCAGATAAGGAGGAATGATGATTCAACTGCCAAAGGATGCCGACGGTCGAGAGATTCCGCTAGATACCAAGGTGCTGTACGGCAGCGGCGGCACGGCCCGAAACATCGTGTACTGGGTGTACACGGTCGATTCCGACCTCGAGAAAGAGTGGGGGAACTGCTGGCGCGCAGTCACGGACGCGGGCAGGAAACTCGACGCCGAGCTCATGTACCTCACCGAACCCGACAGCTGGGAGAAGCTGGAAGAGGACTTGGACAAATGCGTCGCAGAAGGCACCTCTTGCACGTACTTCAGCAAGGATGGAACCTGTCAAAGTTGTTCTCTCAGCAATATAACAACTGGTTGCTCTCCGAAAGTGATTGAGGACATCGTATCCCGCATCCGCAAGCTGAGGGGTGAGGCCTGATGGCGACGCATAGGCTCAAGATTCAAGAGCAATACGCCGACGCCGTCCTGAACGGCACCAAGACGTTCGAGATTCGCAAGAACGACCGGGGTTACAAGGTCGGCGATGAGATCGTATTCGACGTTGTCACGAACGAAGGCTACGCCGTCGGGGAAGCAGCCAGGCATCCGCTCAACGGTGAAGTCTACCGAATCGACTACATCCTCGACGACTTCGAGGGCCTTGCCCAGAAATACGTGGCGCTGGCCATATCCAAGGTGGACGAATGATTACCGATGAAAAGCGCCGCGAGGCGGCGGCGAAGGAGGTATAGCCATGGCATACAGCGACTACGGCGCATTCGTGTACCTAAACGGCGAGCGCAGAACCGATAAGGAGGACGTAGGCGTATACGACACCGACGAGGGTTCCCTGCCTACTGGACTCCGCGTGTACGCGAACATCATGAAGCACCATGACGGATTCGAGTGGTTCGAGTTCTCGCACCATGGAGTCATGGGCGACGGCAATGTCCGCGTCGGGTGCTACAAGCAGGGTTGGCCGGAGGTCTACGAGTGGGAGGACGGCGAGGACAAGCCGACCATATACACGTTCGATGACCTTTCCCGCAAGTTCGGGTGGGACGGTTACGAGGAGTACGGCGACACGAGGTACGCCGCAGACGAGTACGACGAGGAGTTCGACTTCCTTGGATGGCACTTCCACTTCTGGGGCGACGATACCGGCGGTACTCCGAGGTACGGGGCGACCATGAGCCGCGACGGAGAGACCTGGGAGTGCGACTACGACTGTATGTTTGGAGCTGGTTTCGATGACATTCACTAGCGAAGAGCGACGCGAGATGGCTGAGAACCTGCGACACCTGACCATCGGCCACTCCATCCAGTACAAGGAGCAGTTCTTCGACGAGCTTGCCGAGGTGGTGGTCGGCTTCGAGGACTACCATGACTTCGATGTTGTCCTCGATAAGCTCGCTGATCTCATTGACCCGGAAGGGGGAGACGATGATTAACGACGAGGAGCGTAAGCGAGCGGTGGCTGAGTTGCGCGAAGCATCGACCGGGGCATACCGCCACGTTGATTCACTCGACGTGATTGCAAACTCAATCGGCGTCGAGGTGGACGGCAAGTCCATTCACGAGGTTGAGAACGAGACGTACGCGGCCCTTGCAGACCTAATCGACCGTCCGACATGTCACAACGTCGCCGACTACACCAAGGAATCATTCAAGTGCTCAGAGTGCGGGTGCCGCGTGCTGGTGCCCGGCGACAGGCCGGACGGTGTGCTCGTCGTGACCTCCGAGGCGTTCCCAGTCGACTGGTACTCATGCCCGGTCTGCGGGGCGGTGGTCCTCGATGGCTAGCGACGAACAGCGCCGCGAGGTAGCCGATGAGCTGCGCAGGCTCACCGATGGATGCCATAACAGCGGGGTTCTAGATTCAGAAATCTTGGGCGTTCTTGAAGTCGGGTGCACCGATATTCCAGGTTACTCCGATGCATACGACGTGGATGTGCTTGCCGACCTAATCGACCGTCCGATATATAGACCCGTCATACCAAACGCAATGGAGGGCTACGTGTTTTGTCCTCAATGCGGTGCGGAAATCGGCGAGTACGGCGTGCCGAACTACTGCCATAGCTGCGGGGTGGCGATCTCGATGAATGCCAAGCGCAATAGCAGGAAGGGGATGTAGAGATGCTCGTAATCGAAAAGAAGGACGTGCCCGAGGACTGCACGACATGCCTGTACTACCGCTTCAACGGGTGCGCCAACGCCGACCGCCAGAAGGACTGGATGCACTACCGCGTGTGGAAGGGCCTCGAGCAGTGCCCGAGCTGGTGGCTCGACCAAAACCGATTCGAGAGGGCGTGACGCGATGGCGACCGAGTACGTCCTGGACGCCGAGAAGATAGCGCGCTGGCGGGCCGACTACCACATGCCTCTGAAGCAGCTGGCGCGTGCCGCGGGCGTGGACATGAGCAGCCTGAGCCACGCCATCAGCCAGGGGCGGAACGTGAAGATGAACATGCTGCTGAACCTCGCGGCCGCGATGGGCGAAGACCCGCGCGACATCGTGAGGCCCAAAGCACTTGCAAGTCAGGAGACAAAATGAAATTCGAGATCATTGAGCGCCACATCATCGACGTGCCGGACAGCGAGCTCACGGACGGCGAGCGCCCCTTGGGAAAGATGGCGCTCGTTGAGGTTCTCAACATCATCGCGGAGAACCCGCACAGGTTCATCGAACGGTACGAGGTGTACCGCGAGAAGGTGATCCGCCTTGGGGGCAAGCTGTGAGCCAGGCTACAACCTCCCGGACGGATGCACCGACGCGGCAATCGACAGGCACTTCGGCGAGGGCAAGCCCACTTGCGCCGAGTGCACCAAGATGTACGAGTGCTGCTGCGACTACGGCATCTGCGAGATAGAGTTCGACGACGCCTTCCGGGAGAAGTTCGACGGGGCGGACGCGGAGCCGAGCGACGTCGCCTACTGGGCGCTCCCATGGATAGCGAACCACATGAGGGACATGCAGGAGGCGGCGTGCGGCATGTTCTGTGGCTGATGCCGCCGGTGGCGAGGTCCGCGTGGGCACTCGCCGTGGTACCGACCGTTCTCGCGCGCATGGCGTGCGGGTGGTTGGAGGAATGGAATGGAAAAGATCGGAAGGCTTATAGGCAAGCTCATCGGGTGCCTCATCATGGCCGCGCTCGTTCTGCTTTGCGTCGCCGCCGTCGTGTGGTGCTGGCAGGTCCTGGCGGGGATGGTCGCATGAGTGCCGGCGAGAGGGTTGCGCAACAGCTCCGCGACGCCGCGGCCCCGCTGGAGTCCATGGCGGACGACGTGGCGGGGGACATCGACGAGAGGTTCGTGCTGCCGCCCTTAACGGTCACCATCAAGATAGGAAGCACCGACGAGACCCCGACCCTGTCGGTGAAGAAGGACTACCTCGCGAGGAGGCGCCTGGCATGACGTGGAGCTCCAACGGCAACGCCGAGCGCAAGCTCAAGGCGAGGCTCCGCGCCGAGGGCAGGCCGTGCCACATATGCGGACAGCCCATAGACTACAGCCTGCCGCCCGGCACGCCTTGGAGCTTCGAGGCCGACCACGTGGTGCCGAGGGCGAGGGGCGGCGCGGTGCTGGACTACGCGAACCTCGACGCGGCGCATCGCATCTGCAACCAGAGGAAGGGCAAGCACATGCCGGGCGACGCGAGGCCCGTCGAGATAAGGCGCACGCGGCTGTTCTAAGCGTTAGGGACAACTGAATAAAGAGAGCCGTAGGGCTAACTGGAGGCGCGGTCGTTTGCTCGGCTGTGCCTCACTGCTTTTCTGGGGCGCTGAGCCGCCGATGGCGGGGGCATCGCCCCTCCCCGGGGGTGCACGGACACCCATCGCTGCCAGTGCCGATTTCCCCCCGCCCCATGACCCCAGGGCGGGGGTAGGCCGCGAATCTCACCCGCATCGCACAATGCGGGCACGAGAAAGGAGGCCGGGATGCCGGAGATGCCGGAATCGGTCGCATCCGACGACTATCAATCGCAGATCTGGGCGAGCGTCACCGCATCGGGGCGCTTCTCCGACGAGGACGCGCCGAACCTCGCGCTGCTGTGCTACTGGCACGCCGTGGCGAAGGCCGCGGAGGATGCCATGAGCAAGGGCAAGTCCGTGAAGGTGCTCGACCCCGTCGGCTACAAGCCCGTCAAGGCGAAGAACGGCAGGCACGCCATCATGGAGCGCCCGCACCCCGCCG
>OGPJ01001235.1_pt1 | contig 18607 bp, 16 predicted proteins | sample 1552831 | NCBI WGS metagenome assembly OGPJ01 (sample SAMEA2579914, study PRJEB22360) | human gut metagenome | biome: human gut; feature: human-associated habitat; material: faeces | place: Denmark | collected 2008/2010
TTTAATCATTTTCTATTAATTTTTTCTATTCTTTTCTTTCTAATTTCACCTCTTCAATGGCATTTTACCTCACTAAAGTGCAAAAACCTGAGATTAACTCTCAGGTTTCAGTAATATATATATTTTCAAATAATTCCAATCATTTCCTTCTTCATCATGTGTGATCTTAATCCTTACACAGTAAGCATCTCCCGGTATCTTTGCATCTTGTTGAAACTTTCGATATATCTTTCGGATTTTCTTCTGCAGCACTCCTTCCGATGCATACGGTCCGGTAATTTTCAGATACAGGACAAATGCTCTTCCGCCTTTTATCCTGGTATATCCTTTTTGCCTGCTCCAGACATTTTCATTTTTTTCGATATCTTCTATATACTCTGCCCGTACTGCCTGTCCCCAGGAGAACTGGTTTTCCGTTCCATTCAGACTTTCTCTGCTTATCTTAAGTACCGATTTGCTTTCCGGTGCATAATCCATGAAATTAATCCCGTCCGATTCAAGTTGTGCATTTTTGCCATATTCCAGGTTATTCGTCTGAAATCTGATCCAGAAATCCGGCATTTCTTCTATATACCAGTTTCCCTGTTTCTTTTCTATCTCTTCCGTCTCTGCAAGATAATCCGTCACACGTTTTTTTAATTCCTGCAATTCTGACAGTGAAGCATCTATTTCCTCTAATCTTTTTTTCAACAGATTATCTATCGCTTCTGAATCTGCTTCCTTTATCAGATTCCCGACCTCTTTCAATGCGAACCCAAGATTCTTATACTTCATACATTCGTAAATATCCGTACATGCCCTTATATCGTAAGACCTGTAATTCGAATGTTCTCTTCTCGTAGAACTCAGAAGACCAATCTTCTCATAATATTTTATTGTATGTACAGACACACCTGTAAACTTTGCAAGCATTCCTACTGTCTTTTCATTCATATGATCACCTGTCTTTTATATTTCCCCGATCTGTTCTTTTTCCAGCTGCTTTTTCTTCTTCCTTGCTTCTCTCAATTCTTTAAAAAATGATTTCATCATCTGACTGCATTCTTCTTCCATCACTCCTGTCGTCAATTCTACCTGATGATTAAATTCAGGCATATCCAGAAGATTTAAGATAGAGCCTGCACAGCCGGCTTTCGGATTCATACATCCGACTACTACCCGTGTCATCCGGGACTGTACGATCGCACCGGAACACATCTGGCATGGTTCCAGAGTTACATACATCGTACAATCCTCCAGTCTCCAGTCATTCATCTTCTTGCTTGCTTTTTTGATCGCGATCAGTTCTGCATGCGCCAGGGTATTATTATCAATTGTTCTGCGGTTATATCCTCTCCCAATGATCTTATCCTGATATACGATCACACATCCGATCGGCACCTCACCGATCGCATATGCTTTCTTTGCCTGTTTGATCGCTTCTTTCATATATTTTTCATCTGTGCTTTGCATATTCATTCTCCGTCTATTTTCCTGTTTTCTATCTCTTCTGTGATTCTACACAGTCATGTGATCCTCTTATATCCCTGCACCAGTATCCGAACTTCTCTCTGTCATTCTTCTCTTCATCTGTAAGTTTAAGATCCAGCTCTTCTGCAGGAATGAATTCCGGAAATCCAAAGCTTTCTGCGGCTTTTTCTTCCTGCGGATGATACACTCCCGGTACTCCTAATTTTAACCGGTCATCACGGACTGTCAATATCAGATGGTGATAATTATAATACCCGTGGATCAAAAAACTATTATTTGCATGTCTCCATTCACACCTCGGAAGACACACCATATCTTTACGCTGGATCTTGCGGACTTTACCCCCCAGGCAGGCCTCTTTTTCCAAATCATCTTCAAGTTTTCCACTCTCTGATTCTTCATCCTGCAAGGTTTCCTTCTTACATTCCGATTCTTCGTCCTGCGCTAATTCCTTCTTACATTCAGTTTCTTCGCCCTGCGCTAATCCCTTCTTACATTCAGTTTCTTCACCCTGCACGGAATCTTCTTCCATCTTCCACATTTCCATCCTGCAGACGTTTACTACATCGTCATTCCAGACTGCCGCATACCAGTGTCCATTTACGTCCTTTAATATAATTCCGTTGACAAGATCATAATTTTCTTTCTTACCGACATCCTCCGGTGTATAGCATAGCTGCCAGTTCACCGCCGGGCCGGGAACCTCTGTCACTCCCTGCGGGATTCCAATACATTTATCTTCTGTATTCCAGAACAGATACGCCCTAAGTCCCTGCGCATTTTCTTCCATCCGGAATCCTTTTCCGTGCACATGGATCACGCACTGATCCACATCCTGTTCTACTTTTACGAAGCCTACATTCCGCATCTTTTTCTCTTGTTCGTATTCATACAGATATCGAATAAACCGTCTCAAAATATCCTCTCCTGTTTCCGGCTATTTATCACAATCTATTCTGAAATATTTTCTTTTATGCCATAATCGCATTCAATTCCTGATACAGCCTCTTCGCATAGCTGTCTGTCATACCACAGATATAATCCGTAACTAGCAGAAGTCTCAGATAAAGACGATAAACCTCTGATTTTTCTTCTGCATGATAACGATATGCTTTTTTATAATTATTGGAAATAAATGAAATCAGTCTTTCTTCTATTGAGTTCAGTTTCTGCGTTGGATCATCATATTTTATTGCTGCACCGACAAACCTGTCCAGCAGATTATCCAGCATCACTGCCTCTTTCACTTCCATACGATAGATCGTCTCTGTTTTAAATACACATTTGCACGCTATCTCTCCAAGCAGTTTTACCAATCCTTCAGCCAAAGTACCTGCAAACAGATCTTTTTTATACGTGCCTTCCATAATCTCTTCATAATGAGAAGTAAATCCGGAAGTTGCGCAGCCAATCAAAAATCCCTGTGCTTTTACGATCCAGTTCTTCACTGCATAATCACCGGGATCATCTACCCCGTTCTTCTTTGCACGGTCGTATAATTCTACCAGTTTATCTGCTGGGCAGAACCAGTTCTGATCTTTCTCTTCTGGGTCTGCATACTTTTTCTCCCTGTTCTGTAGTTTTCTGAGTTCATCTCTGAGACTATGATATGTAAGAAATCTTTTTACAAATGCATCTTCAATATCTGCGGTCTTATATGCAATATCATCTGCTGCCTCAAGTATAAAGGTAAGTGGATGTCTGTGATTTCCCGCACCCGTCTCTGATACAATATCCTCGAACAGTTCCCGGTCTGCATAATAATAGCCCATCTTCTTCTCTCTTATATCTCCTGATTCCGGATGGATCTTTGTAGATGCTACCGGATATTTTATAATTGTATTCAAAAGCGCATACGTCAGATTCATTCCATTTTCATCTACCAGAAAATGTAATTTGCTGACCAGCCTAAGTGCCTGTGCATTTCCTTCAAAATGATAAAAATCCTCCCTCATCTGAGGTTCGAGCAACTCCTCAAGTGACGTTCCATGATATGTCAGAAGCGGAAGATTTCTTTCAAACCATTCCCTGATCGCCGCTTCTCCATAATGACCAAACGGTGGATTGCCGATATCATGAATCAGTCCTGCACACTGAAGAATATTGCAGATATCCTCTTTCATCTGTACAGTGAAACTGGAATCTTTCTTGTGTACCAATATGCTTTCTCCTATATTCTGACCCAGAGATTTTGCCAGCGAAGAGACTTCCATGGAATGGGTCAGTCTCGTACGGATAAAATCACTTTTATCCAGTGGAAATACCTGTGTCTTATCCTGAAGTCGCCTAAATGACGCACTGCCGATGATTCTGTGATAATCTTTTTCGAATTCACTTCTAAGGTCTGCATCACCATATTTTTGACTCTTGTATCTGTTCTGTCTTTGACGTTTTGTTGATAAAAGCCTTGTCCATTCCATTTTCTGCTCCTCCTTCATATTTTAATCTACAAAATTTGCCACCGGAAGTTCCTGTAGGCGGCAGCTTCTCTTGCATCCCCTTGTACAAAAAGTGTCCAGCCGGAGATCCGGCTGAACACCTTATTCATAACATTTTCTTTCTATGTTCATTCAACACTAATCCAGATAGATCGGCGGCTCATAATCTTTTCCGAGAAGTGCCTTTTTACGTTCCTGATATCCAAGGAATGCCCACTCCGTCATATCTGTCCACTGATGTTTTCCTCTGTCATATACCTGTACATAGCCGATTCTCTTCGGATGCATTCTTACGCTGTTTGATTCATATTCATGTCCTGTGTAAGGATTAAGTTCACCTTTACTGAGATCCTCTTCATCGGATGTGAATAAATCTTCTTCATTTTCCTGCGCATACCGGCTCTGATATCCGTTATTCTCATAACCGGAGGTCTCATCAGCTGCTGCATATGTTTCCTCCTGTTCCGGTTCCTCCGGCATAAATTCTTCTGCAAGTTTCTCTGACTCACCGTCTCCCGAATAATCAAACTCATGATACTGGATTTCCGGCTTTTCTTCTTTTGCCGGTTCTTCATGCGCTGATTCTTCTTCATGCTTTTTACGTATTCCGAAGAGCGCTCTCCATCCATGCGCTTTCTTCTCCGGTTCAACTTTCTTCGGCTCCGGTTTTTCCGGTTCCTCTGGCTCTTCTACTTCCGGTTCTGACTCATGAGCTGGCTCCTCTGTATATTTCGGTTCCGACTCATAAGCCGGCTCCTCTGTATATTCCAGCTCACTTTCATAGGCTGGTTCTTCTGCATATTCTGGCTCTGCTTCATACACTGGTTCTTCTGCATACTCTGGCTCTGCTTCATACGCCGATTCTTCTGCGTATTCTGGCTCTGCTTCATACACCGGTTCTTCTGCATATTCTGGCTCTGCTTCATACACCGGTTCTTCTGCATATTCTGGCTCTGCTTCATACACTGGTTCTTCTGCATATTCCGATTCTGACTCATACACTGGTTCTTCTGCATATTCCGATTCTGACTCATACACCGGCTCGTCTTCATATACAGGTTTCTCAGCATGCTCCTCTACACCCGCTGCAGGTTCTTCTTCACTTACAGTCACCGACTCTTCTGCTTCCGGTGTCACAGCTTCCGAACTTCCGGTTTCTTCCACCGGCTCCTGTATCTCTTCTTCCTGCTCTTCTATTTCTGTGGCAGGTTCTGCTGTCGCTTCTTTCTCTCTTACAAAATCAAATATTGTTTCCTGAACATATTCCGGATCTGGCTCTACAACCTTTTTAGACTTCTTCTTTTTCTTCTTTTCTATTGCATCTAATTCTTTATGAATATCTACAAGCTCACCTATCGTAATATCTCTTTCTTCTGCTTTGGCAGATGTTTTCTTCTTTTCAGGCTCTGTAATTTTCTGGGCCTTTGAAGGCTTCTCTTCATGCTCCTCATGTTCTTCTAATATATCCAGATAAAACGGACACTCAAGAATCTTTGCGATCATTCGCATATCCTGCTCCTGGAAATTATCTCTGCCAAGACGCTGGGTCAGATTCTGACGCGACATCTTCTTTCCTGTCTGTTTTTCTATCTTCTCTGCAAGTTCTTTGATCGTCATCCCTTTACGACTCAGAATGATCTTGACCTGTTCTCCAAACGTTAATTCCAACATTCTTTTCCTCCTTATTATTCTTACTCTCCCATACTCTCCTCGTGTGCTTTTTTATGGTTTTGTAAACATTTTTCTATCTTGATAAATCTTTATTTTTCCCTTTTATATTCTAACAAATCACAGAAAACACGTCAACTCTGCTTACGTTACATTTCCCCGAAAATAAAGGCTAAAAATGAAGTTTTTCATTCAGTTTTTTAACGGTCTTTTCATCCATTTTGACTATTTTTCTATCATAAGAAATGATTCCATTTACCTCTTCTTCTATATCCGATAATTGTGTGTAAACAGTTGCACTTAATCCACGGCTGATATTCGGAATAATGAGCTTTTTTATCAATTTCTCATAGCCCGCCGTAAGTTCTCTTTTTCTCTTGAACTTTTTATAACCGTAGACCTTTTTCTCGTACATACTATGCTTCGGGATCTGCAGCGAATACCCGCCAAACTCAGTAAGTGCCGTTACCCTCTTTTCCGGTGTTACATGCAAAGGGAAGAAATAATCATGGATGCTTCGTATATCCCCGCACCCCTGATCAAACCAGCCACTCGCAGAATCTGTCAGCCTGTAAGGATCTTCTGCCCTTACTATATCTGTCATCTTCTTCGTCTGAAACTGTCCCCATCCTTCATTAAAAATAACCCATGTAACAATGGATGGATGATCATAAAGCAATCGAACCGTCTCCTTCATCTCTTTTTCAAACTGTCTCTGCCCGGCCGGATCCTGACGTCCCATCAGATGAATCCTGGTATCTTTTGCCCGGATATGCATTCCCTCCATGGCTGTCGCCATATACGTTACATACCAGCTCTTATAATCCCGTCCTCCGTTCACCATATCCTGCCAGACCAGCATACCGATACGGTCGCAGTGATAATACCATCTCTGCGGTTCTATCTTAATATGCTTGCGGATCATATTGAACCCCAGGTCCTTCATCTTCTGGATATCATAGATCATCGCTTCATCACACGGCGGTGTGTATAGACCATCCGGCCAATATCCCTGATCCAGTACTCCTTTTTCAAAATACGGCTCATTGTTCAAAAATATCCTCGGCATTCCCTCTTTGTCATTTTTAACTTCTACCTTACGCATGGCAAAGTAACTTTCTACCGAATCCTCTCCCATCCTCACATGAAGATCATACAGGAATGGATCTTCCGGACTCCAGCTTCTCATATGTGGGATCATGATCACACACGGCTTTCCCGTCTTTCCGGATGCTTTCACCGGCCACATCTTTCTTGCCGTTATCGTAACTTCGTAATCAATATCTTTTATGCCATGTTCTTCTTCCATCTGGATCATTATAGAAGACTGGTCATAAAGAGGTGTGATCTTAAGATGTCCGATATAACACTCTGGAACTTTTTCAATCCATACGGTCTGCCAGATTCCACTCTGTGCCGTATAGAACATCCCTCCATTTTTAAGTTTCTGTTTTCCTCTGCTATAATAACAAGTCTCCGAATAATCTCTTACTTTTACGGTCAACAGATTCTTTTCTTCTTTTAATGCTTCCGTAATATCATATGAAAATGGAAGATAGCCTCCCACATGCTTTCCCTGTTTCTTTCCATTTATATATACGACCGCACACTGATCTACCGCTCCAAAATGAAGGATCCATCTGCTTCCCTTCTCCGGCTTTACTTCATCCGGAAGCCTTCTCTTATACCATAGATATTCTTCTGGTTTTAACTGTCTGTTTACCCCCGACAATACAGCTTCCGGCGAAAACGGAACCAGGATATCCCCATCCATTTTCTTTGGAAATCCTTTTGTTTCTCTTATTGCATATTTCCATATTCCGTTCAGATTTACATAGCTTTTTCTGCGCATGAGCGGTCTTGGGTACTCCCCTAGTACATTCTTTTCATTTATATTGTCTGCCCATTTTGTCATTAACTGTTTCATGTTCATACACCCCTTTATTAAGCAAGTCTGACTTCGTGTAATCTCCCCTCGATCTCATTATCTGTCGTAATTACCGCGACCCTTGCGTCCCCCTGCTCCAGTTCGTACTCCCTGCACAGATATTTCTCCGGATATTCCTCAGGCTGCTTTTTCAGATATGGTATGCCGTCCTGTCCCCAGGCAAATTCATATGTGCGCATGTCCAGGCCCATTCCTCTTCTGGTTGCTTTCATAAAGCTTTCTTTTAATACCCAGAAGCGGTAAAACCACTCCGCCTGTTCTTTTTCATCCTTCCCATTGCGGATGATCTCACATTCTTCCCGGCAAAAATACCGTTCTGCCACCGGCATCCGCAGCTTTCCCTTCATCTCCACATCACAGCCTGTCTGAACATCTTCACGGTCACTACAGGCACACAATACATATTTTCCCGAATGTGACAGATTGAAAACTGCCGATTCCGGAAGTCTCAGAGCCTTCTTCATCTTTTCCCACAATATCCAGGCACCGACACTCCTTGCTTTGTCATCCACATTTTTAAGTTTATCCGCTTTATCTTTTCTCCACTCAGGCACTTTATCATAATATGCCTGATACGTCTCTTCTATTAGTAATGGTGTAATATCTGCTGCCCAAACACTTACCATTTTCCCACTCCTTTTTTACTATACAATTTTAGTCTAACACACTTTTTTAAAAATGAAAGAATTTATCGAATAAAAGTGTTGACAATCAAATCCCATTGCGTTAATATATCATTAGTTTTTCGCTTTAAGTAATTAAAGTTTTGCAGTGCGAATATTTTACAGTGCGACTATACTAGACTCACACGGGAAAAGAAATATCACACAGGCACAATTATCATACATGTTGGAGGATATTTATTATGATTATCGTATTAAAACCACGCACTACAAAAGATGATGTTTCTCGTGTCGAGAACATGGTCAAAAAGAGAGGACTTAACACACACGTTGTACAGGGCGAAGAGATGACAGTTATCGGTTGTATCGGTGACACAGCCAAAGTCGATTCCAAATTATTCGAAATTGATTCTGCAGTCGATAAAGTTATGCATGTACAGGAGCCATACAAATTAGCCAACCGTGCATTCCATCCGGAAGATTCCATCATCGATGTATCCGGTGTAAAAGTTGGCGGCGACAACCTGGCAATGATCGCCGGTCCTTGTTCCGTAGAATCTTACGAACAGGTACTTGAAATCGCTCAGGCTGCAAAAGCTTCCGGAGCCAACTTACTCCGCGGAGGTGCATTCAAGCCAAGAACAAGTCCTTATTCATTCCAGGGACTCGGACTGGAAGGACTCGACATCTTAACATCTGTAAAAGAAGCAACAGGACTTCCGATCGTAACCGAACTGATGTCAGACAAATACCTCGATATCTTTAACGAGAAAGTAGATCTTATCCAGATCGGTGCACGTAACATGCAGAACTTCGATCTGTTAAAAGAATTAGGACAACTTGACCGTCCAATCCTTTTAAAGAGAGGTCTGAACGCAACTTACGAAGAATGGATCATGTCAGCAGAATACATCATGGCATCCGGTAATGAAAATGTCATCCTCTGCGAACGCGGAATCCGTACTTTCGAAAGCTATACAAGAAATACTCTGGATCTTCAGAGTATCCCGGTACTTCGTAAACTGACACATCTTCCGATCATCGTTGACCCAAGTCATGCGGGCGGCAAATGGTGGTTAGTAGATTCTATGGCAATGGCCGCTGTAGCAGCAGGAGCCGACGGACTGATGATAGAAGTACACAATGATCCGGAATCCGCACTCTGCGACGGAGCTCAGTCATTAAAACCTAAGAAATACGACGAATTGATCAAAAAGGTTTCACAGATTGCAGGTGTTGTCGGCAAGACGATCTAATGCAGATAACCTGCCACTGGCAGTTCCTTACGAACGCATGGCGGGTCAGACAAAAACCTTACAGGAGTATATATTATGAAACTTACAGTTAATCTGGAAAAAGACAGTTATCCTATCTATATTGAAAACAACATATTATCCCAGGCCGGAGATTACATCCGAAAGATCTACCACGGAAAACGCATTATGATCATTTCCGATGACAATGTATTTCCGTTATATGGTGACCGGCTGATCCATACATTGGACTCCACTTACGAATGTCACCATCTGGTACTTCCTCACGGTGAATCAACCAAGGATTTCCAGACACTTCCGACTGTCTACAAGGCAATGCTGGAGGCAAAGATTTCCCGTAGTGATCTGGTCATCGCTCTTGGCGGCGGTGTCATCGGTGATCTTGCAGGATTTGCCGCTTCCAGTTATCTAAGAGGTGTAAGACTGGTACAGATTCCAACTTCACTGTTGGCGCAGGTTGATTCTTCTGTCGGTGGAAAAGTCGCAGTAGACCTTCCGGAAGGCAAGAATCTGGTCGGCGCATTCTATCAGCCTTCACTGGTGCTGATCGATCCACTGGTACTTAACACGCTGAAGGAACGATTTATCAACGATGGTATGGGAGAAGTTATCAAATACGGCTGCATCAAAGATGCGGATTTATTTAGTACCTTGGAATCACACAGTTCTTTTGAAGATTTAAAAGAAGAACTGTCTGCCATCATCACACGCTGTGTAGATATCAAACGAATGGTTGTAGAAAATGATCAGTTTGACACAGGTGAGCGTATGTTACTGAATTTCGGACATACACTGGCTCACACCATTGAACAACATTTCCATTATCAGCGGGAAAGTCATGGCGAAGCCGTTGCCATCGGCATGTATCAGATCACCAGGATTGCCGAAGAAAAAGGATTAACACCAAAAGGAACTGCAGAACGTATCCAGAAGGTTTTAAAGACCTACGGACTTCCTTTTGAATGCGGTCTCACTCTTGGGACATTAACCGAAGCGATTGCCTTAGATAAGAAGAATCTGAACGGTAATCTCAACGTCATACTACTTCATGAAATCGGTGACAGCTACATCGAAGCTACAGACATTCAGTTCTTTGCTGAAACAGCAAGGCTTGTATAAATAACAACAATTCTACGAACCGACCTTATATGGCACTTCGTAATCAGAAAATAATGAATGTAATTTTGGAGGATATATATCATGGGTAAATTAGAAGGAAAAATCGCAATTGTAACAGGATCAGGAAAAGGAATCGGACGTGACGCAGCACTTGCTATCGCTGCTGAAGGTGCCACTGTCGTAACAGTAGCAAGAACACAGTCTGATCTTGATAAAACAGTAAAAATGATCGAAGATGCCGGCGGAACAGCAATCTCACTTTCCAGAGACCTTACAGACGGAGAACAGGTTGCCGACATGGTCAAAACTGTTGTTGATAAATACGGAAGAATTGATATTCTCGTTAACAATGCAGGCGGATACCCAAAAGAGATCTACAAAAATATCGAACATCAGGCAATTAAGATCTGGGAATGGTCAGAAGAACAGTGGGATCAGATCATCAAGACAAACTTGAGAATCCCATTCCTTGTAACTAAAAATGTTGTACCTGTAATGATAAAACAAGGAAAAGGAGATATCGTAAATGTATCTTCAAGAATGGGTCGTATTGCATCTCAGATGGGTGCATACGCTGTTGCAAAAGGCGGTATCGTAACCATGACCAAGACAACTGCTATCCAGACCAAAGAATACGGAATCAAATGCAATGCCGTATCTCCTGGAATCGTGGACACACCGGGGCAGAGAGTCTACAACCACTCTGTAGGACAGGACGGCTGCCCGATGGGAAGCTCAAAAGATGTTGCAAAAGCAATCATCTACCTGCTGGCAGATTCACCGGCAGTTATGACAGGACAGTCTATCGACCTGTTCACAACAGTATAGAACCAAACGACTACAAGAGACACTGTCATCACTGGCAGTGTCTCTTGTAGTCACTTCACAATTATTAACAATTCGTTCGTCTTTTCATCACACTTTCATCACAATTGCACTCTATACTATAAATTGTTCGAAAAAACAACACTTTAAATCTTTTTCATAACTTTTTCCTCAGGACTGCACTCCTCCCAAATAATGCAGTCCTTTTTTTATTTAATTTTTTAACACGATTGGTCTCCCGGTCCGGATATCCACCAGCCTAATGAATTAAATGTCAACCAAATTTATTTCCCCGGCTGTCCATAATAAGCATTTGCTCCATGTTTTCTATAGTAATGCTTATCCTGTAATTCCTGTGGTGCAGGTTTAACGTCTGGGTTGATCATTTCGCATCTTGCTGCCATCTTGGCAACTTCCTCTAATACTACTGCGTTGTGAACTGCTTCGTGAGCATCTTTGCCCCATGTGAATGGTCCATGGTTCTTGCAGAGTACTGCAGGTGTTGCAACATAGTCCAGATCATCTTCATCGAATCTGTCTGCGATCAGGACACCTGTATTTTTCTCATAAGCTTCATCGATTTCTTCTTTTGTAAGATTTCTTACACATGGTACTGTTCCGTACAGGTAATCTGCATGTGTAGTTCCGTAGCAAGGGATTCCTCTTCCTGCCTGAGCCCAGCTTGTTGCCCAAGGAGAATGTGTATGTACAACACCACCAATGTTCGGGAATCTGTTATACAGCTCTACATGTGTTGCTGTATCAGAAGATGGATTTAAGTCTCCCTCTACTTTATTACCCTGAAGGTCTACAACTACCATATCTTCCGGTGTTAATTTGTCATAATCTACTCCACTTGGTTTGATTACGAAAAGACCTTTTTCACGGTCGATTCCGCTTACATTTCCCCATGTGAATGTTACCAGGTCATATTTTGGAAGAAGCATGTTTGCTTCATATACTTCTTTTTTTAATTCTTCCAGCATCTCTTTCTATCTCCTTTATATTTCTGTTACTGCGGAAAAGCTGTTATCAACATTTTCCCCTTGTATATAAGAATATGCAGATACGGGGACATAACCTATGCCCCCTCTGCTTTCATATAATATTTCTTACAGATCTGCACAAGCTCTGCGCTCTACGTCAAGACCTTTCTTGTATGTCTCCATAAATGCTTCGTATCCAGCTACGCCTTCCGGATCCGGATCGATTCTGCTTCCGGCATCGCTTCCGAATACTTTATTCTTCAGGTAGTCTTCCAGCTTCTCGCCTTCTTCACGTTTTACCATGTACTCAGCAAGGATAGCCATTCCCCATGGTCCGCCTTCGCCTGCTGTCTCCATAACTACTACAGGTGTGTTGATCGCATCTGCAAGAATCTTCTGTCCGACACCTTTTGTCTTGAAGAGTCCGCCATGTCCAAGAACGGTATCAATCTCAACACCTTCGTCTTTTGTTAAGATATCCATTCCGACTTTGATAACACCAAGTGCTGTGTACAGGTGAGATCTCATGAAGTTAGCCAGATTGAATTTTGTCTCTGGTGTTCTGACTACCATTGGGCGTCCTTTTTCTACATTTGTGATAGGCTCGCCTGCGTAGTTACCATAAGAAAGGATTCCACCACAGTCAGCATCGCCTTCCAGTGCTTTATTGTAAAGTGTTCCATACATCTGATTCATGTCTACGTCTGCTCCGATAGAATCAGCGAATTCTTTGAACAGATTTACCCATGCATTCAGATCTGTTGTTCCGTTATTGGAATGTACCATGGCAACCAGACTTCCGTCAGGTGTTGTAACCATGTCGATCTCTGTATGTAAGTCTTTCAGAGGTTTCTCAAGGACAACCATAGAGAAGAATGAAGTACCAGCGGAAATGTTGCTTGTACGCTGTGCTACGCTGTTTGTAGCTACCATACCTGTTCCTGCATCTCCTTCCGGAGGACAAAGCGGGATTCCGGCTTCCAGATTACCTGTAGGGTCAAGTTTCTTTGCTCCTTCTTCTGTCAGGATACCGGCTGCGTCTCCTGCTACCAGAACTTTAGGAAGAATCTCTTTTATTTTCCATGGATAGTTCTCACCTTCGATGAGTTTATCGAACTTCTGGATCATTTCTTCATCATAGTCTTTTGTATTCATGTCGATTGGGAACATTCCGGATGCATCTCCTACACCAAGAACCTTCTCACCTGTCATCTGCCAGTGGATATATCCTGCAAGTGTTGTCGTGAATGCGATATCTTTTACATGATCTTCTTTATCCAGAATGCACTGATACAGATGTGCGATACTCCATCTCAGCGGAATATTATACTGGAACAGATCTACCAGCACTTCGGAAGCTTTTCCTGTATTGCTGTTTCTCCATGTCTGGAATGGTGCAAGAAGCTTTCCTTCTTTGTCAAATGCCATATATCCGTGCATCATAGCACTGAATCCGATCGCTCCCAGTTTCTTGATCGTTACTCCGTATTCTTTCTGTACATTTTCTGCCATATCGCGGTAGCTGTCCTGAAGACCTGCCCAGATATCGTCCAGAGAGTATGTCCACAGTCCGTTCTCATAACGGTTCTCCCATGTATGGCTTCCGGATGCGATCGGATTGTGCTCCTCATCGATCAGTACTGCTTTAATTCTTGTAGAACCGAATTCGATTCCAAGATATGCTTTTCCGCTTTCAATGATCTCTTTTACATTGCTCATTGTACGCTTCCTCCTAAACATTATATTTTAAGTTTTCTTAATATCTCCATTATACTATTTTTGCAGGGAAATATCTATTTCGATATCCCCTGCAAATATAATCTTTTACCCGTAATTCTTTATTTGATTATTTGCGGTATGCAACGCTGTTCCACAGGAGTTCATTCTTGAACTGTCTGATTGTTGTATCCTTATCAATGTATACAGCTTCGATTCCCATGCATGCTGCCCAGTCACCCATCTGCTCTGCTGTTAAATCATAAGAGAATGCTGTGTGGTGAGCTCCTCCTGCCAGGATCCATGCTTCTGTTCCAACCTTTAAGTTCGGCTGTGGTGTCCAGAATGCTGTTGCTACTGGAAGTTTTGGCATTGGTTTCTCTGTCTTCTTGCAGTCTACATCGTTGATGATCAGACGGAATCTGTCACCAAGGTCGATCAGAGATGTTGCGATAGCCGGACCTGTCTTAGATGTGAATACAAGTCTTGCAGGATCTTCTCTGTTACCCATGCTAAGTGGCTGCTCTTTGATGCTGATCTTGCCATCTGCGATTGTCGGGCAAACTTCCAGCATGTGAGCTTCCAGAACGCCTTCTTTACCTGATACAAGGTTGTATGTGTAATCTTCCATGAATGAAGTTCCCTTAGCGTCCTTCATTCCCTGAGTCATGATCTTCATAACACGAACCATAGCAGCTGTCTTCCAGTCACCTTCTGCTCCGAATCCGTATCCTTTTTCCATCAGTCTCTGCATTGCAAGTCCTGGGAGCTGTTTCAGTCCGCCAAGATCTCCGAAGTGTGTTACAACTGCCTGATAGTTATTCTCATCCAGGAATCTTTCAAATCCAAGTTCGATTCCAGCCTGTACTGCTACATGCTCACGGAATTCTTTCTCATCTCTTCCTTCAAGAAGGATGTCATATTTGTCATAGTATTCTTCTACTAATGTGTCGATATCAGCCTGAGATACTGCATTAACAGCTTCTACAACTTCATTTACAGGATAAGCATCTACTTCCCATCCGAATTTGATCTGAGCTTCTACTTTGTCGCCTTCTGTTACGGCTACGTTTCTCATGTTGTCAGCTACACGCATAACTCTGACGTGGCTGCTTTCTACAACACCTACTGCTGTACGCATCCATGATCCGATCTGTTTCTGAACGTCTTCGTCTTCCCAGTATCCTGCAACAACTTTGCGTTCCATGTTCAGACGGCTGAAGATGTGTCCGTACTCTCTGTCACCATGTGCTGCCTGGTTCTCGTTCATGAAGTCCATGTCGATTGTGTCGTATGGGATTTCACGGTTGAACTGTGTATGTAAGTGAAGTAATGGTTTTCTGTATTCCTGTAATCCTAAGATCCATGATTTTGCAGGAGAAAATGTATGCATCCATGTGATAACACCGGCACAGTTCTCGTCTGTGTTAGCTTCGTTGAATGTCTTTCTGATTACTTCGTTTGTGATCATGGTTGGTTTCCATACTACTTCATATGGAAGGTTTCCTGATTTGTTCAATGCATCTACGATAATCTTTGAATGCTCTGCTACGTGTGCAAGACACTCATCTCCATAAAGATCCTGTGATCCTGTGCAGAACCAAAACTGATAATTCTTTGTTTTTAACATGTTTAATTACTCCTTTTCGCTCAAATTTTCTGTTTCATTTACAGTTTCATTATGTCTCTATTATAAAAATATGGACTTGTTTTCTCAATTTCTTAACTCTGCACTTTTGGGAAAATAGTTACCTATTCCGACCTCCGTTATGATATAATCTAAGGAGAATCCAAGGAGGTATTTTATATGAATTTATCCGATTTTTGCCGCCGGATCACAGGACCCGATACACGGCTTCTTCCGGAAAACCATAAATTAGGCGCAAGACTTGTCTGTCCGGAATATTCCAAATCCGTTCAGGAAGTCAAGACGTATCCGTTACTCGGTCAGGACCGCAGCTTCTTATTATGCTGGAACTTCGATTCTCCCGGTAACCTGTATGCAACGATGATGCCGTCTCCGGAGAATTTCTGCTATCATTATTCCTATTCGGAAGGGAAATATACGCAGCTTCACACGCATGATTATCTGGAACTTTCCTATGTTGTGGAAGGAGAATTTCACCAACGGATATTGAATAAAGATGTAGTCTTTCAGAAAGGTGATCTCTGCCTGATCGACAAAAACTGTCTGCACCAGGACTGCCTGACAGACCAGTCTGGGATCGTACTTTTTATCGGAATTGCCAACGATATGTTTACGGAGATCATGAATGAGAACAGTACCCCGCAGAAGATTCTTTCCTTCCTGCAGTCTGCATTGTTAAAGCAAAAGGATGTCCAACAATTTCTGCATTTCCGACCATCCGACGGGGCAAGCGAATCTCTGGACGACAGTCTTTTGTTGCTTTTGAAAGAATCTTATTCGCCGGACAGTGGTTCCAGATATATTACAAAAGGTCTGTTATTCCGGATCTTCCGGATCTTAAGTACACAGTATGATTTTTCTCTTTCCAAAGAGCAGAAGCAGACGATGAACTGGATCGTATTCGAAGAGATTTCGGACTATATCCGGGCACATTTCAGAGATATCACCATCCAGGATCTGGTGGATGAATTCCACTATCAGGAGGATTACTTCAACCGCCTGATCAAACGAAAGACCGGACTTACCTATTCCGCTTATGTCCAGCAGATCCGGCTGGAACGTGCGGAACATCTGCTTGTGTCGACTGACAAGAGTATCGAAGAGATTGCCGATTCGGTAGGATATCATAACAAGGGATATTTCTACAAATTATTTCAGGAAAAATACGAAGAGACACCTGCAAGTTACAGACGTCATACAAGATAACGCACGCAATACAATGAAGAAGCACAGTAATGCGGAAAGTGCGATACGTACCCACCAGCTGGAAAGTGTTCCCTGTGTGGTGATAAGACTTGAGATCGTTCCTTTGATCAATACACCAAAGACTGTACCAAATGGTGTTCCTACACCACCGCTTAACAGTGTACCACCGATAACGGAAGCTGAGATCGCATCCATTTCAAGACCTTTGGCCTGCTCTACGAATCCGGAACAGCTGTTTAAGCAGAAGAGGAATCCGCCGCATCCTGCAAGCAGTCCGTCCAGAACGACAATAAAGATCAGTATTGCGATGATAACAGTCGGATATATGTATGCCGGGATAAATTTTCCACGACGGCTGTATGATCCGATTGGGAGATAAATCTTATAATTAGCCCATGCAAAGAATGTCTTATTTTTGATAGAAATCATATCAGTACTGATGATTGATGTCATACCACGTCCAAAGAACATACCTGCAAGTGATACGATGAATGGCTGGATTTCAAGATAAGATACCAGGAATCCCTGAACGATACCAAAAAGGAGTCCGATCAGAAGTGCGATGGCAACTGCCAGAAATACAAGTCCTACCGCCGCGACAACTCTTGTCCAGTTTTTTCTTCCATTCCCTGTTTCACTCATAAAAAAAGTCCTCCTATAATATGTAAACAGCTAATGGCTATTATGCACTAATTATAGAAGAACTTCTTCATTACTTATATAATTTTATTTACGAAAATAGTTCGTTTTTTTGCGATTCTAAATATCCCCGCGTCTGTTTCTGGACGCTTTCAGTCGTGTCATGGCACGGGCCATAGAAGCCTGTGACAGATAATACTCCTGAATGCTCTGCTTCTGACGAAGCTGTTCTTCGGCACGTTCCTTTGCTTCCTCTGCACGCTTCACATCGATGTCTTCCGGACGCTCTGCCGTATTAACCAGTACAGAAGCACGGTTATTCACGATCTCTGCAAATCCCTTGGATACAACCGCTGTTACCCACTCACCGTCAGGCTTGCGGAAACGCAGTTCTCCGATCTCCACTGCGATGACCATGTTCTCATGATGAGCCAGAATACCTTTCTCCCCGTCGATCGTCGGGATGACCAGATATTCACATTTACCATCGTAGAAGACCTTATCCGTAGATATAATTTTCAATGAAAATGTGCTCATACTAAGCCACTCCTTCTGCCTTCGCCTTAGCGATCACGTCTTCGATCGTACCTACATTGAAGAATGCATTTTCCGGATATTCATCCATCTCACCGTCGATGATCGCTTTGAATCCACGAACAGTTTCTTTCAGTGGAACATATTTTCCAGGAACACCGGTAAATGTCTCAGCTACTGAGAATGGCTGTGACAGGAATTTCTGGATCTTTCTTGCACGGGCTACTGTCATCTTATCCTCTTCGGATAATTCTTCCATACCGAGGATTGCGATGATGTCCTGTAACTCTTTGTACTTCTGCAGGATCTCCTGTACCTTACGTGCTACCTGGTAGTGCTCCTCACCTACAACTGCAGGCTCCAGGATACGGGATGTAGAATCCAGTGGATCTACGGCTGGGTAGATACCCTGCTCAACGATCTTTCTGGAAAGTACGGTTGTCGCATCCAGATGTGAGAATGTTGTTGCAGGAGCCGGGTCAGTTAAGTCATCGGCTGGTACATATACGGCCT
>OGPJ01001248.1_pt1 | contig 18500 bp, 18 predicted proteins | sample 1552831 | NCBI WGS metagenome assembly OGPJ01 (sample SAMEA2579914, study PRJEB22360) | human gut metagenome | biome: human gut; feature: human-associated habitat; material: faeces | place: Denmark | collected 2008/2010
TTATGCCTGACAGAGCAGATATTACTGTTTGCAATGATGGCAGTTCCTTTTGATGGATTATTTTTCCTGTTTGAAAAAACAAAGGCAGCACGTTTCTCACCATTTTTGAGTCTTCTGGGAGTGGTATCAATTTATGCAGGAACTCATTATTTTGGCATATTTCATGGATATTTATATTATGAACTGACAAGGTATAATTCAGTTGTAGAAGTTACAAACAGTATTATCGAAAACTGCCCTAAATATCAGTATACAATCATATCCACAACGGAAGAACTGTATCAGGCTATAGAATCAGGACGTCATGAGGAAATCCTTGATTTCTATAATAGATCAAAGCAGGAAAAATATATTATTCCTACAGAGTATCTTTTCTTTTATGTAGAGAAAAAACCAATCCAGTACGCACAGTACCATTTCTTTACAGGCCCAAGATGGCTTGCTCAGGCGAAGTATACAAAATTCTATAAGTATTCAAATGCGGTACTGAGTGAGGGGGATGAGATTGCGAACTCTCAAATTTCAGAATTTTTGCTTAATGATCCGATTACAATAACGGGTAAAGCTTCAGATGCATACTCGAATATTAAAAACCGAGAAATTCTGGAATCAGAAATGTATTTCTGGTGTCAGAAATTTAAAATGCATTTTCCAAATGAAATCAAAGTTTATTATGAAGATGAGGACTTTATCTGTTATGTGGTAAAACAAAATACGGATCATTTATATGATCTGAGTGATTGATGCCAGACAGAAAACTTTGCTCTGAGAAGATAAGATGAGGAAAATCTTTATGACTAAAGGAAAAAAACGGATGTGGATAATAACAGGAATTGTAATATTGACAGTGTTTGCAGCAGGTATATATATTTTTTTAGGAAAAAATGTAAAGGAATATAAAAAAACGGAAGAGGTTTTTGGGAATCCATTAATGGGATATGCTCCATGCGCTTGGAATAATAAGATAAGTAATGACATATCTCTACTTTATATGGATATAACCTGGGCAGAACTGGAACCGAAAGAAGGAGAATATGACTGGGAAAGCATTGAAAAGGAAAATCAGCTCACCCGATGGAAAACGGAAGGAAAACATATCGTACTAAGATTTGTATGTGATATACCCGGAAAAGAAAAACATATGGACATCCCGGAATGGCTGTATGAAAAAAGCGGTCATGCGGGAACCTGGTATGATATGGAATTGGGTAAGGGATTTGCACCGGATTATAATAATGAACAGATCATTCAGCATTATATAAAAGCGATAGAAGCTCTTGGCGGGCATCTGGGACAGGATGACCTGATTAGTTATATTGAGCTGGGCAGCCTCGGACATTGGGGAGAATGGCATGTTAATTTCAGTGCGGGAATACAGCGTCTTCCCATGGAAGCAATACGAGAGAAATATGTGGAACCATGGATCAAAGCTTTTCCGAATGCCATGTTTCTGATGCGCAGACCTTTTTCACATGCTTCGAAACATGGAATGGGACTTTACAATGACATGACTGGTGAGTCAGGTGAGACAGAAGCCTGGCTTAAAGAAATTGAAAATGGTGGTGATCTCAGCCAGACAGATGAAAAGAATGTGCTGTTCTCTATGCATGATTTCTGGAAAAAAGCGCCTGTAGGTGGTGAATTTACAAGTTCTCTTTCTATGGAAGAAATGCTGGATACCAGTCTTTCTCAGACAGTGGAGCTGATAAAAAAATCGCATACCACATTCCTTGGACCTAATATAGCGGATAAAACATATTCAGAGGGATATAAAGCGGTGTTGCAGAATATGGGATACAGGTTGTGGATTTCAAAGGCGGCTCTCTCACCACAGTTAAAAGGTGCAAAATTGGAATTGACATGGGAGAATGCCGGGTCTGCACCTTTTTATAAAGAATGGCCGGTATGGGTTTATGTAACAGATGAGAAAGGAAATCTAATTGAAAAAAAGCGCATTAAAATTTCTCTGCCGTCTGTCCTTCCTGGAAATGTAAAAAAGACACAGACCAGTATGGAAACAATAAATTTATCCAGAGATGTAGGTGATAAATATCATCTGAGCATTGGGATTGAAGACCCCATGACTGGAAAAGCAAACCTGCGTATGACAATGAAATGCAAATATAATGATGGAATGAATTTTTTGTGGTGATTTTCAGAAAATAAAACAGCGGCTTCTGGTCAGGAGTTGCTGTTTTCAAAAATCCGGATCAGTTTAGTCTTCTGATTATTTTTCTTAAAGTCATGAAGAGTCTGCCGGAATGTTGTATTTCGTATTGTGTAGGTGTTGCGGATAAAACAGATAAATGTGATACACCAGAGTGCAGGCCAGAGGACTGGATAATGGCTGGCTTTTGGAAAGCGGACCTTCATCTGGATGTGTCCTTCTTTGAAGTAAGTAAGGAAGTTAACCTTCTGATATGAACTGCTTCCAACCAGTGACTGGGAAATGTCGGTTCCCATATCGCCGTCTTTAAGAATCTGTATTATGAAATCATGGCAGTCGTGTGGATTGTACTGTGTCCGGGCGTCTATAGAATCCGGAAGACCCAGATATTTCCTGCAGCATTCCAGAATAATTTCGTACAGATGGCTGATGCGGGATTCTCTGCACCATTCATGAATCTGCCGGAAATTGATTTCTTTTTCATGACGCTTCAGATAAAAGGTAAAATCACAGAGAAGGCGGATACCGAATCCGCTGTACAGATAATGCTTCAGCATATGATGAATCATATAGAAAGTATATTCTGTAGGCGGCAGGACTGTGTAAGTATATCCGTGGATTGTCTGTGTGGATGCTTTCAGACATTCCGGTGAAAAGACAGAATCCACTAGTTTGTTGGCGGGGCTGTACTGGTACTGGCCAACTACACGATAGTGAAGCTCCAGGAGAAAACGGCGCCCGGTTTTGGGAAATATATAACGGTAGGTTACATGGTGGTCATTGAGTTCATCCTCAGAGATATATCCGTTGCTTTCAAGAATTGCCTGTGCTCTGGTGAGGTCAGAAGGATCAGCCAGATACAGGTCAAGATCTCCAAGCTTACGATATTCAGGAACCGGATAGCAGTCAGCCAGACTCAGACCCTTCAGAAGATAACAGTCAATATTGTTCTTTCTTAAAAGAGAGACGGTAAGCCGGGTGAAATGCTCAATCTGATAATAATTCAGCATCATGCCTTTTACCTGCTGCTTCATGGCAGGATAGACAGAAGCAGACCGGAGATATGGCAGTACAAATGGGACAGTACAATGTTCCTGCGCCAGCTTTGCCAGAGCAGGAAGGTCTTCTGGATGTACGGAAACAGAATGATCAGAACTGGTGCAGATATTTTTTATTATTTTCAGATAGGTATTGTATATTCGTTCCATAGGAGTCTCCTGAAAGTGCGTAAAATGGGTACCGTTCAGAGATTGAATGGCAGTAATAAATAATAGTAAGTATATCATGTTATTGCGTGGAAATAAAGGAAAAGGAAGAGAAAAAGGGAAAATGAAAAAGACAGAAGGTTATGTAGTCAGGAGACTGGAGGATGAATATCTCGTACTTCCGTCAGGAAGAAGAACAGAAGAAGTCAATGAGGTGATCTCATTAAGCGAAACGGCAGGCTTTATTTATATGCACGCGGAACGGGCAGAGAATGTTTATGAACTGACACAACTGGTAGCAGAAGAGTATGAGATAGAGCCTGATGAGGTTCTTGAAGATGTAAGGAATGTAGTCCTGACTTTGCAGAAAAAAGGAATTCTCCTATGAAAAATGGATGATCATGAGTGATGAAGCTTTCTGAGAAATGCTGACAGTTTAAAACAGAAGGGGCGAACAGGTAGCATAAAAAGCCACAGGGAAGAAACAAATTTGTAGAAAGGATTTCCTACAGTAAATTCTCTGCTGTTACGATTTACAGCAATCAGTTTTCCGATAATCTGATCCTGACGCAGAGGACCTTCCACTTCGTATTGGTTGTCACCCACCATATAAAAGCCGTCAGATGTTATCCGGCAGATGCGGTGAAGCACGAGGATACCCTGATCACGCCTGTAGAGGACTACATCATTCCTGTGGCAGTCTGTGCCGTCTGTCTGTTGGATCAGTGCTTCATCCCGTCCGGGAATGAAGAGAGGGTACATACTGTAACCCTGAGGTCTGATGCGGATGATATTTCCCTCCTGGAGAAGCTGTTCCAGATCGATTTTAACTGGGTCTGATTTTGTGGTATTCATAGTATCTGTCCTTATTCCTGTTATAATACGCCTGTTCAGAAATAAAGTTCTGAACAGGCGTATTATAACATTAAGAAAACAAAAGGACAACAGAAAGTGTTTTCCTGTCGTAATAAAATAAAAAATCAGTATGTTTTGTGTAAGAATACTTGACTTTCTGAGGGGATATAGATAAGATAAAAAGAAAAAGATGAAACCGACGAAAATGCCAGATTTTAGAGAGATAGAGGTAATTAATTTATGAAAACGTATAAGAAGCCGGTAGTAACTGTTGACGCGGGAATGGCAGAGGGTGTTTATGCAGCAAGTGGTGTCAAGGGAACATTAAATGTAACATATTACGGTGTATGGGACAGATGGGGAACTAATGGTGGCAAGGGTCTGGCAATGGCAAACTGGTCAGATATTAATGGAACAATTACTTTAAATATTACTTTTAATGATACAGTAGATCAGGTTGAGACAGATGATGCTTCTGTGCAGACATCCTGGTCAGGTAAGACTGCAACATTTACATTTGCAAGTACAGCATCAAATCCACTGACTATTGGAATTCATCTGAATCATGGAACAAGCATTGATGATCTCAAGATGACAGGATTTACTTATTCTGTGAATTAAGTTGCCTTGTAAAGGAGGGAGAGAAGTTTGAAAATATATGAGAAACCAGTTGTTTCTGTGGATGCAGGGATGATGGAAGGTGTGTATATGCAGAGTGGTGGTGCATCATCAACATCTGGTGGATTTACAGTAAGCTTTTTTAATAAAAATGTATACTATCAGGAAAATGGAGCAGAGACATATAGGGCATCATGGAGTTCTGGAAATGTGAAAAGTATTACTTTGGTGTTTAATCAAAACATAGACAGCGCAAGTGCCAATACCAATGTAAATGTTTCTGGAAAAACAATTACAGCTTCATATAGTGGATGGTCTCCAACTTCACCAGTAGATATAACAGTTGTAGTATCAACAGGACTTTCTTCGTTGCAGTTGGAAAGTTATTCTTGCGACATGGAATAACAAATTTTGATTAGGGGGATTTGCTATGAAACAATATTCTAAACCGGTAGTTTCTGTAGATAACGGATTAGCAGAAGGTGTATACGCTGCAAGTGGTGCTGGATGTTATACGGCAACTGCAAATATTCATCAGACACCACAAATTGGAAGAGGAGATTACAGAATTCAAGTAAATGGTCAGCATCATTCAGACCATACAAAGGAAGCACAGACTTTGACTATTTCATTTAATCAGCCAGTAACATATTCATCTTCTCAGGGAACCTTGGCAGGTGCAACAACAGGAACTACTTTGACAATTAACTACACTTATCATCAAAATCCAAATGATAATATTGGTTTGGGGGATTTGGTTGTAGTATCTGATCCAGGTCTGTCAATTACAGGTGTGAGCATTACAGATTAATTATTAATATTAAAAAGGATTGGGGATTTACCCAATCCTTTTTGCAACATCATATATTCTATTAAAATTCATTTACCATCTTTGCAATCTCGTCTTTCTCCAGCACTTTGCATTTCTTATCCCGTATCGCATAAACCCTGTTACAGATATTCAGAACCGTAGGCCTGTGTGTGGTTACAATGCAGGTTCTGGGGTAGGTATCCTGCATGATATTTCGCAGGACTTTTCGCTCAGTAGCTACATCCAGTGCGGAAGTAGCCTCATCCAGCAGCAGGATCGGTGATCTGCGCAGTAATGCTCTGGCAATGGAGAGCCTCTGTGCCTGACCTTCGGAGAAACCGCCGCCCCGTTCCTTAACGATGCTTTCAATTCCATCCGGGAGTTTTTCTACAAAATCCCATGCACAGGCAAGTTTCAGCGCCTCAATAATTTCTTCATCTGTAGCATCCTGTTTCACATTTCGCATATTTTCTGCTTGGAATATCTGCTCTGATATATTTTTATTTCGTTCATTTCTGTCAAAAGGCTGCCCAGAGTCAATACTTCTTCGAATGATATACGTAATTTCACCTAGATAGATTCCATCCAAATCTTTCTCTTTATCCTTTCTCTTACCTGGCAGCCGTATAAGTCCGTCCGTATCTTTTACGTTATATTGTAAATTTTGTCCTTCAGCAAGTGTCTTATAAGAGGATATGATAATCACTCTTTTATGTTTATTTAATTTTTCTTTGAATTCTTTTTTCTTGTTTTTAAAATTTTTCGAATTCATGACTATGATTTCAATATCATCACCTCTATAATCAGTATCTTTTTTAGCTAACTCTAAAAGTTTATTTAAAACTGTAGTATCCCACTTTTCTTTACCCTCTTCCGCTAAGATATTTTCGAGACACAAAAGAGTTCTCATATTACTTGTGCAAAATATGTGGAAAACATTGGCAATAGCCGAATACCGATTTTGTTTATAACTATCAGATGTTTCATTTTTTATTTTTTGAACCAATTTTTTTTCGCATTCCTTGTTTTCAAAATAATTTCTTTCTGCACTGATTCTAAAGCCATGACATTTTATTTCTTTATTTTTATAAGGGATATTACGCTTAACTAATTCCGCAGCTATTTCGGTCTTTAATGCAGATTCTGTCATATGATAATCTGGACCTAATTCTTCTTTTAGATAGTCAAGATTATAATTATTTAGTACTGTCTTAAATTCTGCACTGGCAGACATCCCAATAACAGAAGCCTTCCGTGCCATAGCGAGTAATATCTTTTCGGGTGTTGTTCTTATACTCACAAAATTAATATCTGTTTTATGGTTATGCCTATCCGCATCGACAAAACGATAATATTCAAAACCCGTCTGGTAAAAATCTTCTTTTTTAGATTTTAATTCTATTTTAATCTTATCTGCCTCATCGTACACCAGTTTCTGCTGATCCACATTCAACTTAAAACACCCCATCAATGAGCTAAGAGCATTATCTTCTTGTAAAATATCCATAGGAGTCTCAGTCTTTTGGCGGTATATATTGACTACTGTTGCATACTGTTCTGCCCACTTTAGCAAGAAAAAGCGAAAATCACGAAGAAAATCATGAATATCTTTCAATAATGCACTGATAGAAATTGCCCCATTGATTTCCTCTTTTTCATCTACCTGCTGAATATCTATCCTATTTTTAACCATGTTCTCTATTCCTACAACTAAAAAATTTTTCTTGCAGATCGTATTAATCTGTCCATCCTGGAGTGAAGCAACAAAGAAACATTTTTCTGACGGTGGAGAGTTTGATTCCATTTATGAGGAAAAATAAAAAGCTGTTTTAAATCATCCTGTTCCAATACTGTTTTATAATTTAGATTAAGTTTATAATCTTCCATGATTTTCTTCGCTCGATCACAAAACTTTTCATATTTTGTCCCATCCTCATCGATTCTTGTTTCTGCTTCCGTAACATAACGGTCAAAGTTTGTTAAATCCATATTGCTGGCAATCTGCCGAAATACATCCAGATAGTCATCATTAGACTTAAAAGAATTTTGAATAATATGATTTCTAACAAATTCCTTTGTCGAATCAAATTCATCCATAAAAATCACCGCATTCTTGCTAATATCTGAATCAAAAAATGTGACGCTCTTATCAACTAAAGATATGTTTTTAGACAAAAACTTGCTGATCGTCATAAGGATAATCTTCTTTTCCTTTATAAATACGACCGGATACAATTGTCCAATCCATTGATACTGTTTATCATTTTTTATCCTTTCTAATCGCTCTCTTGCTGGAATGACAGAAAGTGTATTTTTAATTTCTTTTCGAAATTTCCTTTCTTCTTCTTCCACCTTATCTTCCCATATCTTTTTAATCTCCGGACTAGACTCTCCATTATATGCCTTTACCTGCTTTTTCAATTCATCGTAATTAAATGGCTGCTTGTCCTGCGGTATTGTTACTTTCCCGAGATTTTCTATAATGTTATCTACATTCGATTTTATATGCAGCACTTCTTTTTCAAACAACTCTTCATTTTCATATGCCTTTTTAAGCTCTTCTTCCTCTTCTCCAACATTCTTTCTTAACGGGGTCAGATAAATAAGTTTTCGTCCATCTGTTATCGTTCTAGCACACTGCCTCATGGCTTTTGCATATTCTTCCCTTATCTCTTTTACATATTCTTCCATGGCATGGGCAGCTTGATAACTTTTTCCAATTCCAGTCGGCACTTCACAAAGATATAATCCATTGCACCCCTTCCTCATGATGTCTAAAAAATACTGTTTTAACACTTAGCATTCTCCTTTCAATATTCTTCACTTATAAGAATAAAAGAATATCCAATTCCTACTCCTTACCGTTCTGCAATAAATCAATGCAATCTTCTAAGTATACGATCTGCTCTTTCCAATGGTCTAAGAGCATACCTTCGAATTCTTGTTTTTTTTATAACCTTTTTTAATTCTGGATATTTAGAAATCCTTTCGCTCATCTCTCTCAGCAGCCGGTTTCTTTTCCATCCCTACATATTCCTCTTTTTGTTTGCCAGACAATTCTCTGCAACTTCCATATCAACCTGTACTTTTTTAATAGCATCTCCTAATGCTAATCCTCTGGCACACCATCGGATACACATCATCTGATATTTCGTTTCTGCAAAATGATCAACAATGATATCCCAGATATCCGTTGAGTATTCTTTTATATCCATAATCGCATTTTTCTTTTTTCGTGACCAAAAATCTGTTCCATCTGTTCTAAGACCGACATAATCTCGGAATTTCTTGCGATTTTGTTTATAAAATTGGCAAATCAATTTGGCACATATTGGATTCACGAGGTATTTTTCTTGATAACTTTCAACATCTGAACAATCTGGATACATATTATACTTCTCCAGACTCTGAGCCACAGTATTACTTTGTTCCGGAACGGAATCAGTATTCATATATCCCACGTCTTCCTCTAACTCTGGCAATGTCATTGCTTCTTGGCAAAGGGTATCGCATCTCTCATTATAAGTATTTCCGTTATGCCCCTTAACCCAGTTCCATTCTATTTTAAAGGCTACTGCAAGTTTATCGAGCTTTTTCCACAAATCTATGTTCTTCTTTTTGCGAAACATCCCATTCATTGTTTTAATGACATACTGCGAATCAGAAAAAAGTTGTATATGTGTGTCTTTTTCTATCTTTTCTAAAGCTTTTATGACAGCCATAACTTCCATACGATTATTTGTAGTGCTGCGAAAGCCTCCCGATATATCCGTTAATTCCCCAGTATTATTATTTATGATAACAGCCCCATATCCACCTCTACCACCGGGGTTGCATTCACATCCTCCATCCGTATAAATGATATAATCATATATTGCTCTCATTTTTCATCCTCCTCTTTCACCGTTTTTTCGAAAACCTCTTATTGTAGAACATTTGTTTTTTACTCATTTTTTAATACTCACTTGGTATGTCTTAATAATCATCTCAGCCACTCCCGTATCCATATATTTTTTCGCATACTTTTGCAGCTCACTAAATAAATCCGGATATCTCATTGATAGTTCAACATAATAATTACTTCCAGATTGCTCTGTCCCTAAAATGTTTCCGGAACCTCGTAATGCATAATCGGCCTCTGCGATCTGGAATCCATTTTTATATTTACATAAAGCGATCAATCTTTTATTGTCCTTGTGCACAGAATTTAATATACAATATCCTGGACTATTTCCTCGTCCAACTCGTCCTCTTAGCTGATGTAAGCTTGCAAGTCCAAAACGCTCCGCATTGTTAATCACGATAACAGTAGCATTTGGGACGTTTACACCTACCTCAACAACAGTAGTACTTACAAGAATCTTAATCTCTCCATTTTTAAAGGATTGAATCACATTCTCTGTTTCATCTTCTTTCATTTTTCCATTTAGAACCGCTACAGCACCTTTGCCAAAAGCATCAGTATATTCCGCATATGTTTGCTCTACAGATAAAATTCCTTCCATAGCACCCTGTTTATCTTCAATAAGAGGACATACAACATATGCTTGATGTCCTTTTTCAATCTCTTTCTTAATAAATTGAAATATCGTATTCTGAGAGGCACATATCGCTGTTTGTATCGGTTTACGTCCATTGGGCATACTCTGAATATTAAATACTTCTGTAGTTGATAGCAGAACATCAGATAATGAACGGGGAATAGGGGTTGCAGACATCGTAACTGTGTGCATCCCCGCTTTCGCTTTTGTCGTAATTTCCTCCCTTTGCAGAACGCCAAAACGATGTTCCTCATCCGTTATTGATAGACCAAGATCATGAAATTTTACTTCTTTACTCAAAACGCTATGCGTTCCAACGATCATTAACGCAGAGCCATCTTCTATAGATTTAAGAATAGCTTCCCGTTCTTTTTTCTTTAATCCATTTGCAATGTACACTACGTCAATATCATATGGAGCAGCCATCTCTTTTAATTCATTGTAATGCTGGGAAGCTAAAACTTGTGTTGGTGCAAGTAAAACACTCTGAAATCCATTGTCAGCCATTACAAACATTAATAAAAAAGCTAAGATAGTCTTTCCACACCCTACGTCTCCTTGTATCAACGCATTTAACCTCTTTCCGCTTCTTATCCTATTTACCAACTCTTCATAAGCAGATTTCTGATCTTTTGTAAGCTGAAACGGCAGATTTTCGATTATTTTCGTTGTGGTTGCCAAGGAATGAATCCCATAGACAGAACCAGCAGGAAGATTTCTGTTTTTTTCTTCGAGTTGCAGGGCAAAATATAATAGATCATCCATATTTAACCGATATTTTGCCCTTTTTATCTGTTCAACGGATGACGGCTTATGCATTTCACGTATTGCCTCGTCTTTGGGTATCAAATTATATTTATGTAATAATTCTCTTGGAACCTTATCCGGTATTGTTGCATGTTCGAGGCAATCATTTATGATCCTTTCAAAATTACTTTCGGAAATCCCCCTTATTTTTTCATACGCAGTATAAATATGACAGTCAGATTCTTCATCATATTTTTTGAAGATAATCGGGTTGCTCATGAAAAATAGATTCTTTTTATTGGACGCTTTTAATTTTCCTCCAATGAAACATGTATCTCCTGGACGGTAATCTTTTTTGAGTACATTATACATCTCTGTAGTCCCGAACCAAGACACGCATAATTCATTTTGCGTATATATATCTTGAAGAGTGCAGCGAACAATATATATAGATGACTGTTTTTTTAACTCATAACTAACTAATTTGCATACAAAAGCATAATTTTTATCAAGTCTGCTCGTATTTAAAGGATTTATAAAAGAAAAATCATAGTATTTGGAAGGAAACAGCTGACAGACATCTTCGACAGTTTCCATTTTTCGCTTTTTTAAAATATTATAAGCTCTTGTTCCTGCTATTTCCTTTAACATAATCCTCCTCCTTTCTGGTAAGATTTTTTTGACTGAAAATCTTTGCGGCACAAGCTCCTTCTAAACTACAGATCAAGTAGAACAATTCGCAGTTCACCACAATCCTAATGCCATTCCTCTTACAGTTGCAGTTCGGTTAGATACATGAAAATATTCAGCAAGCTTATTTATTTTCCTAATAGATAAATCTTATCAGAACAAAATATTTTCATGTAATTATTTGCCAGTTCATACAATTCAGATACTTCCATTTCTCTTATAGACATATCAGATTCTTTTAATTTATTTGCTATATAGCGGTAAACATCGTATGTGATATGAACTCCCATGACTTCTTTTAAATAAAGCATTTCCTGAAATTCCTGAAAGGTTCCGCCATGGGATGCGCAATCCATAGATAAACCTAAATCTTTAAGAATACAATCTCCCATTGACTTATTACCATCTTCCATTGATTCTGTAATACGATGTATAAGTTCTGTCTTTCCCTGACAGGAAAACTGCCCCTTATATGTATTAACAATATAAGTCTGATACAGCCCAATCGTATTCTTTAATTCCTCTTCACTAACTTTTCCTTCCAGATACTGATTTACAATCTCTTTATGATTTCCTACCATTTTCATTAATTCTTTTTTATTCATTTTTCTTATACACAGGACAATATTCAATTAATATTCTATCGTTTTATCCAATAAATAGTCCGGTGTTTCTCCTTTCTTCCAATTTTACCAATTCTATATATGGTCATTATTAATACCTTTTGTTATGACGAGCAATACACCGGCAGGTGATACACCAACGGGCAACTGAAGCTGACAGCGGCTTCTTTACGAAACTTTCGCCTCGCTGGGGGAACACAACCCCTCTAACTCTTAAATTGCTCGTCTCAACTTCCGATAAATATTTTTCTTTGTAAATAGTATGACAGAAAACAGATTTCCTCTATTTTTCTGTATAAGCTTTTTCAATTTATTTTTAGTTTATATACTGACTAATTAATTATTTTGCATTAGTTAGTCACTATACTGACTATAGTCTGTCTTGCTTTTTAGTCTGAATACTGACTATAAATCTTTATCCTGCATTCTTTTTTTATTCAGTCATCTAAAAACTCATATTATAGATAGACAAATATTACTGACGAACTGGAGGGATATAAAGAATAAGTCAGTGTCAGCATTCACAAAAAATGAAAGGAGAAAATTATGAAAGTAATACTCGATTACGATGATGTATTAAATGAATGTAACGAAGAAGCAATACGAAAATTAAATAAAGAATATGGATATTCTTATTGTTTAGAGGATATTACGAATTGGGGGATACTAGAGAATGAATTAGATAAACGAATCCCTTATTTTGTCCAACCGAAGTTTGTCAGAAATATTCCTATTAGAGAAGGAGCAAGGAAGCTTGTATGCGAACTTTTAAAAAGACATTGCGAGATTTTTATCGCAACCAGTGTACCAAGTCAGTGTGCAGGCGTAAGAATCGCAGATATTATTAGGAACTTTCCAGAAATTGATCCTGGGAACATTCTCATTGGCAGCCGGAAAGACATCTTAGTTGCAGACATCTTATTAGATGACTGTTATTTCAACATTGAACACTCAAATGTTCGTTATCCAGTATTGTTCCGCAAACCATGGAACGCACAGTATACTGGGGTGCCAGCAGTATCCGATTATAAGGAATTTTTAAAATTAGTAGATATGCTCTTGGATTCCAAAAACAAATTAAACCGTTTCCAAAATCCAAATATATTCATCTTAGTAGGGCCTTCTGCTTCAGGAAAATCTACTGTGCAAGAGGAATTATTAAAAACAGAAAAATTTATCCGTACAAAAAGCTGCACAACACGAGCTCCAAGAAAAAAGGATGATGACTACTATTTTCTCTCCATGGCAGATTTTAAAAAAATGGAAGAAAATGAAGATTTCTTAGAGACAACTTTCTATAAAGGAAATTATTATGGGACTTCGTATAAGGAATATAAGCGTTGTTCAGAAACAGGCAAAAAAATAATTTTTGTTATGGATATTAATGGAGCATTACGAATAAAAAAAATGTTTGGCAAAAAAGCCTGTACTATATTTTTAAAGAGAAAGCCCATTTATTGTATAAGAAGTATTTTGGATAGGTTACATACAGGAGAACTGACGAAAGAAGATGCAGCAAACCGGCTCAATTTTTTATCTGCTGAATATGAAAATGAAAAGTTTTGCGAGATTTCTATTGAAAACAATGCGATTGAAGATGTTGTCAAGCAGATTATGGATATCTGATCAGGAGGAGTAGACATGAAAAAAGTTATAAATGGAAGATCATACAACACAGAAACTGCAAAGGAATTAGGATATCAAACTAATGGATATGCTAACAACGATATTTATTTTACTGGAGAAACCCTGTATCGAAAAAAGACTGGAGAATTTTTCTTATATGGAGAAGGCGGAGCTTACAGCATATATGGAAGAGATTTCGGAATGTCACGAGGCGGCGGAGAAAAGATCATCCCTCTTTCAGAAGATGAAGCAAAAAATTGGGCAGAAAAATATCTGGATGCAGAGAAATACATTAAGATTTTTGGCGGAGATGAAGAGTTTTTTGAGATATTCTCTAAGACTCAGAAACTTGCACAATTCCCTTGTTTTGATGAAGATGAATATAATCGTATCACAGAGCATCTTCAATCTGAAAAGGTATTAATGGTTTTTAAAAAGGAAAAACCAGTTGCAGTTCTTTTATCCCTAGAAGAGTACCAGAATCGTTCTGAATAAAGTTTTCCTTCATACTCACCCATATTATCTACGAAACCAATTTTCAAAACAGGAGGAAAACAAAAATGGCAGGAAGGAAAAACACAAATAAGGAAAAGATAGAAAAAGCAAAAAAGGAATTAGAAACACTGTCTGCTATTCTTGGGGAGATATTAGATGATGCAATGACCCAGACAGAAGCAGCGAGAAAACTTGGCATTACACCACAGGAATTTCGGCATGAAACAATAGGAAATTTTACAAACTATGTAAAAAAGAAAAATATCTTAACAGAGGATGATATTCTGACGTATCTAAAGGATATGGAAACACCGCTTGACCGGATAGCAAAAGATATGTTTAATATCACAGATAAAAACAAACTGTTGATCATTGAGATTGACGATCCAGACGATTTTATATATGTCATGAAAGAGACCCTTACGGAAAAACAATTTTATGTGATGTCTTTGCGGTATGGTTTTGATGAGGAACCGATGACGTACCAAAAGATTGGTGAACGTATAGGAACACAAAAAGAATGGGTACGACAGATAATCAACAAATCTTTGAGGAAACTCCGTCATCCATCCTGTAGCAGAAGATTATTTCCAAATTATCCAAAGTATACAAAAGCGTTACAAACGTATAAGACAACGGAAAGAATTTATCTGACAATGGAGAACGAGTACATTAATGCTTCCACAGAATGCAAAAGGATGTTGCACAATATCGAACTGGCTAAAACCACACCGAAGTTAAAAGAACAGTTTGAAAAATTGTTTTATCTTGAAGATATCCCAGATATCCCAGATGAATGGATCGCTTCTTTCCATGACCTGCATATCACATCTGTTTATGATTACCTGAGTGCAGATGAGGAGAAAATCAAAGAAATGCAGGATATATGCCCTGGTTTTTCTATTACAGAGATGGAAAAAATCCTCAATATTAAGCCACCAATCACAAGAAAAAAACTGTGTTCTATGAGATTCCCACTAATAGAAACAGAGATCAGTACAAGGGCGTTCAATGCATTACGCAGAAGTGGAATCAACACATTGGGGCAGTTAACACAACTGACGGAAAGCGATTTAAAGAAAGTCCGAAACTTGGGACCAAAATGCTGTGAAGAGATTAAAGAACTTTTGGAAAAATACAATCTTCAATTATTAGAAAAATAGTATATCTCTTGCCAACCAAAGAAAAGGTATCCATATTAAGATTGTGAAAAATTTCAAAAACAAGGAGGATAAAAATGGAAACAAATGAAAGAGAAAACAGGTATAACACTTTACTGTGGGACAAATTAAAAAAAACACAGAGGACATCATGTAAGTATTGTTTCTTATGGAGGTTGGGATGATCCGAAAAATATCAGCTTGGAATGCGAGGATTGTAATGAGGTCATTTTGGATGCCGAACTGTATACTATCTGTGAAAGGGAAGATATATAAAGGAGCAAATATATGCGTATAAAAAAAAGAAAGAAAAAAGAATGCCAGTCAGTTTTACAATATGTTTATGAACGGATCTTGCGTATATGTATTTTGTAAAAGACTACCGCTTATTTGATAAAGTCAGATACCAGGGCAGGAAGAATTATCTAATAGAAAGGAGGACCGTCTGAAGACGGTGGCGAATACCTCCCCGGCTTAAAAACCTGGGGTATCCTTCGCCTAAATTTTCGATGAAAGTAAAAGATTTATTGGAAAATTATCAAGGAGATAATTATATAGAGATTTACGATTGTTTTTCATGGCAGACAAAAGGATTTAACAATAAAGAAGTGGCTATTAGAAAATATGGTCATTATACAGTGCAATCATGGACGGTATTAACCACGAAAAATAAAATAAAAATAACAATAAGAAGCCAAATGTAACGAAAAGGAAGTTATTAAAACAAAGGAAGCAGAAAATAAAGTACTGACTTTATTCAGAGAGCAACATGATGTTGCTCTCTTTTTATTTCATATTTCGACAAAAAATGTTATAATCAGTTTAGGAAGTTAGATATCGGCGGTCTCCCCTTCATTTTTTTATCATGGAGGGGCTACCCTCCAGAAAGGAGGGGATGCACATGGTGACATACACGGAGCTTTTCGAGTACACTGTTGTGTTGATTACTCTTGTGGGAATCTGTTATGAGATTTTCACAAGAAATAAATAAACCGCCAATCTGGACCATTGACGGTTTGTAAAAAATAAACCTTTTGGGGAGATTATTATCTAACTTCCCTTTTTCTATCTCAAATATAACACACTGATTCCATAAAATCAATCTCTTTCTACTATTAATATGATGTTTACTGATTTCACAAAAAAAGAGTAGCATACGCTACTCTTTTCTTTTTCTACCAGATTTTTAGTCTTATATCAGTAACAGCTTCATTACCTTAATGGCATCGTTATCCATTCCTGCACATCTTCTTTACTAGCATCCACTGCCTTTACAATCTGGTCAATCGTAAGCCCCATCTGAGCTAAACGTTTTGCGGTTTCCATCTTGGTTTTTTTCTGCATTTCTTCTTCTGCTTCTCTTAACTTAATTCCCATAAGCATATACTCCGCCCTCCATTCTTCGTGGGCGCGAACATTTTTCACTTCATCATCCAGCATCTGCGTAAACGTGTCAGAAATTGTCTTTTTTCGAAGATAGCCCAAAAATGATTTTAATTCCTCGCTGCAGCCTTCTGTCCGTCCAAATGGATTTACAACCACCTTATAGGCCTCATCTTTTAAACGAATTGATAAATCCTCTACACAGCGATTCTCAAAGGTATAGACAGCTCGATATTTACGAAATGGGTCTGTCAGGCAAAGGAAGATAACATAACATTTTCTTAATTCGCTATATTCGCATCCTCTGCTCATTGTTTCCAAGTCGATCATTCCCTGATAGTAGCGGCTTCTCTTTCCATATTCATTCTCTGGCGATGTCTGCATCTCAATGTTATAGATAGTTCCTTCATCATCATCCACAATAACATCCAGACGAACACCTTTGCCGTTCGCAGTAAGTTCGATTGCGTGCTGTGAGTCAAATGTACGAATTGATTTGATTTTCACGCCCAAAATAAGTTCGATGACTTTTTTGCAGATCTCTTCCCGTCTCATTACTTTACAAAAAACGAAATCATCTACAAATTCCAGCTCATCATACGGTTTCATTCTTGCCATGTTTTGCCTCCTTTTTCTGCCTTTTGCAGTAAATAAATGTTGCCAGACAGAATGAGGCGATTGCCGATTCTGTCTGTTAGTTCCAGAACCAGCTTTCTGATAGAAATTCTCCTATCTTCTTTTTATTTGGTTCATTATTAGTATGACAGAATCGCTAATAAAATAAATTAATTTTATTATACATCATTTGGCTCTTGTTAACACAATTTTTTTACTATTTCCTCTATGTTGCTTACGATAGTTTCATGATTATCATTCCAGTAAATTATAGAACCTGCATCTGACAATTTCTCTAATCCTTTCGCACTATTAATCTGAGTTACCATTTTATTACCTTGCTCTAATTGAAAGATATAATAAGATATACTTTTAATATTATGTTCCATTGTTTCTTCCACTAAGTCATTTTCCGAATTAGTTTCATCATTTTCTCGTAATTCTCTTATAAAATATTCTCTATCTCCTACTAGCAACCTTCTCTTTTCTTTATTCCACTCAATATCCTTATTTCCCCAAGTATTAGTTTTTATAACCCATTGTTTTACATTTTTTTGTTTATCTTCTTCTGTATTTTTTTTGTCATCTTCTTCATTTAGATAACTTGCTACATAATATGCCAATACTTGGTATAACTCCTCCATTTCCTCATTGATATTGACTTTTTTTGGTTTTAATTTATCACAAAAAAGAAGATTTTTTGTTGGTAAATTATGTGGAATTCCTACTACCATCTCTATGTAATGATTTAATGCAGTAAACAAATTTAATCGATATATAAATGACATACCATTATTATCTAAATAATAAATATTATAAAGCGGATCATTAGTAGAATTTAACCGATCAATTCTTCCATATCGCTGTTCAAGATAGCCTGGTATAGAAGGAATATGATAATTTACCACATAATTAAATGTTGGAAGATTAATCCCTACCTGAGCAACCTGCCATGTTACTATCA
>OGPJ01001252.1_pt1 | contig 18475 bp, 16 predicted proteins | sample 1552831 | NCBI WGS metagenome assembly OGPJ01 (sample SAMEA2579914, study PRJEB22360) | human gut metagenome | biome: human gut; feature: human-associated habitat; material: faeces | place: Denmark | collected 2008/2010
CCGGATCGCCCTGTACGGAATCGATTTCCTAATTCAGGAAAAGAAAAAGGATCTGGATGCGCTGGACGGCCCGATGACAGAAGACCGTATCCGCGCCCGCGAAGAGGTTTCCATGCAGATCCGTGCCCTGGGCGAGATCAAGTCCATGGCTCTGAAATACGGCGTGGATCTTTCCCAGCCCGCCGGCAATGCGCGGGAGGCGTTCCAGGCCGTATACTTTGCGTACCTGGCCGGCATCAAGGAAAACAACGGCGCCGCCACCAGCCTCGGCCGCACCTCTACGTTCTTGGATATCTATGTGCAGCGCGATTTGGACAATGGGCTTATCACCGAAGCAGAAGCGCAGGAATTGGTCGACCAATTCATCATCAAGCTGCGCCTGGTGCGCCATCTGCGCACGCCGGAGTACAACGAGCTGTTCGGTGGCGACCCCACCTGGGTCACCGAATCCATCGGCGGCATCGGCATCAACGGCAAATCGCTTGTTACGAAAAACTCCTTCCGCTATCTGCATACCCTCATCAACCTCGGCACCGCGCCAGAGCCCAATCTTACCGTCTTGTGGAGCGAGCATCTGCCGGAGGCGTTCAAGCAATACTGCGCGAAGATCTCCATTGCCACTGATTCCATCCAGTATGAAAACGACGACGTCATGCGTCCGATCTACGGCGATGATTATGCCATTGCCTGCTGTGTATCCGCGATGAAGGTCGGCAAGCAAATGCAGTTCTTTGGCGCACGCTGCAATCTAGCCAAGTCTCTCCTGTATGCCATCAATGGCGGTGTGGATGAAAAGAAGGGCGATCTTGTGGTGCCTGGTATTGACCCCATCACCGACGAGGTGCTGGATTTTGACAAGGTGCTGAAAAATTATTATAAGGTGCTGGAATATGTGGCCGAGCTGTATGTGGATACTGTCAATATCATCCATTATATGCACGATAAATACGCCTACGAGGCCAGCCAGATGGCGCTGCACGATACCGATGTAGAGCGCCTGACCGCCTTTGGCATCGCCGGCCTGTCCGTAGCGGTGGATTCCCTGTCTGCCATCAAGTATGCTAAGGTAAAGCCGATCCGCGATGAAAACGGCGTGGCGGTGGATTTTGAGACCGTGGGCGATTTCCCCAAATACGGCAACGACGACGACCAGGTGGACGATCTGGCCGTGCAGGTCGTAACCAAGTTCTCGGAGGAATTGAAAAAGCATCCGCTGTACCGTGACGCCATCCATACTCTGTCCGCGCTGACCATCACCAGCAACGTGATGTATGGCAAAAAGACCGGCACCACGCCGGATGGCCGCAAGGCCGGCGAGCCGCTGGCGCCGGGCGCCAACCCGATGCACGGCCGCGATATCCACGGCGCGCTGGCTTCGCTGAATTCCGTGGCCAAACTTCCTTACCGCGATGTGTGCCAGGACGGCGTTTCCAACACCTTCTCCATCGTGCCGCAGGCGTTGGGTAAGGATGAAGCGCAGCGGGAAAACAACCTCGTTGCCATCCTGGACGGCTACTTTGTGCAAGGCGCGCATCATCTGAACGTCAACGTTTTGAACCGCGAAACCCTCATCGACGCGATGGACCATCCCGATAAGTATCCCACGCTGACCATCCGTGTTTCCGGCTATGCGGTCAACTTCAACCGCCTAACCCGCGAACAGCAGGAAGAGGTCATCAGCCGTACCTTCCATCAGGCGATGTAACGGAATCCATAAAACAAACAACGCCCGTTTCTCCGGGCGTTGTTTTTCTTTTAGCTCAAAGCCTGCATCCATGTCTCCACATCGGAAAAAAATCGGCAGAGATGGTAGCCATCCCCTGCAGCATGGTGCAGATTTAACGACAGAGGCAGCATCAGCCGCCCCTCTTTTTCTAGGTACCGGCCCCAGGTAATCACGGGTGCCAGGTAAGTGCCCTTATCGAAAACATGCATGTCAAAGCTGCGGTAATGCGTCCATGGCAGGCAGGATACATCAAAGGTATTGGGTGGGATCTCTGTCTGCTCAAATCCCCTGTACGTGGCAAAGCGGCGTTTATCCTCGCAAAACCGCTGGTAAAACGTCTCGAAGCACGGGCTGTAAACTGTAACCAGTTTCACAAAACGCTCGTCTTCCTTATGAAAATGCGCGTAATACGGCGAAACAAATGTCCATGTGCCTGCCTCGCCCTGTGCATTGTACCCCATACGCAATTCTTCCCGCTGGTTTACCGCCGCGCTTACCACCCACAGCATCGAAGGATAAAATGAACAACCTCTTTTTTTAAGCGCATTTACAAATGCCGTGACGTCCAGTTCCACCGTCATGCTCATCACGCAGCGAAGCTCGTCGATAAAATGGCAGAATATCTCCGCCCTGTCCCATGTATCCATATCCTTTTTCTGAAAAATCATTGTTTTGCCTCCTAAAATTTAGTATTTTAAGAGGCTTTGCCAAGCCCGCGCTTCATTGCCATCTTCCTTTCCGCTGTTTTATAAAGAAGCTCTTTTTCCAGCTTTCCTCTATTATAAAGGGAAAAGGGCCCAAAAGGCCCTTTTTTCTTTTATTGCCTTATTGACCAAATACCTCTTTGGCCTTCTGCATGCGCTCGATAACCGCAACCGAGAACGGGCAGTTCTTCTCGCAGCTGCCGCAGCCGATGCAGTCCGAAGCATGGGTGGCCATGCCGTCGTAATGCGCCTTGACGGTATCCGGCACCGTATCCTCCAGCAGCGCCAGATCCAGGTATTTGTTGACCTGTGCAATGTCGATCTTGGATGGGCACGGCAGGCAGTGGTTGCAGTACATGCACTTGCCCTTGAGCGAATACTTCGGCGTATGGCTCAGCACCTCCGTATAGTCCTTTTCCTCGTCGCTGGCCGTTTCATACGCCAGCGCGGCCTTCACATCCTCCGGTGTCTTGCAGCCCACCAAGGCGCTGGCTACGGCCGGGCGCGTCAATACATACTGGATGCACTGTACCGGCGTCAGCGCCATGCCAAAGGGCGACGTTTCCGCTTTCAGCAGATTGCCCGCCGCCAGGCTCTTCATCACCGTGATGCCTACGCCCATGGATTCGCAGGTTTTATACAGCTGCTCGCGGTCTGGGTGGATCCCGCTCCAATCACGCTGTTGGTAGGTTTCCATATTTGTCAGATCGTCGATGACCACGCCCTCCGGCATCAGATCATAGACCGGGTTGATGCTGAACATCAGCACGTCAATGATTCCGGTTTTCACAGCGCGCTCCGCAATGCCAGGGTTGTGCGAGCTCATCCCGATGGCCTTGATCTTTCCTTCGGCCTTGAGCTGCTTGGCATATTCGATGACCTCCGATTCAAACACGCCCTTATAGTCCTCTTCGGTATCAACAAAATGGATCATGCCGATATCCACATAATCGGTATCCAAGCGCTTCATAAAGTCCTCAAAAAATGTCTTGCAGTGCTCGATGTTGCGCGTGCGGGTATACTGCCCGTTGAGCCAGGCCGCCCCGATATGCCCTTGCAAAATCACCTGCTCCCGGCGGCCCTTTAACGACTTGCCGATGTTGCTGCGCACCTCCGGCTCGCTCATAAACACGTCCATGATGTTGACGCCGCCGGCCAGGGCCGCGTCGATCACGCTTTTGACCTGTTCATACGGCAGCCCCTGCAAATGCTCACAGCCCAGCCCCACTTCGCTGGCCATCAGCCCGCAGCGTCCCAATGTCCTGGTTTTCATGTTCCACACACCCCTTTTTCATAAAGTCCATTCTTCATGGACTCATTGTAGGCCGTATGGGAACAAAAAGTCAATATGGGGAGAAAAAGTTTCCCCTCTTGCAAAAAGAGCCCCCTTCAGGAGCCCCTTTTGTATGCGTATTCTGTCTTAGCCCCGGTTCTGCGGAATGTCCGGCAGGCTGTCAAAGCCGCGCTGCAATTCCTCATCCGTGGGGATATAATCGGTCATCGTACCTTCATGGAAAGAGGTATATGCCGTCATATCAAAATAGCCGGTGCCCGTCAGGCCAAACAAAATGGTCTTTTGCTCGCCGCTTTCCTTGCACTTGAGCGCTTCGTCAATGGCCGCGCGGATGGCATGGGAGGATTCCGGCGCCGGCAGGATGGTCTCTTTCTTGGCAAAGTAGACGGCCGCCTCAAATACCTTGGTTTGCTCCACGGAAACCGCTTCCATATACCCATCGTGATACAGCTTGGAAAGGATGGGGCTCATGCCATGGTATCTCAGCCCGCCTGCATGGCTGGCAGAGGGGATAAACCCGCTGCCCAGGGTATACATACGCGCCATCGGCGTAATCTTGCCGGTATCGCAGTAGTCATACGCATATCTGCCGCGCGTTAACGACGGGCAGGAGGCTGGCTCCACGGCGATGATGCGCGGGTTCGCCTTGCCTAGCAGCTTATCCTGCATAAACGGCGCGATCAGCCCTGCCAAATTCGAGCCGCCGCCTGCACAGCCGATGATGATATCCGGGTATTCGCCCAGCATCTCCATCGCTTTTTTGCTTTCCAGGCCGATGATGGATTGATGCAATACCACCTGATTGAGCACCGAGCCCAGCACATAGCGGCAGCTATCGCTTGTTACTGCCTTTTCCACAGCCTCGGAAATCGCGCAGCCCAGGCTGCCGGTGGTATTTGGTTTTTCCGCCAAAATTTTGCGGCCAATTTCGGTGGTGCTGCTGGGGCTGGGGATGACCTCGGCATCAAACGTCTGCATGATGGCCTTGCGGAACGGCTTTTGCTCGTAGGAGCCCTTGACCATGAACACCGTTAGATCCATGCCAAAATACGAACACGCCTCCGCCAGCGCCGTGCCCCACTGGCCCGCTCCGGTTTCGGTGGTCAGGCTTTTCAGGCCCTGCTCCTTGGCATAATACGCCTGGGCGATGGCGCTGTTCAGCTTATGGCTGCCGGAGGTATTGTTGCCCTCAAACTTATAATAGATCTTGGCCGGCGTATCCAATGCCTTTTCCAGGTTATAGGCGCGGATCAACGGCGACGGGCGGTAGATCTTGTACATTTCCTGGATCTCTTCCGGAATATCCACATAGCGGGTCGTATTATCCAGCTCTTGCTTGGCCAGCTCCTTGCAGAAAACAGGATACAAGTCCTCTTCCTTGGCCGGCTCCAGCGTTTGGGGATTCAGCATAGGATCGGGCAGCTGTTTCATATCAGCGCGCAGATTGTACCACTGTTTGGGCATCTCCTCTTCGCTCAAAAAGAATCTGTGCGGAATTTTGCTCATGGTATTTTGCTCCTTTCTTTTTCCTCGGTTTGTATCGTGCCACGCAAATAAAAAAAGCCCTTGCCCCTCTTGGGACAAAAGCCTCTTGCTTCTGCGGTACCACCCAAATTGACGCCATAGCGTCCGCTCCATTCACAGCCTGGCAGCTGTGTTTCCTTGGTAACGGGGGAAAAACCCGTCGCATGCTACTCAGCCGTCCGGCCGTTCGCACCGCCCTTGGCAGCCCATTCGGCAAAGCGCCCAACACCGCCATTCCACCGCCGGCGGCTCTCTTCAGATGCGCTGTCTTTGCGTACTCTTCTGCTTCATCGGTTTTAAACTTATTTTTCTATACCATAGCAAACCGGCCGCCGGTTGTCAAGCGTCTGTTTGCGCTGTGCATCGGCCAATAAAGGCCGCGGCCTGCCCTCTGAGCAGCTGGGCATCCTCTTCCGTATACAGAAAATGCGTAGAATGGGGCAGCATCAGCACCTGTGTTTCGGGCAGTCTGCGCTGCAGCTCCTGTACGCTTTTTATGCTGACAATCTCATCTCCTTGGGAATGCACCGCAAGTACCGGCACCCTCAATCCCTCTATTTGCCGCCTGGCCTTGCTCGCCATTTTCAGCACATCCATATAGCGCGGCAGCCAGCGCACATAGCCCAAGGCTCTGTCCTTTTCTACGCTGTTGTACGCTTCCCCGGCCGCCTCCTCCGCCTGTCGGCTTATCGCGGATTTTAGGTTTTTCCGGATGCATTCGCTCGTCAGGTGTATACGCAGCGGCGGCGCCAGCAGCACCAGGCCCCGGATGGCGTGTTTTTCCGGCAGCGTATGGTATGCATTGATGGCCAGCAGGCATCCCATAGAGTGGCCTACCAACACGACGTTTTTATACCGCAGCAGCGCATGCCGCACCGCCCTGTTTACTGACCGCTCCCACTCTAGGCGGCCGGACTGTGCAAACGCCTTGGCCGTGCTTCCATGCCCCGGCAACAACAAGGACTGCACCGAAATGCCCTCGGCATACAGATGCCGGGCCAATGCATCAAATTGATGCGGGCTGCCCGTGATGCCATGGATCAATAGCACGAGGGTATCGGCCAGGGGCGCTTCTATCAAATACGGCTCATGTGTCATCGTTTGTTCCCGTTTCCTTTCTGTCTCGGCCCAGTATAGCACAATGGTTTGTCAGTTTTTGTCCACCGCTTGCAAGAATGTGGCAATTTCTCACATTCCCTTCTATTTTGGCATAGCATATCACAGTTTATTTGAAAGGAGCATGCCCATGCGTTTCGGTTGCTACCCTCCAGGATGTCCTCCCTGCTGCTGTCCTCCCCCAGGCCCTACTGGGGCAACGGGTCCTGCTGGCCCAGCTGGTGCTACCGGCGCAACTGGCCCCACCGGTACGGGCGTTACGGGGGCGACGGGCCCTACCGGTCCTAATGGCGCAGCAGGCCCTACCGGCGTTGGCATTACGGGGGCGACTGGCCCTACCGGTCCCACCGGCGCAACTGGCCCTACTGGCGCTTCCGACATTCCCACATCCTTTGCGCAGTTCAACGTGATTCCCAGAGCCTACGAGCATGAAGAGTTTCTATCCTTTTCCGTCTACCAGATTCGCGGGGACGATATTTCTCTTTCCCCTGACAACGATACCCTCATACTCTTACAGCCCGCTTTTTTGTATACGTTTTCCTATGATATACAGTGTGTCTCGGCGCCTGCCAACGTATTTATGGGCATCATCCCGTATATTGCCACCTCCGCTGAGCTGCTGTATGCCAACTTTTCCCAGAGCTCGATAGAAAATGCGCCGCTTTCCTGCAACGGTTCCTTTTCGTTTTATTTTCCGTTTGCTTCCAATATCTCTTTGCAGTTTCGCTGCTCTGAGCCTCTGACCGTGACCGGCTCGTTTACCATCCATCCGGTTGTAAAATAGGCCTCTCCCGTTTCGATACAAAATGTGATATAGTAGCAATAAAGTTTTCATCGTGATGGAGGAGAATCCTATGAGTTTTAAAATGCCCGTCTATACCGCGCCGGATTTTTCCCAGCAGGCCTATAAGGATATGCCCAACGCACGCTGGATCCCCGCCCCTGCCAACGGTGTTGCGCCGGATGATTATCATGCGACCACCATTTTCCCCGAATATTTCAAGATCAACGGTTCGTGGCAGCTGGCCCGGGAAAGCCGGATGGACTGCGTAGCCGTCCTCAGCCGCGGCGTGATCGAGGTAAAAGAATTTCGCCGTTTGAAAAAGGGAGACCTGGTAGCCGTGGGCCGCAGCGAAGACGGCAGCAACGGTATTTATGTGCACGCCACAGCCTTTACCCAGCCGGAAAGCCAAGGGGAGGAATCCTTCGCATTCCGCCAGGGACGTTCGCGGGAAACGGCCTATGCCATGGATTATGATTCCATTTATGATCTGCTTCGCTATGAAAAAGAGCATGGCGGCCATATCACCTGGGTGCTGGGCCCCGCCTGCTGTTTTGACTGGGACGCCCGCCATGCGTTCGCCAAGCTGGTACACGGCGGCTATGTGCAGGCGGTGCTGGCTGGCAATGCCTTGGCCACCCACGACCTGGAAGCGGGCTATCGCTCTACCGCGCTGGGGCAGGATATCTATACCCAGATTTCTCAGCCGGGCGGGCACTACAACCACATCGACACCATCAACCAGGTGCGCAAGGCTGGCTCGATCGAAAAATTCGTTGCTGAGCAAAACATCCAGGACGGCATCATGGCCGCCTGCGTACAGTGCAAGGTGCCGTATGTATTGACTGGCTCTATCCGTGACGACGGGCCGCTGCCGGAGGTCTACGCCGATGTATACGAAGGGCAAAACGCCATGCGGGACCAGGTGAAAAAATCCACCACGGTGATCTGCCTGGCCACAACGCTTCACTCCATTGCAACGGGCAATATGACGCCTTCCTACCGCGTTTTGGCGGACGGCACGGTTCGGCCCGTATATTTTTACAGCGTAGACGTATCGGAATTTGCCGTCAACAAACTGAGGGACAGAGGCAGCCTGGCGGTAAAGACCATTGTTACAAACGTGCAGGATTTCATCGTAAACGTACAGCGCGGCCTATCGCTGTAAGCACAAAAAAACGGGAGCAGGATGCTCCCGTTTTTTATGGTTATAGCGCTGCGTATTCTCCCAATACCTTTAAGGTAAAGTCGCGCTTGAGCGCCCGGATGGTAGTTTGCAGCACAGGCAGCTGGGCCTTATCTACGCTGACCTCCAAATAAAAATTATAGGTGCCCATGCCCTTTTTGGTGGGCCGGCTCATCAACGCCGCCAGATTGATTTGATGAATGGCAAACTGGCGCAAAATTTCAAACAGCGTGCCGGGCTTATCCGCAGCATCCAGCACATACAACGCCATTTTCCTCTTTTGGGCTGTGCCCGCTTGCAGGGCGCCGGGCTGTGCCTCCAGCACAAAAAAGCGCGTATCATTGTTCTGTGCGTCCGTCACATTGGGCTGTTTGAACCGGCAACGGCTCGCTTCATACATATGTTGCGGAATGATGGCCGCTTCCCCTTCGCGCCCCTCCTCGGCCCTCTGGTAGGATTCCATATTGCTCTCTGTGAGCATCAGCGGTACATCCCCCAGGCTTTCGATTGCCTTTTGGCACTGGCCCTTGGCCTTGAACTGCACATACAGACGGCGGATGTCTTTGGCGCTGTCCACATTGCCGACTAGGGCAAACTGTACCGGCACATACAATTCGCCGGTAATGCGGGCCTTTGTTTCCAGCAGCCCATCCAGGCTGACCTGCACATAGCCGTCCAGCGTGTTTTCAATGGGCACCACCGCCCGCTGGCAGCCCTCTGCCACAGCATGGAATACCCCTTCAATGGAGGCGCAGTACAGCGCTTGGTCTTTGCAGCCTGTCTTGGCTCTATACTGCGCCAATGCCTGATCGCAAAATGTGCCGGCCGGCCCTAATACCGCGATATTTTCCCTCTCTTTCATCTGCATTCTTCCTCATTCCCGTCCTTTGGTGATTCCATCGCATCGTATGCGTTTTGCGCCATGGTTTTCAACATTTTCTCTGCCCGGCCTACCTCCTCTGCCGCTAGGCCGCGAATCAGCGTTTCATGCCATTGGCGGCGCACACGGTACAGCGTTTGGATCACCGGCTCTGCCTTTTCCGTGGTATACAGGCGGCGAATGCGCTTATCCCGCTCATCGGTTTCAATGCGCAGGTACCCCTGCTCCTCCAGCTTTTGGACTGCCTTTGTCACCGTTCCTTTGTCAAAATGGCCGAGCCGGGCCAATTCGTACATGCTAAGCCCTTGGTTTTCATAGATGCGCGGCAAATAAAACTGCTGTCCGTAGCCGATGTTGTATTTGGCAAGCTCTCGATCATAGAATCGGTTGCCCTGCCGATATAAAATGGAGATATATTTGGTAAAGTACGTTTGTTCCACGTCCTGTCCTCCTCATGCGTTCCCTTAACAATTTAGTATACCATATCCTTCATCCCGCCGCCTTTAAATCTATTTGCCCCGCTTGCGTTTTTCTTTTCTAGCAAAAAACTTTGCTTTGCAGGGTGCATTATTCTATCCATCTATGCTAATATTAGGAAGGAAAAAATCGGTACAGTCGGACGGCGCCCTGCCTCCGTTGTATACAAGAAACTATATTTGTAAAGGAGTATTGGTATGGAACTTGTAACCATTTCCCCAAGCATTCAGTATATTGGTGTGGACGACAAAACCATTGATTTGTTTGAAAGCCAATACATAGTGCCGCACGGCATCTCGTATAATTCCTACGTCATCTTAGACGAAAAGATCGCTGTGATGGATACCGTAGACGCGCGCGCGACCGGCCCATGGCTGAAAAACCTTGCAGACGTGCTCGGCGATAGAAAGCCGGATTATCTCGTCGTTTCCCATATGGAGCCGGACCACGCCAGCAACATTCAAACGTTGGCGGAAAAGTATCCGGATATGAAGATCGTGGCCAGCGCCAAAGCGCTGTCGATGATCCCGCAGTTCTTCACCTTTGACATCAGCGATCGTTCCATTGTAGCCAAGGAAGGCGAAACGCTGTCGCTGGGCCAGCACACGCTCCAGTTTTTCATGGCGCCGATGGTGCATTGGCCGGAAGTGATGGTTTCCTATGAACAGCATGAAAAGGTTCTGTTCTCCGCAGACGGGTTTGGTAAGTTCGGTGCGCTGGATGCCGAAGAGGATTGGGACTGCGAAGCCCGCCGCTATTATTTTAACATCGTCGGCAAATATGGCATGCAGGTACAAGCCCTGCTGAAAAAGGCCGCTACGCTGGATATTCAAACCATCTGCCCGCTGCATGGCCCCATCCTGAAGGAAAACCTGGGCCATTACATCGGCAAATACGATGTGTGGAGCAGCTATCAGCCGGAGGATGAAGGGGTATTTATCGCCTATGCATCCATCCACGGCCATACCGCGCAGGCCGCCAAAAAGCTGGCGCATATCTTAGAGGAAAAAGGTGCGAAAAAGGTGGTGCTGGCGGATCTTTGCCGCAGCGATTTGGCAGAGTGCGTAGAGGATGCGTTCCGGTACAGCCATCTCGTGCTGGCCTCTGCCAGCTATGATGCTGGTTTGTTTCCGCCGATGGAGGCCTTCCTCCACAAGCTGCGCGCCAAGGCCTACCAAAACCGCGTTGTTGCGCTGGTAGAAAACGGTTCTTGGGCGCCTTCTGCGGGCAAGTGCATGAAAGCAATCCTGGAGCCGATGAAAAACCTTCGCATGGTGGAGCCGCTGGTCTCTATCCGTTCCAGTCTAAAGCCGGAAACGGAAGCCCAGCTGGAAACGCTGGCAGACAATCTGCTGGCCGCCAAATAATTCGCTTTCTCCCAAGGGCGCCGAAAAGGCGCCCTTTTTGTGTGTAGTAAGATTGACAATGCTTTCTCCCCACGCCTATACTCAAAGCATGAAAGGGGCCATTGGCCCATGCTTTATCCAAGGAGGGATCTGTATGAATGTTTTGATGCTCAATGGCAGCGCCAAGCCCAAGGGCTGCACCTACACCGCCCTAGAGGAGATCGGCCGTACGCTGGCGGAGGAGGGCGTCTCGTATGAAATATTTCAGCTGGGGCCGGCGCCCATCCGCGACTGCATCGGCTTGGGCCGAAGCAAATACTTTTGGCTGCGGCCAATGCACCGAACACGGCTGCATCTTTACCGACGACGCCGTAAACGCCTTCATTGAAAAGGCGCGGCATGCCGATGGCTTTGTTTTCGGCACGCCGGTGTATTATGCCCATCCCAGCGGCCGTGTGCTCTCGTTTTTGGACCGTGTATTTTACAGCGCAGGCCACGTGTTTGCGTATAAGCCGGGCGCGGCAGTGGCCTCTGCCCGGCGCGCTGGCACCACGGCTTCGCTCGATGCGCTGCAAAAGTATTTCGGTATTTCGCAAATGCCCACCGTTGGCTCCACCTATTGGAATATGGTGCATGGCAACCGGCCGGAGGAGGTAGTGCTGGATGCAGAAGGGCTGCAAACGATGCGCAACATTGGCCACAACCTGGCCTGGATGCTCAAATGTCTTCAGGCAGGCAAAGAAGCCGGGCTGCCCCTGCCCAAAACAGAGCGCGGCAGCCGCACAAAATTCATCCGCCCTTGAGCCGACTATGGCCCGCCGTTTGGCGGGCCGTTTTTTGCCTTGTTTGCGACATATTTACTTTTGCTTTTGCCTGTTCTACAATATTTTCAGATGCATCCAAAAGGGGGATTTCTCGAATGTTTGGTCAAAAAATCTCTGTTTTTATACGCAGCCTGTGCTTGCTGCTTTGTGCGCTGCTCTGCGGCACGGCCGTCGTTGCCTGCCATGCCAATGTGGAAAAGCCAACGCAGGCCTCCGAGGGCACGTATCTATACGAGCAAGCGGACATTGCCCAGGACGAGGAAACGGGGATTTCCTATGTCAACAACATCCTGTTGATATTTTGCGAACCAGGCACGGCGGACAATCAGAAAGAAGCGATTGCCAAAGCGCTTGGCGGCGAGATTGCCGGGCGGCTGGATATGATCGACCAGATCCAGGTGCGTGTAGCGGCCCAAACCCTTTCCGATCTGGACGCTCTCTGTGAAAAGGCGGAAGGCATGGAGGGCGTGCAGGCCGCGATGGTGGATACCGCCTCCCAATATACAGGGGATTATCTGCCCAACGACCCGTATGGCAAGACCTGGTACAATTTTTGGATGGACAATACCTGGGATACTGCAAAGCCCAGCGGCAACAACTGGTGGGCGGAAGCGGTGGACGCACCCGGCGCTTGGGAATATAAGGACAGGCTGTCCCCGGTGCAAGTAGGCGTGATCGACAACGGCTTTGACCAAAAGCACGAAGATCTTTCGATAGAAATCGTCAATCCCGATGTTGTCAACCGTGAGGACCACGGCACACATGTGGCGGGCATCATCGGCGCCGAAATGGACAACGGCAAGGGCATAGCCGGGCTGGCGCCCAATGCCGTGCTGCACGGCTACGACTATGCCCCCGACTGGATCCAAGAGCTGGTCGGCGGCTGGGACACCACCTCCTCCATCTTGGCCGGCTTTTCCCTTTCCTTAAAAAATGGCGGAACGGACCGCAAAATGGTCATCAACCTATCGGCCGGGCAGACCGGCTCCCTCCCCACCAGCAACGACGTTTTTTCCGAGGAAGCTGTGGATCGAAACGGCGCGCTGGCCTCGCAGTATATGGCCTCGCTGCTGATCCGTGGGTATGATTTTGTTGTGGTGCAGAGCGCGGGCAATGGCGCGGCGGACGGTCTTGGCGTGGATGCGCGCTATAACGGCCTGTTCGCTGCCATCGATGCGGACAACTGCGTAACGGCCAACGGCAAGGTAACGGTAACGGCGCAGGATATTATGGACCGCGTCATCATCGTGGGCGCTGCCGGCGAACAGGATGAAAACGGCGTATGGACCTGCTCCATGCATCCTCAAATCAAACAGGATAAACCGGGAAAATGCCCGATATGCGGTATGGACCTGATTCCTTTACGCAAAAGCGGTAATACCCACGAGAATGTAGACCCTTCCGCTATCCAGTTATCGGAAGAGGCAATAGCACTGGCTAATGTGCAAACTTCACGTGTCAGCAAAGAAAACCCGGTTAAAGAAGTGCGCCTGTACGGTAAAATAGCACCGGACGAACGGAGCCTGCAATCGCAAACCGCCCATGTGGGAGGCCGCATAGAAAGTCTGGCCGTCGATTTTACCGGCGAAACGGTCCGTGCCGGACAAACGTTGGCCACCCTATACTCGCCGGATTTATTCACAGCACAACAGGAATTACTGGAAGCGATCAAAATGCAGCAACCCGCCTTAATAAAAGCTGCCCGCGAGAAACTGCAACTCTGGAAGATGACGGATGCTCAGATAACGGCTATCCAACAATCCGGCACCACCTCTCCTACCGTAGAGATTAAATCGAATACAAGCGGTATCGTTATGTCGAAACGGGTCAGCCAGGGGGATTATGTTTCGCAGGGAGCCGTACTATTCGATGTTGCCAACCTTTCAAAGGTATGGGCCATGTTCGATGCCTATGAAACAGACCTGCCTTTCCTGAGTAAGGGAGATCCGGTCTCATTCACCATGCAGGCTTTCCCCGGCAAAGTATTTAAAGGGCGTATTGCCTTTATCGATCCGATTGTCAACCCGACCAGCCGTACTTCCCGTGTTCGTGTCGAAGTAGCAAATCCGGGTATGGAACTGAAACCGGAGATGTATGCGACAGCCATCGTCGACGCTCCCCTGAAAGGATATAAAGATCAGATTGTCGTTCCCCAGACAGCCGTACTCTGGACAGGCAAGCGGTCTATCGTTTACGTCAAACGACCGGACATTCCAAATGCGTGAAGTGGAACTGGGGCCGTCGTTAGGCAATGCCTATGTGATACTGAAAGGACTTTCGGATGGAGAAGAAATTGTAACCAATGGCGTTTTCTCTATCGACGCCAGTGCACAGTTGGAAGGAAAAACATCCATGATGAATAATGACGGAAACACGGCTCACCCAACTCAAAGTGAACATGCTATGTTCGGAGTAAAAGGAGCCTGCGACATGTGCAAGCAACGAATTGAAGATGCTGCCAAAAGCGTAAAAGGGGTCACTTCCGCCTCATGGGATAAAGAAGCGCAAATGGTCCATCTGCAATTCAACCCGGAACAGACCTCTGCTGATGCCATTGCCAAAGCGATAACCAAAGCCGGGCACGACAACGATAAGTATAAAACAGACGACAGTGTTTACAACAAGCTCCCGGCTTGCTGCAAGTACCGTCAATAGAAGAGTAAAGCGCAAACAAAAAGGGCTACAATTCATTTTGTATCCCTTTCCCGTTTGCGCTTCAAAAATTATCCTCTTCCTATCAATAATACGTCTCTGTTAGCGGAATATTTACTTCGACAGATAGTGCCCCACTGCCATCACTACAAAAACGTACTTTGTTTTCCCGGGCCAACCAACCCAATGCGAGAAAAATAACAGACTCCTTACAATGAGTCATCTCTCCAATCTTTCTGATAGACATGTTACCTCTCTCTGCGAGCAAGCGCCAGATCTGACCAGCACTTGAACCAACGTCATTCTTATTCATAACACTCCATTTTTTGATATGTGACCTAAAACTAATAATAATGGATCAAACGGACATGTTCCATTTGACTCCTATATTAGTTATTTATACCATTATTACTCAACTTTCGCACAAAACAAATAACTTTGCTTTATAAATGAAACAACCTTGACACTAAAAATGTTTCATAAAAACCATACTTATTCAATATAAATTGAAAGATAAACAAACTTTAGGCTTACAATCAGCAACTTCCGTCATTCATTTTTCTGATAAAAAGAATTGTAAGAACCATAAACAAAGCCTTTCCCTAAACTGTTTGAATTATATAGAATCAAATAAAACAATTAGGCGATATGGACGATTATGAATTAATTGATAACGAAGAGAGACACCAATACGAATTTCACATTGGCAAATACGTTCCGAAAATTGAGTATATAAAAACCAAGAACGGCGAGATATACCTTACACACACCGAAGTGCCCGTAGCCCTCGAAGGGAAAGGTGTCGGCAGCCAACTGGCTGAAAAAGTGCTGAAGGATATAGAAAAACAAGAATTGCGCCTGGTTCCGTTGTGTCCCTTCATTGCCGGATACATCCAAAAGCATCCGGACTGGCGACGCATAGTAATGAGAGGTATTAACATAGGATAAAGCGATTATAGATATGGGAAAGAAAATTGAATATTCAAACGGCGAACTGACAATTATATGGCAGCCTGACCTTTGTCAGCATTCGGGTATTTGTGTAAAAACATTGCCACAGGTATATAACCCCAAGGAAAGACCCTGGGTTAAAATAGAAAATGCAACCACCGATGAATTGATCGCACAGATCAACAAATGCCCGTCGGGAGCACTTAGTTACAGGCTTAATAAAAAAGAAGAAGAATAGGTAAATAAATAAATGCTATAACTTAATTACTGACTTCCGTCGGGCTCGTTCACAGGCCGGCGGAAGTTTTTTATTTGAGGCGGCCTTCTATCCCTAACTGGTAAAGGAATAATCCCCAGTTTTCTTCACGTATTTCTGTGTTCAACCGGACTTGCTCCACATCGATATTTGCCGGATAACTGTCATTCAGATAGTATTTATCCTCAGCAGTATCATAATACAACACCAGGTCGTTATAAACCGTACTCACACTCGCCATCACATCGGAGACATTGGTCGCCGTAAACAACTCCGTATCGGCCAATATAACAAGTATCTTTTCATACTGCTCCAGCTTTTCCTTAAATACCGAATGGTCGTAGAACCTGATTTCTCTGGTATCTCTGTTAAACCATTTTATATCGTTTCCTGTAAAAAGGATTTCATTTCCTAAAGGCAGGTTATAAACCTTATGACCTAAACCGACCACAACTATTTCAGAGTTTTCATTCAGCGTGCCGTCATTCTCACAGCCGGCAAACGTCAGCAATAAGAACAAAAATGATATGAAGTAACATAACTTTTTCATCAGACTATCATTTAGACTACTGTATCTGCACGGAATAAATTCAGGAACAGAGAAATAGCAGTCTCAAAATTAGCATTTTAAATTGGATGCACAAATCATTCTGGAAGAAAAAGTAAACCTGTCAGGGCATGGCATTATAGTAACGCCAGGTATCATCACGTTTACGGTTCCTCCGCTTATTCCTTTCCTCTTTTGAAAATATCCATTTCAAGATATCGTCCAGAGAAAAATAGAGTTTGACGGACCCGCCCACGGTTCCCCGCTTCTGTCCGTCTTTTACCACATCTGAAGAATACAGGTTCCTCCCTCCTGCCGCAGCCGTTACCGGCAGCTTGCCTATCTGTATCTCTTTTTTGTCGATAAGTCGTGTGGGAGGAGGCGTATAGGCCTCTTTGTTTATTTTCGGAATTGTATCCAGTTCCATCTTATAGAGACGGTAAACACTTGGGGGCATCGACTTATAATCCACGTTATTATGTATGCTATCCGTATCTGCATGCAAATATTCGGAGAAATCTTTCAGGAGAGGCAACTCAGAGGGGGCCTCCAGTATCTGCTGCCCGGGTTCATCTTCCATATAGATCAATTTACCTTCGCGGATAGCTTTCTGAAACTCCGGATTAATGCGTATCGTATCCTTTCCGGATAAAACACGCGACAACCACACCGAATCTTCTTCACTCCAATGCTGTGCATAGAGCTGAACCGGCAAAATACCTGTCAACATCAGAATAAGTAAACACTGCTTCAACTTCATACTATAGAAACGATGAAAAGACAATTTTACTGCATGACAAGAACAACCATTAAGTAGAAAAATAGTTGTTTACCGGCGATGAACTTTGTAAACTTCGCGAATATTCATACTTTTACTGCCGGTTTTAGAACTGTTTGTCACAAGGGCGAAATATTTATAAACTACAATATATTATTTATGAAAAAGATTATCAGCTTATTTTTAGCAGCTACCGCATTTGCCTGTACACAGGAGCAAAGCGTAGATGTAACGGTTACGAACCCGTCTGCCATCGACCGTTCAAAGGAGGTCACAGAAATTTCAATGGATGCCATTGCCAAACTGAATGGCGAATCTTTCATCATTTCCGACAATAACGGGACGCAGGTTCCTTATCAGATCACATACGACAAGAAAATTATTTTCCCTGTTGATGTGAACGCAAACAGCAGCGTTACTTATAAGATTAAACCGGGCACTCCCGAGGCTTTCGCCACAGTTGCCTGCGGTAAGTTCTATCCGGAACGTGTGGACGATATTGCCTGGGAAAACGACCGTATCGCTTTCCGTACCTATGGTCCGGCTTTGCAAGCTACCGGCGAACAGGCCTTCGGATATGATATCTGGACTAAATGTGTTTCCGAACCGGTTGTAGACATGCGTTATAAGACTGAACTGAACCCGGAATCGAGAGCCCAAATAGCCGAACTACGCAAAACAGACAAAAAAGCAGCACAGGAACTCGCCAATTCGATTTCCTACCATATCGACCATGGTAACGGACTGGATTATTATAAAGTAGGCCCGACACTGGGTGCCGGTACTTCCGCCCTTCTTTCTAACGATTCCATCGTTTATCCGTATTGCTACAAAGACTACGAGATTCTGGATAACGGTCCGTTGCGTTTCACTGTTAAATTGGTTTACAATCCGCTGAAAGTAAAAGAGAATGACAATATCATCGAAACACGTATACTTTCACTGGATGCCGGTTCGCAGTTGAACAAAATTACGCTTACGTTTGCCAATCTGAATGAAGCGACACCGCTTGTAACCGGTATCGTACTGCACGAACCGAGCACAGACTATCAGGCTGATGCCGCAAACGGCTACATTGCATACGCCGATCCGGAAGACCCGACAAACGGACAAATCTATATCGGAGCCGTCTTCCCTGAAAAACTGAGTGATGCGAAAGCTGTAAACTTCTCCGACGCTGAGAAAAAACAACGAGGAGCAGACGGTCATGTACTGGCTTATGCGACTTATGCACCGGGCAACGAATATACGTATTATACCGGAGCCGGATGGAGCAAATGGGGTTTCAAGAACTCTGCCGAATGGTTCAAATATATCCAGGACTTTGCCCAGAAGGTAAAACAACCGTTACAGGTTACTGTAAAGTAAAAAAAGATATATCATGAAACATCCATGAAATAAATTTCGTCCAAGAGAATGTAAATAGGGGGGTA
>OGPJ01001254.1_pt1 | contig 18471 bp, 37 predicted proteins | sample 1552831 | NCBI WGS metagenome assembly OGPJ01 (sample SAMEA2579914, study PRJEB22360) | human gut metagenome | biome: human gut; feature: human-associated habitat; material: faeces | place: Denmark | collected 2008/2010
TGGCTTTTTATCTGATCAATATATTTTTCAATAGTATCTGCTGATACTTCTACACTTTTTCCTCCCAAGGTCTTCCCCTGAAGCCATTTCCAAAAGCCCATCTTCTGTCTCCTTTTAGTAACTGTACACATCAAAATTTATTCCGGAATAATCCATTTCTTCCGGAATCTCGTCTATAACTGCCATGGTGCAGACAAATGCCATGAAACCATCTGTCTTTCTGTAATTTGGTTCTATCTTTCCGTAGGTGATATTTCCCTTTGCATCCATCTGTTTTTTTGTATTATTGGTATACCATCGCATGATTGGTACATTACCAAACACAAGCGTGTGGGTTACAAACGCATGGTTGATGATCGGAGCTGCTTTCATAATGTCAGAAGGTCTCACCAGATACACATTCTTTCGTTCAAACGCGTCAAATCCGACCATTTTTAATGCCGAATTAAGAAGCGAATAACGGTAATTGTCGATTGCAATCTTTAGAATGCTGTATTTCTGTCCCATGGTTTCAAACCACTGTGCCACCAGCTCCGGTGGAATCTCCACGTCATCCACAAACTCTACATCACCCTTCGCTTCCCATTCACGTAAAGGTGCTTTTATTCCACCTAAGTCCCTCGATCGGGAACAGATGAGCGTGTGCTGTATGTAATAGATTTTCCCCTGTACGCGGAACGTAAGTCCCATAACAACAAAGTCATTACTCTTTGCATAATCTACTCCTCCCACACAGTTTTTGCCCTCCAGGTCGATCATATCCTGATCTGTTGCAAGGATGTCTTCCCATGTGGCCACTTCGACTTCTTTGTTTCCAATCGGATAGTTACATCTTTTTGCCATATATTCCGGGAAATAATCCATCTTATAAGGCATGTCCAAGATTTCTTTTTGTATCGTGCTGCGCAGAGACAGGAAATCGTTCAGACTCGGAATTGCTTTGACAAGCTTATCAATCTGATTCCATTCCTTTTCATCTTCAATCCGGCACCAGAACACCAGTGTCCGGTTCAAAGGATTGTATTCTTTCAGAATTGCCTGATTCTGCTCTTTTTCCTGATCCAGAACTCCGCCCCGGACATGTCCATCCGTGGTGATCGTTATCACACGACCATGCCAGACCTTTCCAAGACCGGACTGCAGTGTGTTCATGTTCTGCACGTCGGTATACTCATGCTTCTCGTCAAATATAATGCAGCCGGTACGTTTGCTATCCTTACCTCTTTTGGACGAAGTGTTATAGCGTAGTTCCGATTTTGTAGCTTTTCCGGTGATCAGTTCTTTGGTAGCATGATAATTTTTCTTCAGTACTTTTTCATATTTCTGATCTATCGGATCCGTTATTATTTCATACACATCCTTGAATGATGTCTTTGCCTGTGTCTCGGAGTTGGCCATCAGGTCGATGTTATATCCCCTTATTCCGTGGTAAGGTGACATAAAATAAAAACACAGGAAAGAAATAAATCCGTTTTTCCCACTTCCTCGCCCAACCATGATCCGGATGTCATTGAAATAGATATCTCCATCCGCAGTTTCCACACCGACAATCAGTGCAAATAAAAATATTTCCCATGCTATCAACTGATATGGGAAATATTTCTGTAAAGAAAGACCTTTTTCTATTTTTTCATTGTTTATAATCACATCATCCCGCTCCAGAACAGGGATTACCAGATTGTCGATCATCAGATCCTGTTCTTTACAGTGCTCGACTTTGTTTTCTTTTATCATCCGGATATATGGATCTATATACGGACTATAACGTCTCATCATCCTCACCGCCCGGCGGTTCCACATCCTCTGGTTTTAGTCCCAGGAACGTCAATATACTTCTCATCTCGGAAGATATCCGTCTTTTCTCAGCCACGGCATCCGTATATATTTTTAGCGAACAGTTTTCATTCTTTTTCAGCTGAATAAGTGTCTGATTAATGTAGAATAAATCATCATAAAATGACATGTACTCATCCACTTTGTCTGTCAGAAATTTATCTGACATTTTCCTTGACAAAAGCGCATTTTTCAGGCTTTCTTCGGTTTTTTCTCTCTTCTTTTCTGTACTCATCGGACGTGCCATTTTATCACCTTCTTTCAACTTTTTCGGAATTTTTCAAAATTTCTCCGGATGCAACCCCCTCACCGGTCACGCGTTCCCCAGAGTTTTTTCGTATTTTTTACCCGGGGGATTACCAACGTTCCTCGTTGACGAAACCCTGTTTCTTTCTGTGATGTTCATCGTAATGACATCTTTCACAGATTGGTTCGAGGTTATCCGGATCAAGTGCCAGCTCCGGATGCAATCGTAAATACTTTTTGTGATGCACTGTCCTTGCTTTGACAACGAGACCTTTTTCCTTGCACCTCTTGCATTCGTAATGATTTGCTTTCAGTATGTACGCCTGTGTCTTTCTCCACACCGGAGATGTATAGAACTCATGCACATTATTCTCTGCAATCAAGCGTCTGATCCAGTTTAATGTTTCTTCATCCATTTTTATATCCTTGTATTACAAAAAGCGGAACTGCTGCCAGCTCCGCCTCTTTAAGGAGATACTATTATGAAAACCTGCATTCACGCGCTTCCCTCACGTGATCGGAACAGATGGACTTGAACCACCGACACGCTGGATATAAGCCAGCTGCTCTGCCACTGAGCTATGTTCCGGTATGCTTTTCGGACCACACAACAGTCATCAGGATAAGCAATAACCTTTTCCCTCAGGGATAATTGGTACTTGTATGGGAAAGTACGTATGGAACGCATTGGTTATATCCAATTCGTTCATGATACATATTATCACATTGAATCGTAACATAAGTAACATTCGTAACAAACTTTAATTTTTTTCAAAAAATCTTTTAAATTCCATCTTTACACTGGCTTCTGTTACCTTCCTTCCCATTCGATCAGCTACCTGCTGCCACGTCATATCCTCAAAGATCTTATACTTGATGATCCGCTGCATGCGGAAGGGAATGGATATCATCCACACTTCCACCTGTAGTTTCAGTTCTTCCGCTTTCTCTTTCTTCTGTTTCAGAACTTCTTTCTTTGCCCGGAGTCTGATATCGTCTGAATAAGAGTAGGTTGTTCCCTGTACCTTAAAATGCTGTGGGTTGTAAGGAAATTCCGGATTACTTCCAGATACCGTTTCATTTGCTGTGATTCTCTTTTTCGATTCTAACTTACGGATTTCTTCTTCTGTGTCTTTGATCACCTCGCATGCATCTATGTATTCTTCCAGTACTCTCTTATCCATGATGTCAGCCTCCTTGTTTCTTTTGTCCTGCTGCCTGTTCGTTTTATAGTCCTATTTTGCATTCTTCAAAATACGGACAGGCCAGACAGCAGCATCTGCAGTGTTTCTTTCTGGATTGGAATATCCAGTATAATAGCTTTCTCAGTAAGATCATTTCGCGGTCATCTCCTTAAATGCTTTCTCTGCATCTTCGCTTCTTCCGTAGGTGATCAGTTGTACTCTGCCGTCTTTCAGATACTCAATTGTGGTGTTACTTGTCATTCTGGGGTAATGGATTTCTTCCCAGTCAGCAGGATCCATGTTTTTGTATCCTGGACATCTGCTGCCAAAGATACATCCGTTGCATCCCTCCTCGCTTACTCTTTGTTTTTCACAGAATTGGATCTGTGTATTGTATGCTGATAAAACTAACTGCGGTGTTATATCATAGCCTTTTACCATCATTTGTCTCCTGTAATCTCATCAATGCAAGCATTCCAGCCTTCCGCAAGTAAATTCTTCTGAACCTCGTAATTGCTCACTGGTACAGTCATGTTTTTCTTCTCTGGCAATAATTTCAATGGACATGTCTGTATTAGCTCGTCTAGGGTATCTGCATTGAAATTTGTATTCTCATCCTGCAGCATGCACTCATCTGAGCCAGTAAGAAGCAGACAATGCATGCAATCTTCTGGTGTATCTATTACTAATACTGATTTACTCATCTGATTCCTCCTGTAATAATTCTGGATTGTCGAAAATGTTTCCTCTGACTTCTACTTTATTGTTCCAATATCCTAATTCATGTCTCAGATAAGTTTCGTCTGAAAAATCAACATAAAAGCCTTGATTGCATTCTTCAAGTGCAAATCCTGTAGTGTATAACCCGAATTTGACCTGTGCATAAATATCTGAAGCAGTTTTTACAATATCATTCTCCCAAATTTTATTTCCGTATTTGTCGCAAAGCCCTGTGAACTGGCAGATGATTTCTGGATCAACTTCATAAAGACGTAATTTATTTGGAAGTCCCCAGTCTGTCATCTCATCCACCGCAATGCAATGATGTATTGGTACCGGGTTTCGGTCGTAGTCTTCTTTGATACAGTACGTTGTTTCTCTCATGCTGCAATAAAATCCTTCAATCCATCTATCATTGGTTTTTAACTTTGCCTTAAAAAGAATTTCTCTCATTCAACCCCACCGTCTTTCACTATTTCGATTGCTTTATCAATTGTATTTGCAATATTTTCGTAAGCACAATCTTTATCTGTATCGCCTGTATTTGCAATTGTTAAGAAGTATCTCATTTTTAATTCTTCTAACTGCTCAATAACCTTATCAACATCAAAAGCTGTCGGCTGTTCTTCTACTGCTTTCATACAATTCCGAATTGCAGAATATACTTCCCTTGAAATTTTTCTGTCCTCAACAGATTCTACACCGCTCGGAGATTCTAGCAAGGCATAATTGCTTAAACACAATATTAATTGATCCGCATCAATCAGTCTCATATCTCTACCTCGCTGTCTTCTGGCATCTGGAAAACAGCTTTCTCCTGAATTTCCTTTTTCCTTTCGTCGATGAGTTCCTTTTCAGTTGTTGTAACGCGAACACCAGACATTCCCGCAAACGTCTGCAGAAGTACTTCGTACTCTGCATAAGTTTTCTGGAACATATCCAGTACCTTCATAGCTTTTCGCTTATTACTGTATTTTCCGAGTAAATAACAAGCTTCTGTGGTGTATGATGTCATAGTTGTTTTTACAGGCCCTTCTTCAATATCAATCCCTGCTGAAGCATTGAAATTTATCAACACTTCTCTATTCTGGCTTCTGATCAGCATCTTTCTTCCTCCTTGTCTTCTTTGGTTCCCACAGTTCGCATTTCAGGCATCTGGCTTTGCTGGCTACCAACTGGCCGCGGATCATGGTTGCCTGCTTGCAGGTGGGTTTTGTGTATACTGCAAAGTTTCCGGTTCTTTTTGCGTGTTTACAGGTATCAAACTTTTCTTTTTCCACTTTTTCTTCCTCTCTTTCCCTTTTCGTATTTCGAACAGATTTCTTCCGGTTGTCCCATGTTCCGGGTATGACCGGCTATTTCCAGATAATTACATTTATACGGCAAGCTCTCCCCGCGTGCCCGGTAGATACAAGTTCTGCAATCTGTGACTTTCTTCTTGCGTGGTGTTCTCGGGGTTGACGGGATATCCAGATTGTATTTCTTCTTCCATCTGGAAACCGTGGTGCTGATCACACCAAATGCCTGTGCTATTTCTTTTGCGGTCATTCCCTGCTGCAGGCACCGTTTCATTTTCTCTTCGTCGTATTTCCCGGTATCGTGGTTATAAGCCGGTTTCAGGTCATATCGCTTTAGCAGACGGTGGATTGTTTCAAACGATGCATCTAGGCTGACCGCCATCTCTGTCTGTGTCATGCCCTGATCTATGCATTCCTGCATAATTTCTTTTGTGATCATCTCTTTATACATAAGCTACCTCAGTCCCATTACGCATGTGATCCAGAGTGTGCACCACACGATTGTAGCCGCGATATCTTTTCGTCTTACAGCTCCGCACGCGGCAAGGATTGCATATATAATTATCAACAGTAAGATAATTAGTTTTAACGCCTCCAATACTGTTATTATCATCGTATTCCGCTCCTTTCATCGTTCCGGAAGAACTGTTTCAGCATCGCATCTTTCCAGTTCTTCCTGTGGTGGTCACAGGTATCATCATCCTCTATCAGGATGCCTTTTCGGTCGCAGAGACCATCGTCGTTGTCTCTGCAGGTTTTGCATGTTTTATTTTCCATTCTCTACCTCTCTATTCTAAATAGCTCTTACCGAAGATCTCCCGGAATTGCTGCCGGGTATGATTCTTTTCGAATTGTCTCTGGGCTGTTCTTTTCAGGAACAGATCAGCTTCACGGTATCTATGTACTGCTTCTGGTCCTTCACGGTGACATTCTGCACACAGATGCACTTTCATGCCTTTTTCTTCCGATTTCGTCCGGCTGCCCGTGCCGAAGAAGATGTGATGATTTTCTATCCGTTGCCTGCTGCCGCAGAGATAACAGATACCGGGCTGATCTCCGGGAAGAATGCTTTTCATATGTTTCTTTCGTTTTTTCTTTGCTGTTGATTTCGGAAACAGCAAGCCTTCCTGATCCATTGTGTTTCCTTTCTTTGGGAGAGGTATACAGGTACCTCCCCCGGTGTGTTGTATATGGATTTTAGATTGCACCCGTTATTTTGAGGTGTCCGATTCGGACACCTTTACTCCTCTGCTGCATCCGTCAGTTTCTTTTAATGTTCCGTCCATCCCCATTCCTAGCCTGCAATATGATAGATCTGTTACTGGGTGGGATGCCTTGTACTCGCACTCTTTACAGAGGACGATCTCCTGGTATTTGGTCATTATTTTACGCAGTTCGCTTTCTTCAAAATCGTTGATCTTATTGTACTGGTTCAGGATATTACAGAAATGTTGTCCCATCTCGCATTCTTCCGCGCAGTAATCTTCCAGTTTCTCCTGATCTGTGATCTCTTTTGGTTTCTGACATATGTGATCGCAGATGTAATTCGCCATATTCTCAACGATTTCATCCATTCTCGTTCTTCTCATCAATCATTCCACCTTATCTTGATTTCAAATCCTAAGCGCTCCTGTACTGCTTTCCGGTAGTCTTCCCATGTAGCAAGATCATCTACAAGGTACTGTGCGCCCTCTGCCATCTTGTTCATGTATTGCTGACACCTTTTTTTTGCCGAAGCCCCATAAATCGCAAAGGCAAGCTATAGAAAGAAGTGTAAATGTGTCCAGTGTCATTTCTTTTATTTTGTTACTTGCCTCATTCAGTTCCTGACGTGTTACATTCAGACTGATACCGGTTCTCTGTCGGAATCTGATTTCCTTTTCCAGTTCTTCAATCCCTTTATCTTTCACAAGACGAAGTGCAAATTCCATTCCCTCTGTACGTCCCTGCATGTATGAATCCAATTTACTCATTTTTCTTTCCTTTCTTCGGACACCACCGCGGAATTGTTTTTATTGTTGGTCTGGTTTCTCGTTCATTTGTTCCAAAACATACAAAGCATCTTGCTTTGTTTCCAAAAGCCTTTGCAGGAAGTCTTCTCGAAACCGGATGTTCACAGTAATATTCACCCCGTCCGTACGAAGAGTAGATTCCTCCTGATCTGCGATGCATTGTCAGATACTTGCATTCCGTGCATTTAATCTTCATTTCTGCCCTCCATATTCTTAATCAATTTTCCGAGAAGTCTAAGACCAGCTACAACCATCTGCTGCTGCATAATCACCATGTGCGGCATTCCTTCTTCTTTTTCAATTTTCAGCATTTCCTCAAGGTCTTTTTCCTGATCATACAGATAACATGTTAGTGCTATATCTGTCGGCATCGGAATGTCTTTCAGGCATTCTAGCCAATTTCCCTGGATTACAGGAGCGAAATCAATAATATGGTCAGACGTTTTGTTAATTTCAACAATACGTTCCTCGATTTTGTTATCCTCAGTAAAATCGTCCTGCTGCTGATTGTCTGGTGATCCTTCTGCCGATTGTTCTTCCGGATCATCAAACTCAGGAGAGAACGGATCGTACATGAATCTTGCCTGTTCAACCAGATATCTATAACTTGTATTCAAAGTTCTTCCCTTGCATTCGAATTTTGCACCTGCTGACATTCCGCGGAATTCATAATTCATTACACCGTTTCCGCTCAATGAACTAAACCCATAAGGAGCAAGTGCTTTCTGTGCCATGACTGCTGATTCATGATTGTTTTTTGCCGGTCTGATTGCTCTCATCATACAGGCAAACTTATTAGGAAATTTATCATGAAACGTTGTGATCGCTTCTTTTATCGTCAGTTCTTCAGGTTTGTCCACTGTTGCCATTTTGACCGGTTTCTGTTTCTTTCCGTATTTCTCGATCAATTTCTTCGAGAAGTCTGTCCAGCTCATCAGTTCTTCCTGATCAGAACCAGTATTGAAGATGATTCCTTCCTTGCTTCCCTGATAGTTCAGGTGTCCGTTTCGGACACGTACTGTTCCGTACAGGGCACTGAGCATGTATGTAGTCATATTCAGATCTGATTTCCGGACATAGGTCTCTATGTTCTTCCGTAAGGATTCGTAGAACCGATCAATCTGGATATCTACCGGAATGACTGTGTTGACTTCTTCCGGTTTATGCGGATGCAACACCTGTTCTATTGTCAATTGTCCAGGAATGTTTCTTTCCTGTTCCTGCTGTGTTTTCAGGAGTTTTGCATCATTCAAAGTAAGCTGTCCGGCATTTTCTAACAGTTCACAGGCTTTCGTCTGATATTTCTCATTCAGTCCGGCAAGCTCTGCCGCTGTGGAAATATTCAGCTTGTTCTGTCTGAATGCGTCCGTGAGCCGTTCAGACAGGTTATTGCTGATGCTGTGATACCTTCCAATCTGGGTAGACGAGACTCCTATCAGGTCAGATACAATCTCTCTGGTCTTGCCCTCAAGATCTGTTTTTTCGCGGAGTTCCTTGACCAGTTCTTCCATCTGCAGTGCTTCCGTCATTTTCTCCCAGTCGGATTTTTCACGGTAGGTATTGGACTGGATGATTATGATCTTCCGGATGATCTCATCTTCTTCAGATGCTGTGCTCAGCTCGATCTTAGGCTTATACACGCACGGGATCTTCCGGAAGCGGTCCATCCCCTCCTCAATCAGCTCAAGACAGCATTTTCTTCTGGAATGTCCAGCCAAAATATAATCTTTGCCATCCCTTTCCTCGATCAGGAGTGGTTGCAAGATCCCTAGTGCCTTAATGGACTGTTTTAATTTTTCGGTGTCTTCGGTGCTGTAGAAGTTATCCTTTGACGGGATCAGATCTTCCGGATTACGGTATACAGTCTTCTGCTCCGGCAGGTCCATTTCCTGTGTAGATCGTTCTGAAAGCATCCCTTTAAGGTCAAATTTCGCCATCCTGTACACCTCCGATCATCTGCAAATACTCAGTTACAAGCTTCTCATAGTCTTCTGCTGCCGCCGATCGTGGACTGTGCAGTGCAACCGGTGTACGTGCAAATGTACTTCTGGCCACTACTGCGGATGCTCTGATCAAAGTCTGCATTGTCGGATACTGTTCCCGTATAATCTCTGCTCCCTGTTTATGTGCTTCGTTGAATTTCTGGAATTTAGATATAAAACATTTTACGTTCTGTAGATCCGGATTCAGTTCTTCTTTTACTTCCTGGATCTGTTCCAGAAGCTCGTTCATGCCTTCCAGTGTGTTATCATCCACCTCAACCGGAATCAGTACATCATTAGCAGCTGTCAGTGCATTAATAACCGAAATGTTGATATCCGGAGCATTGTCCACTACGCAAAAATCATACCGGTCTGCTACCTGCTGTAATGCCTTTCTTAATCTGTTCTGCTGCGGTCTCACGCGGTCCATGGTCACTTCCATGTTTGCGGTCAAGAGTCCGAGATTCGCCGTGATGATATCCAGTCCCTCATAATCTGTGTTGCGGATCAGGCTCTGCATATCCGGATGCCGGTCTGTCATAATCCGGTCAATGCCATCCCCATCTGAGGTGCGGCGGTTTAATCCCCTGCTGCAGTCTCCCTGCTTGTCGTTATCCACCAGAAGCACCTTATATCCCCGTGTAGTAAGGATATAAGCAATATTGATGCTTGATGTGGTCTTCGCCACACCGCCTTTTAAGTTGATAATTGCGATTGTTCTCATACATATTTCCCCTTTTTTCTTAGTTGTAGATACCGCGTCGTCTTCTTGCTGCTTTGTCAGCGCGAATCATCCACTCCGGTTTTCCTTCCTCTGGTTCGCTGTCATACAATATTGCACCTCCTTCATCTCTGTAGTATCTATATCTCACTCCATTACGGACAGACATTCCCAGAAACTCCATTGTTGCCGGATTCTGGTCTGGTCTCAGGCTCCAGGCCTGTTCCGATAATTCTTTTGCATTCATCTTTCTTCATCATCTCCTGTAACCACATGGAACTATTGTGTTTTCCTGATATTGCTGATACTTTGTGTGGTTCTGAAAATTTATGGACGTTTCGGTATACCTGCTGCCATTCCTGTGCGTTTTTGATCAGATTCCCTTTTGCATCGCACCAACCATCCTCTACCATCTTTTCCAGCTTAGAAAGGTGGCTTGCTGCGTAAATATCCTGTGTATGCACGCAGACCTCGACCGGGAAGTTCATTCTGGATAACGCTTCATCTATGATCCGGAGCACAGTCTGGTGGTATGTGCCGGTATAATTGCCAAAATATTGCCTGGTCCATTCATCCCCGCTACGCAGAAACGTAGAGAGGACATATCCGCATTTTCTGTATGTTTTTCCCTGATATGCACTATCTGTTTCCAGATAAACATCTACTTTCTGCATGCTTTATTCCTTCTTCTTGATTTTTACCAGTGTGTAATGCCGGTACGCATAGCCGGTTACTGGATTCTTCCCTGTCTCGATGCTTTCCAGATCCACGTAATAACCTTTTGGTGCTTTTGGCGGACGTGGTTTGCCGTCGCGATCAACAAGGCTCCTTCTTTTAATTTCTTCTGTCTCAGGATCCTTGCGGATGAGGTTTCTGGACGGGTGGTATCTCTTAAGCTCTTCTGACTCCCACTTCTCCAGGGGTTTTGTGATATAGATGGCAAGCTGTCTGTATCCACCCTCGCTGTAGAGCGTGCGGAAATTGACATGTCCGTGCCCCCACCGTTGTTCCCACAGATCTGTAATTATCAGATCTGTAGCCGTTTTTTCATTGGCTTCACGGTTGATCAGGATGTGGATGTGTCGGCCACCTCTGGATCCGATTGCAAGACGGTATATGTATTTCAGGATCCATCCCTGTTTTTTATATTTTTCCCTGATCTTTCTCACCAGTTTACCGGCATGATCCTTCATTTCTTCCCATGTAGGTTTATAACCTTTGGGATAGGTGAGGGTGATCCAGTAATCCCTTTCGCGGAAATTCCACTTGATCAGTCTTCGAACATCGCGTTCGCGTTTCCACTGGTTATGCTTCGCAATCTCTTCTGGAGTGGCTTTCCTTCTTTTCTGTCTGATCTGACCTGCTGCTCCATACTTTCCGGTATGCTTTTCTTCGATCTCTACTGTGTCCCCACAGTCCCATCTCTGTCTGATATATCCGCATAGTACCTTATATCTCATATGCGCCTCTGTCGTAAGTCTAATACGCTTAATCGAGCCCCCAAGAGGTACTGGGTACCTCTGTGGAACTCAAAAAAGGTCAAAAATATAGCAGGTGGTTCCTGCCTGCATCTTGACTTTCAGGCGCTGTATGATATACTAACTATAGTTGTTATTTCATACAGCACCATTTAATTACTGAACCTTTACAGTTGCCGCTGTGGGGTTCTTTTTCTTTGTCTTCTTATCCTCCAACCACAGGATTATTCCGCATACAATTCCCGTGATCGTAAAAATTCCGATCACGCATCCTGTTCTGGTATCCCATTGCCATATCGGGAGATTTCCTACGATAATCCCCGTGATCAAAGAAATGTTAAGCTCTCTCACCATCGTTTTCACCTCCTTCTATTATGTAGGATCCTCCATAATCTTCTTTCCGGAGTTCTGCTATCTCCGCAGCTCCTGATCGGGTGCCGTAGCAGGAGCCGATTGTTCCATCAGAGAATCTTATGATCCATATCTTTCTCATGCTGTTTCTCCTTGTGGTTCTGCTGGTTTCTGGGTTTCAATGAATCTTTCCAGATCACTTCCCCGAATCTTTCTGGTTCCATTACCTTTTCCCAAAATCAGGTATGGAAGCTGTCCGGTATTCATCAGCTCATAGACTGTAGATACATTGATGAGCAGAATTTGTGCTGCCTGCTTTGCCGTGTATAATGGTTTGTATGGTTCTACCATATCTCTCACCTCGCTTTTTGTCTTATTTTGTCGTTCTTCTTTTCTTGCCACCGCGTCCTCTGGTTGTTATTATTGAGGTGTAAGTAAGAAAGGAGAAACGTTATGTTACGTATGGATATCTACATCAATGGTGAGCTTCTGGAAGTTTAAAAGCCTGTTGTTTCAACTCCTTATCAGCTCTGTCTTTTGTATTTGGGATTGCAGGGTAAGTAATTATCCTGCTTTCTTTTTGTCATGCTCAAGGCTCTTTACTGCTTCCAATATCATTCCAAACACGCGATCCTGACTTTTTTCATCCAGAAACGGTGCCATTTTGATGATATTGTCCAGTGTGTTGTCTGTGAGATTAATCTCTGGTACTTGACTTTCTTTTCTTCTGCTCCTATTCTTGTGTTACCGGATACTACCATGTCCAAGTAAAACGAAAGGAGGAAGTTTATGAATTTCTTGCATTTTTTCTTAAAACTTACCGTTTCTGATTGCATCGAATTACTCGGTATTTTAATCTCTTTAGCAACTTCAATTGTGGCTATTGTAATCTCCTTAAAAACTTTGAAGCAAAATTCAAAAATGATAGAAGATTCCACACGACCTAATATTGGAGTTTATCTTGCCAGTACATACATAAAAAGTATATCGTGCTATCTGGTTGTCAAAAATTTCGGTCAGAGTAGTGCTTTTATAGAATCATTTACATACGATTTTGATTTAAAAAGTACAGGCGACACTCCATATTACAATCCATTTGTCAATATTGAAGGCAGTACCCTTATGCCCTCGCAGACAGACAAATGTGTTATTGATCTTAACAAAATACTCGAGCAAACCCATGAAATTAATTTTTATATAAAATACCGTTCTGGTACTCATAAATACCAAGACAACATTTGTGTAAAACTCGATTCGAAAATCGGAAACTTCGTAAGTCATAACACTTCTAAAGGTCAAGAAGCAGCTATCATTTCAGAAACATTACAAGATGCCTATATTTCTTCTTTATAATTTTATCTTTGCGCACCTTGTAATTTTCTCAGCTTCTTCTAATATGTAAGCAACCACATCTCCTGTCTGCAATTCTTCTGGAATCTCAGACAGGATTGTGCTTACTGCTTTTCTAGCAACCCTCTTTGCTTCTATTTGTTCTATACGATGACCTTCCTCAAGTTCAATAATCACCGGCATTTCTCAACTCGCCTCCTTCTGATCTGGCAAAAAATATTGACTTTCTTCTTTTCTGCTCCTATTCTTTTGTTACCGGGCACTGCCATGTCCGAGTAAAATGAAAGGAGAAATTTTTATGTACAAAGATATTAGTATTGAACAGCGTGCTCATGACCTCGCTATTCAAGCAGCAATTCACGACTATCAGCTTCGTGGTGAAGCAATTACCGAAAATAATGCTTTTGAATTTGCTATTTTGTATCGCAGACTTCTGAAGAAAATCCATGATTCTATTTCAGAAGGTCAGTCAGATCTTCAGTAAGCACTAATTTTTCTTTGATATCGGTAATGACATTTTCAACTTCATTTTTTGCTTCATTTCCGATCATTTCCAACTGTCGCAATGTAAAGCCTTTTCCTGGAAGTGTTTTTAAAAATTCTCGAAATGCTTCCAATGCGGCAGTTCTTTGTTTTTCCCATTCCTTGTACTCCATCTCTATGCTCCTTTCTATACCCAAAAGGTAATTTGCTATATTCTGGTTGACTTTTGTTTCCTATTCTCCTATTCTTTTCTTGTAAAATATTGTTGCTAAATATGTCGAAGGAGATTTGTATGGTTAAATTCTTTTTGCCTCTTTTTGTTGTTGTATATATAGGTTCTATCGTGTCATGTATCTCTAAAATCAAACAAGCAAACAAATGTCTCAACCTTCTCGCAACATTTATAAACTCTGGAAAATATTCTGCTTACGGTCAAATTATTAAGAATGATGATTTTGACAAAAATCTATCTGATGTACTTTTCCATTATCCTATGATTCAAAGATTCTGTGATTTTTACAGTTGTTCTCTATCCTATGGGGAAAGTCCAATCAAAAACTACAATTCATCAATCGAACTTTATAACCAGCTTCGCATGAAATATAATTATTTATTCGATGATCTTTGTAGAGCCTTCAATCCTCTGAATGCATTGAAAAAGATTGTGGTTTTTCCGAGTTTAATATTAGAATTTTTCGGCTTTCATCCAACCCTGCATGCATCCAGATTCCTAAATCTGCTCGGCTGGATACTCACTTATTTATTAGGTCTTTATCAAAATGAAATCAAAGCCCTTATCAGTTCTCTTCTAAAACACTTCTGATACATAAATACAGCAGCATATATGTCTGAGAAAATTCAAAGTTTCCTTCCAGCTTTCCGGTTGCTCTAAGTAATGCACACAAGAGAGCTGAAAGGAGCATTGATATCGTATTTACTCTTTTATGTTTTCTCATTCCTCTACGCTCCTTTCTCTATACCAAATAGGTAATTTGCTATGTTCTGGTTGACTTTCTTTTCTTCTGCTCCTATTCTGTAATTACACATCAACACCTGAAAGGATGTATTTTTATGGATGACATTTTACTCAGCAATGAAGCTTACGAAATTCTAAAACAATTTGCCGTATCTTCCCCGCTTTCCGATTCAGTTGTAAATGTATTCCCAAAACAGTGCATTGCTCAGTTATGCGAATATAAATTGATCGACTCTCTAATAACTGATTTTGACCCAAATTCTCCATTTTTCAGACCAACAGCTTTTGAATTCTTTATCACCGAAAAGGGATTAGGCTATCTTGCTTCCCGCCAAAGTGGTCAAGATCAATATTATCTGTTAAGGTCCATGGCTGATTCAGCTAAAAGACAGGCTCTGTCTGCTGAACAACAAGCAGCTCTTGCTATTCAAAGTGCAGAGGAAGCTAAAAAGTCCGCTCGGCAAGCTCGTAATCGTGCAATTTTTTCAGATATCATCGCCATAATTTCACTTATTGTTTCCATCATAAAGCTCAGGTCGTAATGATTATGGAATGATCTTTAACAGTTGTTTGAGAATAAGTGTACTAATGGATATGTAAAATGCCAGTGTCGAAAGGAACATTGAGCGATTACCCTGTTTTCTTACTTTGCGCCATTCTTCGGCTGTTGGTTCTTTATAATCATCTCCATCGATTTTTTTTGAAATAATGTGAGATGTAACTTTTGCAGCTGGAATACACAGTGCCACTACGGCTATTTTTATAATTTTGATTTTAAGCATTTTAACTCGCCTCCTTCTGGTCTGACAAAAATATTGACTTTCTTCTTTTCTGCTCCTATTCTTTTGTTACAGGGCACTGCCATGCCTGAGTACTATGAAAGGAGAGCTTTTCTATGGATAACATGCTTACCAAAGATGCCAAAGTAATCCTTTGTCTGCTATATAAAGATTACCTAGCCAAAAGAGATTCCGGATTATCAAAATCCAAAGCAAATCGTTGGGGGACTTCTCATGTAATTCATGAAAAATTAATTCCTAAATGGTCATTCGAAGATGTTGATGATACCTGCCGAGAGCTTAGTCGTGCAGGTGCAATCATTTGTGACTGGGCTGATAACATAGCCTTTAATATTTCGATTTCAGATTCTGGAATTATTTACATGGAAAACCACTATAAAAAACTGTTTCTCGAAGTAGTTGACCTCATCGGTAAGTTTGTTTCATTTATCCCATGATTACATTGCCGCAATATTTACCAGCGCCATTATCTTCAGTATTGCCATGGCAAACATTGCGGCAAGCCACACAATGAAGATTATTGTAAGGATTATCTTTTCTCGCACTTCAACCTGCCTCCTTCTGGTTTAAATGTATATCTCTCCCTTTCAGTCATATTCAACATGTTGAACTACGATTCAAAAAAAATATCTGCCACTTTTGTGTCAAGCGCTTTAGCAATTTTCAGCAAAGTGTCCGTTGTTGTCGTTGTTATTGTGCCATTTTCTAATCCAGAAATTATTGTTCTTGACACTCCGCTTTTCTCTGCCAGTTCGCATTGTGACATATTTTTTTCTTTTCTGCATTCTTTTATCCTATATCCCATTTTTCATTCACTCCCTTTCTGTTCATCATGTTGAACTATCTGTATAATATCACTACCTTTTCGTATTGTCAAGTATGTTGAACATTTTTATTGACTATTTTTTCAACATGTTGTACAATATATTAAACAATATAAAAGGAGGCTGAGCATGACTTTAGGAGATATTATAAGAAGTTATCGAGAAACTAATAATATTACATTAGGTGAATTTGCAAATACATGTTCTCTTAGCAAAGGTTATATTTCAATGCTCGAAAACAATATTAACCCTCGAAACAATAAACCCATTTCTCCAACTCTACCTTCTATGGCAAAAGTCGCTTCTGGAATGGGAATTGATCTGGACACTTTATTAAAAATGCTTGACAAAAAGCAACCTGTACAACTTACATCAGATAAAGTTGAATCCTCCATACCCACTTTTACCATTGATTGTGAAACACCTGATGCGGACAAAGGATTTCAGCAGCGTATAGCACATTACGCTAATTTTTTAGGATTGTATGATCAATTATCTTCATCTAATAAAGAAAAAGTAGTCTCTTATACTAAGGGACTTCTCTCCACCCAGCAAATGGAAGAAGATGTGCTTGCTGCTCATGCCCGCACAGATGTTGATCAGACATCTGAAGGTGTTCAACATGATCTTGATATTATGAATGATGATTCTATGTGGGAGGAATGACATGGCATTAGATATATTGGAATTGCGTAAACTATGTATACCTAAAAATATTCATATTACACTTCACGCTGCTAAAAGATTGGAACAGCGAGGAATACTTTTAAAAGATGTGATGGCTTGTATTATGAATGGAGAGATCATTGAACAATATCCAGATGATTATCCTTACCCCAGTTGTTTAATTCTGGGGATGAGCATCGAAGATAAATATCTTCATGTAGTCATCGGAAATCACGAATCGGATTTGTTCCTTATAACAGCTTATTTCCCCAGTTTTGATAAATGGGAATCTGATTTCAAAACCAGAAAGGAGCATGTATAATGACTTGTTTTTACTGCAAAGGTGACATTGAATCTTCTACAACAACTTATATGACCGATTATCAAGGGTGCTACATCATCATCAAGAATGTTCCTTGTGAAAAGTGTTCGCAATGTGGCGAAGAATATCTCAATGGTGAAACACTCGAACAAATTGAAAAAATCATTCAAAAAGTTAAGGGCATGCTGACTGAAATTGCGGTCATTGATTACAAACAAACCGCTTAAGGAGTGATACTTATTGACATATGAACAGTTGCTGGCTGCTGCCGATCAGAATGATCTGGTAGTAAAAGAACAGCCTCTGACAGATCATGATGGTCTGCTCAGGGGCAAACGGATAGCAATCCGAAAGGATATAGAAACACAAGCCCAAAAATCCTGTGTACTTGCAGAGGAAATCGGTCATCATTGCACCAGCTCCGGAGACATCCTGAATCAGACTGACATTATGAACCGCAAGCAAGAATATCGTGCACGATTCTATGGATATAACCTCAAGATTGGATTAACCGGTCTGATCAGAGCGTATGAAGCAGGTTGCAGAAACTTTTTCGAAATGGCTGAGTTTCTGGATGCTACAGAAGAATATCTGAAAGAAGCTATACAGTGTTATAAATCCAAATATGGAATATGCGCTGTTGTTGACAATTATATTATCTATTTTGAACCATTTGCAGTGATGAAGATGATTACTGCTGAATGATATAAGGATTTTACTGTTGAACAGATATCCAGAATGACCGGATATCACCAGAAATTGATTCAGCTTCGGGTTGGGAATTAATCTATTTCAGATAGTAAAAAACTACTTAAAACATGTAAAAAAATACCTTTTAAAATTTGCAATATTTATATCACTGTAGTAATATACTTGTACGGAGAGAACCATATTGATTATGGTTGAAAGGCACTCGTGCAAGTAATTGCTCGGGTGTCTTTTACTTTTTATGTTAATATATATAAAAATCGCCCCAGTGTTGGCGCACCAGGACGATTTATGTCTCCGAAGAGATACTCATTTTGCAAGAATATTGTATCATCTTTGGAAGCAGCGCACAACCCAAACATTTGTGTGGCTGTTATTTTTGTACTCAAAATTAAAAGGAAGGTGATATTGTGGGAGAATTACGAACAAGAAAACGTGGAAAAAGCTGGGAATACAGCTTTGAAGGCGCGCGGATCAAGGGAAAACGCAAATCAATTTCCAAGGCAGGATTCCGGAC
>OGPJ01001268.1_pt1 | contig 18349 bp, 10 predicted proteins | sample 1552831 | NCBI WGS metagenome assembly OGPJ01 (sample SAMEA2579914, study PRJEB22360) | human gut metagenome | biome: human gut; feature: human-associated habitat; material: faeces | place: Denmark | collected 2008/2010
CTGTTGTCGATGCGGTAGCCGCCGACATCAACGCGCCTGATATAGGAGCAATCAATACATCACTCATATGAGCATGATCCAATCCTGTAAGAATCCAATCTTTCAAAGAAGAGTTCTTTATGATGCCGGCAATAGTTCCAGTTCCTATCAACAGAATAGCTACCACAGACATCTTTTGCAGCCCATATGCTATACTTGGAAGAATATTTTTCCATTGTTTCATACAGATAGCACCACATAACCCACCTACCGGCAAAGCTATCAAAGGATCGATATTAATTCCTACCGCAGGACGTAATGCCAATAAAACAATCGTAACAACAGGAGCAATCAGACTGGTTCTTAACGAAGGAAGATTTCTCTCTTCCTCTTTATCCTCTGTTTGCATCATTGTTTTTTTGTTTTTTACCGATTGAGGCATTAGACGAACAATAACGAAAACAGTGAAAAACAAACCGATCACTGCCGGTAAAATATTGGCAAACATTACAGCCGATAGATCTGCATTAAAATTTCCGGCTGCTATAATGGTGTTCGGGTTAGGTGATATGATATTTCCACATTTACCTCCCCCGATCATAGCAATAAGCAATACAGATGGAGACAGATTTAGACGCTTGCCTATCGAAAGAGCCACCGGCGCAACGGTTATCACTGCCACATCAATAAAGACGCCTACCGTACAAAGCAACATCGTTGCGAGTGCCAATGCCATAAATACCCGTTTTTCACCCATTTTGTTTATAATCGCATTGGAGATGACCGTGGTAGCTCCGGTTTGTATCAATATGCCTGACAAGACTCCGGCTGTCAGAATCCGCAATACCGCCGGGGTGACCTCTTTCACCCCTTCGGTCATCACCGTAACGGTCTCATTCAAAGATAGTCCTCCCAACAACCCCCCGACTATCGCTCCGATAATCAGACTGTATGTCGGAGAAAGCTTTCTTATGATTAACAGTATGGATAATGAAAGCCCGATTAATGCGCCTATCGCTGTCATTGAGTATTATTTAGTAAATTGTTTTATGATTCTCACCACCTGTCGCACCGTTCTCTCTATGTTTTCTTTCGTAAACTCCGGTTGCATCGCCTCTTCAAGTGTTACCGGAAAAGGTTGAATAGGCAGTACGGCAGTAAACCCCATCCTATTAAGCGCTTCGGTGGCTTCGACTGCTCCCCCAAACGCTATCACCGGAACCTGACATTTCTCACCGACACGTAAAATTCCGTCCAGTGCCTTTCCCATACCAGTCTGGCGATCCAGTTTTCCCTCTCCAGTCAGTATCAGATCTGCCTGTCGAACGACCTCCTCGAAACGAAGCGTTTTCAATATAACTTCTATTCCGGATTGCAATTCTGCATTCAAAAACGGAAACAGGCCACCTCCCATTCCTCCAGCGGCTCCGGCACCGGGAAGCTGCGATATATCCATATTTGTATATTCCTTTATCACCTGTGCATAATGCCGCAACCCATTGTCCAACTCTATCACTTGCAAACTATTTGCCCCTTTTTGGGGAGCATATACATAGGCCGCACCCTCTTCTCCAAAAAATGGATTACTAACATCACAGGCAATCATAAATTTACTATCCTTCAATGCCGGATTTAATTGGGAAATATCTATTTGATGGACTTTTATCAGATTTTCGCCGACAGGCTCCAACTCACCGTTTCCACTATCTAAGAAACGTGCACCTAAAGCCTTCAGCAGACCTACTCCCGCATCATTTGTAGCACTTCCGCCGATCCCGATAATGAATTCCCGACACCCGCGTTTTAATGCGTCAGCAACCATTTCTCCAACTCCATAAGTCGTAGTCTTCATGGGATTTCTTCGATTTGAATCAATCAATGGCAGACCGCAGGCCGAGGCCATTTCGATAATAGCCATCGCACCATTGTTTACGATGCCATACGATACTTCAATTGGCTTCATGAATGGATCATGCACCCGACATGACACCGTTTGAGCATGAAGGGCAGAGCATAGAGCTTCTGTAGTCCCTTCGCCGCCATCAGCTATGGGGAAACGTATAATCTGACAGTCGGGTAATTCCTCCTGAATCGCTTTTTCGGCAGCTTTTGCTATCTCGAAAGAACCGACCGAACCTTTAAACGAGTCGAATGCCAATACAATCTTTTTCATAAAAGCTATCACTTATTTGTTTTCTCTATTAAATTCAATGCAGCCTTGACCGGGTCATCAAACGGAGTCGTACTGTTGCTCCAGGGAGATGTAATCCATTGCTCCTCCCATTCCCGGATTTTATCCCGGTCTTTTGTGAAATAGAGCTGTATACGAGGGATATAGTAGTCTTTAATCAGTCCGCTCCAGAAACGGGCGGCATAATCCTCCTGGATACCACCCCAACTTGTAATCAAGCGTTTGGCATTTGCTTCATAAGCATCTTTTTCCTGAAGAGTTGTTCCGCTATTGCGCGCAAGTTCCACCCATTCTTCTAATCGATATAAAGGATGAGAAGCCAACAGCCTGTCAACGTCCATCAACAAATCAACAGTTTGTTGCAGATTACGTTGCGCTGCGAGAACACGATTCTCCAAATCATCTTTTAGGGCCTGCTTATAAAAATTCTCAGCTTTAGCCGCTACATAATACGAAACAAACTCTATGAGGTCGTTTCTGTATAATTCAGAGCTTTTCAGTTCGTCAGCACAACTAGCATACAAACGTATAGCTTGCAAATAATCATCACTAAGGTCGATTTTACTGATCCGCCGTTGATCGGGAATTACAGTTTGCCAGGTAAAACGGGGGTATGAATACAAAGAACTATATGCTGTCTTCCGAAAGAGTTTCCAAGCTTCCTCCATGGCATCGGGATATCCCCCATAACGGGCCTCACAGTACATCTTCATCCAATCGTCCAGATCGATACTATCTGATGACCATCCCATATCGGCCAACAATTCGTAAACAACCTCATTGTTTTCGAGTCCTTCAGGGGCAGAACCGAACCCAATCAAGTTACCTTTATTAGCTGCACATAACGCTTTGACCGAGGAGCTTGCATACATGTCCAAGTCTCCTGTCATGGTGTTTTTCCCGCCAAAGTTGGGTACATAGCTGAATATCCATTTCTTTCCGTAAAATCCATCATGTACTTTCCATGTTTGTTCGGTGTTCCATACCCATTTCGGATAATCATTGCCCAAATCAATGATAATCATTTTATCATCAGGTACATTGCTCAACAGGGCTTTAAGCGATTCTTTATCCCAGAATGAATGTTGATATCCGAATGTCCATCCCTGTGTAACCCAAACGGCATCCGGGTTTCTGGCTGCAATTGATTTATAGATCGTTTCTCCATACTCGGCCAATAACTTATATTTCGCTTCTTTATCTTCCTTATCGATAGGCAGTTCCATCTCATTAAAACTATCCGAGAGATAATACGTATTTTCTCCAAACTCTTTTTCCCACTCTTCGACAAACAGTTTGCCTATCTCTTCGAAGAAAGGCGAATCCGGTGGCAATACATAGGCATTGTACTCTTCATCAAAACCACCCCACCGCATGTGTCGGAATTGCGTATCGGGATGTTTCTGTACGAATGCTTCCGGCACGAAACCTGCAAACGCAGGTGCTATGGGCTGCATACCCAACTCGCGCATACGGGTCAGGATTTGATGCTGCAAAATGATTTGGTTCTGCTGCCAGGCATCAGATAAGGGACCGTCCCACTTGTTCAGATTGCCCATGCGATGCCAGGGAAGGTGTGCAGGGGCAGTGAAAAATTCACGGATTTCTTCTTTAGCCAATCCCATACGCAGCCATACCCGTTCCGCAATGGCCTCGCTGGCCACGGTAGCCAAGGGCATATTTACACCATAAAGAGCCATCCTGTCAATTTCCTTCTCCCAACGCTCCCAGTCCCAGTAAGGGGTAGTGTAGCCGAATGTACAAACATTAAGAAAATAGCGCAACTCATAAGGGGACACCTGTTCATACAATTCATAATCAGGCCACGGCATCACCGACGTTATATGTTCACCGCTCCATGTTTTCATACTCTTGCAGGCCTCTTTCATGTACGTATGAAAAGCGTAACAGATAGCAACGGAGCTACTTCCCCTTAGGGTAAGCCGGCCGTCGCTTGCTATCACTTCGAATATATCTTTACCATCGGATGGTTCGATATATTCAAAGTGGATAGACTGTGCTCTTTCCCCAATCTGACGTTCTATTAACTGTTTGGCGGGGGTGATAATATCCGTCTTAGGCTTGTGGCATGAGCAGAAAAAAAGCGTTGTTGAAATCAGTAAATACTTGATTATTGTATGTATCATAGAAAATCATAAATGTTATAAGTGAGTATCAATATTTTTTCTTCGATGCTTCCTTCACATATTCCAGTTCCGTAATAATCGGTAAATGGTCTGACAAAAGCGACTGAACAGTTTGCGTACTAATCACACGCCATCCTTTTTGCGGGTATGCAAACAAGTAATCAATCTTAATCACAGGTTTCCATGCCGGCATCCCGAAATCATCGTTACTCGCAGCAAACCAACTATCCATACCACGTATTGCCTCGGAGTAATGACGCGCGTTGAAATCACCTCCCAAAATTATAGGATATTTATAATTTTTGAAATGCCCGGTAATAAATTTTATTTGCTCCGCCCTTGTTTCTTGAGAGTTGACGTCCAGATGCGTAGAGGTAAAAACAATGGTATCATTCCCCATTTCGAATAATCCCTCCAGCATGGCCCGCCTCTCATGCTCTTTGACCGGATGGGGCAACATTATCTTTTGGACAGAAATATATGGATATTTACTTAACATCCCAATGCCATAATAACCGGTAGAATAGTCAATCGTCTTTCCGTAAAGCCCAAACATCCCTGTATGATAGGCAAGTTCGGATATAAAATCCTTTCCCTTCTGATGCGGGGTACGCTTACGGTCTGTTTTGCTATCCACTTCCTGAAGTGCCACAAAATCAGGCTTGAAGGATTTGATGTGATGAGCAAGTTCCTCTAAAGATGCCAGTTCGCCAAATCTCAAATTATAGGTCATTACCCGCACCCGTAGAGTATCTTGCGCATAGGCAACGCCCAAAGTCAGGCATAAAAACAATAATAAATATTTCTTCATTGAATACATGATTTCTATTTTTTAATGATTACTTTTCCCAGCCCGGATTTTGTCCTAACAGAGGGTTCTTCTGACGCTCGGGATTAGGCACGGGCCACAAATAATGTTTCGTTGCGTCGAAGTAACGCGCGCCGCCTTCCGCGGTAGATTTTTCGTAGATAACATCACCAAACTCATCTACTCCGGTATCGGGATATGGGTTGGCGCCCAAATCATTCATACAAACTTTCAGGCTAGGACCGGTGATGGCACGTCCAAAGCGAAGTTCGCCTTCACGCCAGCGCATCACATCGGCGTATCTTGTTCCTTCACCTGCCAACTCAATGCGACGTTCTCTTCTCAATTCGGTTTCGAGATCCATCCCCCATGCGCTAAGTTCGTCGAGGTTCATACGATGCATATTCACACGATCTCTAAGCCTGTTAATGGAGTAGTCAATCTGTGCTTGTGTCAGATTCTTGCCTTGCAGTTCGAAAGTGGCTTCGGCCCAAATCAACAAGATTTCGGCAAAACGGATGACATTAAGATTCCCATGTCCGTTTACACTCGAACCGGCCAAATCAATATCGTTATACTTTTTCAGATAGAAGCCTGTACGGCTATTTGCCCCCACACGGTTATTATTTTGCAATGAAGCAAAACGAGGCAAATTAAATGTCTCGTTGGCCTTATCCGCATCAGGGTCACCGTCATCTCCTCCCGGCCATTTGTCACCCGGAGCATATAAAGTCATCTTCATTCTAGGATCTCTGTTCCGGAAGTAATCCACATAATGCTCTTCAGGCGACTTGTATAACGATGAGGTCTGCACACCGGTCTTTTTATAATATTCCAGTCCGGTTTTTGCCGGCTTACCGTCTGTACACAGATAAGCATCCACTAACGACTTCGTCGGATTGAGACGTATGTAGTCTGTCGGACAGCAAGTTTCATTGGGCAGACTTTGCGTACGGATTTCGGGTACAAAAAGGCTATATACGATGGCTTCGATATTTTTCGGATCATTCTCGACATCCCCTTCGTGATGGAACAGTTTTTCATATTCATACAGGCCATAGGGACTGTTTTCGATGATATATTCACTCGTTTTTGCAGCCAGTTCCCACCTTTCGTTTTGCAAGGCAATACGTGCCAATATAGCCAAAGCGCCCCAGCGGTCGAGTCTTCCCAGCTTGTCTCCTGTATATCTTTCTTCAGGCATGCGCTCTGCCGCCCATTTCAAATCCTCGACGAGCAGATCAATGACTTTCTCTCTAGGAGTACGTTCGATATATGCATCTTCGGGCTGGATGACTTCTCCTACCCAGGGAACATCCCCCCAAAATGTCGTGAGGTAAAAGTACATAAGCGCCCGGATGGTTTTTACTTCTGCGGCATAAACGTCTTTCTTACTTTGAGCTACCTGCGCTTTATTATAATTGTCCAGGAAATTATTGCAGCGATAAATATAACTATACGCTCCTGTCCAATAAGTAGTGAAAGGAAAGCCATCAGTATAAGAGTGCTTGCCTCCCGAAACCTTACTCAGTCCACTGGTAATATTCCCCCACATAACAGTTTCGGCCGTTGATTCGGTCCAATTCACGAGATAGTCTTTTTGCAAAGCTTCGTAACAGGGAGGCAAGGCATTTTCAAGCTGATCTTCATTTACCCAGAATGTTACATTGTCCGGCTCGTTAGGGTTCGTTCTATCCAGAAAATCGCTACATGAGGTAACTATACCCAATAAAGCAATGATTAAAAAGTATTTTGAGTATTTCATCTTTATGGTCATTTAATAGGTTAGAATGTTACTGATAATCCAAAAACATAGGTTTTTACTTGCGGATAGACATCTCCGCTGGTGGTCCTCACTTCAGGGTCATAAGCTCCGAAGTAATCGGTTTTAGTAAACAAGTTATCTGCCGAAGCATATACTCTAAGACTATTAATGCCAAGAGGTGCCACCATTCGGGCAGGAAAACGATAACCTATCTGAATATTCTTCAGGCGCAAGTACGATGCATCCTCTTTCCAGTAATCACTGAAGAGCCTGTTGTGCTCCTGCGACTGATAAAGTCTGGGATAAGAAGCATTTGGATTCATAGGCGTCCATCTGTCAAGATGCTCTTTTTTAGGGATCGAGTAGTCATTGATAAACGCATGCCGAGCCTCATCCTCAAGGTAACCGGCAACTTTGCCTACTCCCTGCAAATAGAAACTGAAGTCGATGCCTTTCCATTCCAAACCACCCTTGATTGCATAAGTATAATGAGGATCTCTATCACCGAACACCACTTTATCGTAGTCATCAACCACCCCGTCGGGAGCACCGTCAGGACCACTGATGTCCCGGTACTTAATGTCTCCGGGCTGTACAATGCCGTTTTGTGATGCAACAAGAGGAAACTTCGGTTTCTGGTACTTACCTGTAGTTGTATTCACTGATTCGAAGTCATACACTTGTGCCAGCCCATCGGTCAGATAACCATAGAAAGCACCTATCGGATCACCTACCCGACGATACGAACCGGAAGCCGTACTGGTCAGAGACTCCGGAGTCCCACCCAAATCGGTAATTTTATTACGGGCGTCCGACAGATTGAACCCGAGATTGTAATTTACATTTCCGATCTTATCACGCCATGACAGATTAAGTTCCCATCCTTTGACATCAATCTTACCAAGGTTGACATAACCTACATTACTACTAGGAACCCCGACAATAGCCGGGACATCGGGACGAACCAATGCATCGATATTTTCTTTCTTATACCAATCGAAGTCCACATTCAGTCTATTGTTCAAAAAACTAAGATCCATTCCGAAATTAAGCATGCGAATGGTTTCCCACTTAATGTCGGGATTACCGATCTTGTTTTGCCAAAGCCCCATAACAGGTGTATTAGAAGCTCCGATAGGATAGGACTCTTCGGTTATGATAGGCGACAAATAAGGATAGTAATTACCGGGAATGTTTTGATTTCCCAACTCACCCCAGGAAGCACGCAGCTTACCCGAGCTCAATACCGGAATAGCGAACTCCATGAATTTTTCACGTGAAAAGTTCCATCCTGCCGAGAATGACGGAAAATATCCCCAACGATTGCCTTTGGCAAACCTTGAAGTTCCATCGGCACGCAGATTGGCTTCAAACAGGTATTTGCCGTCAAAAGCATAGTTGACACGACCAAAGTAAGAACGCAAAGCCCACTCGTCTTTTGTTCCGCTATTCATAAAATTAATCATACCGGCACTAATAACGTGAATATCCTCAACCATCACATTATCACGCGTAGCACCCAGCGTGCTTCTGCTTTCCCATTCTTGCGAAAATCCCAACAATGTTCCCAACTCATGGCGCCCTATTGTTTTATTAAAGTTCAAGGTGAACTGCAACGTCTGGGTCATAACATCGAGATGGCTTTGTGAGATATAGTCCTTGGCATCTTCATTTGCTTTCAACGGACTACCGTCCGAATAATAAGACAACATCTTCGGATTAAACTCATCCACCTGACGGGTATATATATTAGCAGAATACTGCATACCTGCGTTCAGTCCGTCTATAATTTTAAGATCTGCATTGAATATTCCATTGAGCACCCGGGTTTTCCGTTCTTCCGTTCCCGACTCATAGGCTACCTGCAAGGGGTTACGTACCGAACCGTACGACCAGTTCTCACTATCCACCATCCGGCCATTCTCATCAGGAACCTGCCACTTGACGGGTAGTAACGGAGACATACGCTGTGACAGGCGGAACACTCCTGATGTGCCGCTATAGCCTAAGTCCTTCTTATAGAAATCGACATAACTCATCTGCCCGGTCAGTTTCAGACGATCATACACCTCCGTGTTTACACTGATACGCGCATTATGTCTTTTGGAACTGTATCCGTCACCTACAACCAGTCCATCCTGATCCAAGTAACCATACGACATGAAAAATCCGGTTTTCTCGCTTCCACCCCGTGCACTCACATTATGTCCCGTCTGAAAAGCCCGGCTTTTGTATATTTCATCAACCCAATCAGTATTGGAATATTCGTTAGGATACAGTCCCGAATCATATTTATCGAAAGCCTCCTGTGTATAGGGCTTGGAAAATCCGGCAGCACTCATAGCTTCATTGGAAAGTTCCATATACTCCCTTCCGTTGACAAGTTCGGGCAATGCTGTGGGAGTCTGGAAGCCGGCATATCCGTTATATTGGAATTCTACCCGTTCTTTCTTTTCTCCTTTTTTAGTCGTTACAAGAATAACACCGTTGGCGGCACGCGCTCCATAAATAGCAGATGACGCGGCATCTTTCAACACTGATACGCTTTCGATATCCGAAGGATTCAATAAGTTGATGTCTCCCCCGGCTACCCCATCAATCAAAATTAAAGGCGCTGTACTACTATTGATGGTTCCTGTACCACGAATGTTGATATTGGGCACAGCACCCGGCTGTCCCGAAGAGGCAACGATACTAACTCCGGGAAGCAATCCTTGCAAGCCCGTAGTTACGTTAGTAATAGGTCTGTTCTCGATAGCCTCCGCTTTGACCATAGATACGGCACCTGTTACATTTACCTTCTTTTGCACACCATAACCTACAACGACTACATCTTCCAGGCTGACAGCATCCTCTTTCATCACCACATTTACTGTCGTTTCTTTCGCCATGACGCTTTCTTCACGGTAGCCCACGTATGAATAGCGAAGAGTGCTTCCATAAGGCACTTTGATGGAATACTGACCATTGATATCGGTGATTGTACCAGTAGTTGCTCCTTTTACCGATACGGTAGCCCCGATAATCGCTTCCGCATTCTCGTCAGTTACCTTACCTTTCACGTATAGTTCCTTCCTACTCTCCTGCGGCTCGACAGGTTCTGTTTTATTTTGATATTCTTTATTATAAAACAAAATACTGTCATCCAGGAAACGGAATCCGATGTTAGTCCCTTTCAGCAAAAGAGTCAGTGCTCTGTTCACCTCTGTGTCTTTTACCTCCAATGACACTTTCCTATTCGTATCCACAAATTCTTTACTATAGGCTACATTCATCGAAGCCTTCTCCGCTATCTGATTGATAGCTTCTTTAAGAGGAAGCTCTTTGATACTAACCGATATTTTTTGCTGCTGTGCATAAACAAGAGTTGTGACAAATATGCACATTAGAGCTACAATACACCTTCTACCGGTGAATGAAAAAGGAGAATCTTTTTCCATAATATTAGTCTTTAATGTTTATAGTTCAATATCTATTAGGGAATACACAATAGATATTAAAAAGTATTACAGCGAATAAGTTAACAAATATTAATTCAAGAATATAGGGGAAATTTGCCGGAAATTAATCCATAAGTATTGATAAGCATTGAATGGAAGAACAAGTGGGATTTAAGTATTTTCCCCGATCAAGAATAATCAATCCGCCATCGCCAGCGTCAGCACACTAATCGCACTCCTTCAACCTCCGCCAGCCGTGAAGCACACGCAACAGTGGTAACCCCTGTTCTCAATACATCATCCACAATCAGAATATGCTTTCCGACCAGAGAATCCGCATGATTCAATTCAAAAATTCCATCCACATTCTCCCAGCGCTCGAATACGGATTTGCGTGTCTGTGTCTCCGTATTCTTCCGGCGGACTACCGATTCCACACATACGGCAATACCCATCACAGCCGCAATACCCCGTGCTATACATTCACTTTGGTTATAGTCACGGAACTGCTGTTTCTTTTTATGCAATGGTATGGGAATTATCACATCAACTCCCTCGAAGAAATCCGAATCCAATAACTCGGCAGCCATATATCTTCCCATGACTGTTCCGATCTTTTTCTTTCCCCCATACTTCAGCTGATGAAGAATCTGCCGGAAATCACTCCCTTTCCGGTAGAAGAAAAAAGAGGTGCCCTCTCCAAAGGTATCTGCTCCCAGAAAAGCCGTTCTACCGGATTATCCTTCCGGAGATGACAGTTCGTACGCGGAAGGGTGATATTACATATAGTACAAAGACATTCTTCACCCTTTGACAGCGGCCTGCCACAAACTATGCAACAACGGGGAAACAATAAAGATAAGAATGAATGGAGCCAGTCTTTTATAAAAAGAAGTGTATGTTTCATAATAGTAGCAAGGATTAATAAGCAGACCGTTTCTCCTACATCTCCAACGGGGGAACCTCCGCCGACAGCTCCTGAAACAACGGATGCAGGTACCCGTTCGTTGCAATGATATGATGTCCCTCTATAAAGTGCTCCTCACCATAGAAATAAGAGTAGTAAACTTTAAACATTCATAGTAAGAAGCCCAAAATCCCGGCTTGAATTCAGGCATACCAGTTTTTTTTCATCTCTCACGTCTCTCACAAACTACAGCTAACATAATAATTATCAGCAAGATAATAAATAAGAAATGATTCTATTGACCTATATCTCTCATATTTTACCCTGTCGTCTCTCATACTTTTCTCAATATATCTCTCATAGCAATTTGCTTTTTAAAAAACAATCAACCGTATTTTACAGACCAAACTACTACGTTTTATGCACAGAGTATCTATTAACTATTCTGCTTATTGGATAAAAAGTCCCAAAGCGGTAACAACTATTTAAAACCAGCTAATTCCACCGCCTTGAATTATTATTGTGCCACTTTGTTGGCACAACAATGCCTATTTATTGGCACAACTGTGCCACCTATATGGCACGGTTATGCCAACGAACTGGCAATGATAGTCTGAAAAGCCATTCATACCCATCTGAATAAAAAGAAAACATACCAGTTTCTTTATAGTCCACCGCACATTTAACACATCTATTTTTGAACCTTTTATTTTTTATCTTGTTCTTTCTCCAAAAGCCTAAGGTACCAATAGGGCAGGAATTTATATTTAACCTAAACATTATAGAAGTATGAAGAAATTTATTCCCTTATTATTAGCGGTCTTCGCAATAGCATTCGTATCTTGCGAAAAAGACCCCGACATGGATAAGCTGGACAGCAAGTATCTGGTTTATACCAATTATGACACGAAAGCAGACTTCAAAGCTTTCAAAACCTATTACTTACCGGATAGCATCCTTGTTATCGGCAACAGTAAAGACGCCGAATATTGGAAAGACGAAAGTGCACAGGAAATTCTCAGCGCATACGCTGCCAATATGAACAACCGTGGTTATGTCCGTATATACAATCGCGAAAACGCCGACCTCGGTTTGCAAGTGAGTTACGTAAAGAGCACTTACTACTTTACGGACTACGGACGCCCCGAATGGTGGTGGAACTACCCGGGCTATTGGGATGCTCCTTACTGGGGTAACTGGGGCGGATGGTACTATCCGTATGCCGTAAACTATGCTTATAGTACCGGTTCCTTCATCACCGAATTGCTGAACCTCGACGCTCCCCAAGGCGAAAAGGAAAAACTTCCCGTACTGTGGACCAGCTACATGAGCGGGTTATTGAGCGGCTCGACCTCTTTCAACACCAAAATGGCAGTGGAAGGCGTGAACCAGGCTTTTACACAATCTGCCTATCTTAACAGAATGAGTGCCCAGCCGAGATAAACTACCGACTTCTTCTATCCCGATAGAAAGCTATTGTTGAATTTATAAAACAAGAACAAGTATGAAAACATTGAAATATATATCCTTGAGGGCATTCGCAATCGCCGCCCTCGCCCTTGTCTTCGCCATGCCGGCAAAGGCACAGATGACCGATAACGGTTATGCCAACATCGACTGGCAGTTCAATTTCCCCTTAAACAACCACTTTGCCGACAAAGGCAGCGGATGGGGGATGAACTTTGAAGGCGGTTACTTCCTGACGTCCAACTTTGCTTTGGGAGGCTTCCTGGCTTATCATAGCAACCATGAATATTTCAGCCGTCAGACCTTGCCGGTCGGTACGAGCGGCAGTTTGAATACCGACCAGCAGCATACCGTATTCCAGTTGCCTTTCGGTCTTGCCACACGTTATGCGTGGAACCGTGGCGGTGCATTCCAACCGTATGTGGGCGTAAAACTCGGTACACAGTATGCACAGTTGAAGTCCACTTTCAATGTATTTGAAACCAATAAAGATACATGGGGATTCTACGTATCTCCGGAAATCGGTTTCAACGTTTACCCGTGGGCTTACGGTCCGGGCCTGCACTTCGCAGCCTATTACAGCTACGGGACCAACAAAGGCGACCTCTTCACTTACAGTGTGGACGGTATGAACAACTTAGGTCTGCGTATCGGTATTGCATTCTGACATACACACCTAAAACTTAACAGAATAAATTAATTGTTTCAAAAAAAAGAGATGCAGCCTAACGATTTCAAGTTAGCCGGCATCTCCTTTTTTTATTCTGATGCGATTACCTTACTTCAACACAGCCCGATACATCGCTTCCTGTATTCTTTCCCGAATATCCGATTTCAGCAATTTCGCATTCCATACCTCCGGATAAATACGGTTGCTGAGGAATACATACACCAAGCCGTTATCCGGATCTACCCATGCACAAGTTCCGGTAAAGCCCGTATGTCCGTACACCGATGCCGGAGCGGAAAGGGCGCAGGGACTTTTCGCAGGATTCTGCACATCCGGCTTATCGAAGCCCAGACCACGGCAACACCCCTTGGCAACCGTAGTGGTAAAGAGCCTGCACGTCTCCTTGCTTAAATAACGTTTTCCGTTCAACTCACCGCCATTCAGCAGCATCTGATAAATCTGCGCCACTTCCTCAGCCGTAGAGAACAATCCCGCATTACCGGAAACACCGCCTTGAAAAGCGGCCGATTCATCGTGTACAAATCCTTGCAAAACTGTTTTCCGCAGGAAAGGGTCAACGGACGAAGGCACAATCTCCTCTTTAGACAAGAACCGTAACGGAAGATACCCGGTACGCTTCAGCCCCATCGGAGTATAAAACTCTTGAGCAAGAAACTCATCCATAGGCATTCCCGCACGTGCCTCAACCACCTGCTGCAGCAGAATGAAGCCCACACAGCTATAACGATACCGTTTATCCCTCAAAGGCGCATCCGCTATCTTTTGGAGATACTCCTTTTTAAAGGACTTATTCAACCAAAGACTGTCACAGACCTGTAAAGTACATTCGGCTGTACGTACTTTCGACGTCAGCCCCGGACGGAAACGGAAATTCGGGTTAGCCCACGTCTGCCGCCCGATACGGGCAGGATGCAGTTTATCCGGCCGTGCCTTAAATAATGTACCCTCGTAACTATCCTCATCAATGGCATCCTGATAGAACAGCAAGGTGGAAGGCAATCCCGACTGGTGGAACAGCAGTTCCCTGACCGTTATATTGCGTTTATCCGTATCCTGCAGGTAGGGAAGATAATCAGACACACGGTCTGTCAGGCTTAAACGGCCTTTATCATAAAGCTTCATTACGGCCAATAAGGTAGCTGTCGTCTTCGTCAAAGATGCAACGTCATATACGGATGCCGGTGTCACCGGAACCGCTTCCTTATTTCCGGTTGTATATGTATAAGTACCGAAAGCCTTATTATACATCTCTTTCCCGTCCTTCAAAACCACTACCTGACATCCCGGATAGGCTCCTTCCCGTATGCCTTCCCGGGCAATCGTATCAATCCGTGCCAATAAGCGGGAATCCAGGCCATGCTCTTCGGGAATGAAATGAGACTTTGTCTGCGGACTTAAGGTTATCCCTTCTCCGGCGGCAAACAAACTGCCGATACTTGCCGAAAGCCGGCCGTCAGCCACGGCATCCGCATAAAGTATCCCGGCCACCTGCCGCTGTACGTCATCATTCGAAGAATGCGCCAATACCACCGCTTCGGCTGCCGATATGCCCTGACGTATCTGTGGCAGTTGCTTGCCGGGAATAAAGCACACATACACCACCGGAACGTCTGGAGCAAACTCCGCAAAGAAAGACTGATAAGCCGCCAGACGATGCTCGGTGACACATACCAGAATACGTTTATATCCGGACAGTTTATCTCTCAAAGCCTTACGTCCTGCCGCCGGTAAATCTTTTCCCAATTGGAACTCTACCGGATGCGTATATTCGGAAAGCTGCTTGATAAAAGGCTGTATCTCTGCTGCTTCCCCGACATTCAACACCGCAACGTCTTTAATCGCCGGATCCAGTGGCAGCACTTTCGTCGCATTGCCCAGCACGGTAACAGCCGCCAGATTCAAACGACGAATCAAATCCCGCGTATAAGGCGTATTAATTCGGGTTCCCAATCCGGAAAGACGAATAAGAGGCTTCTTATTCAGCCCAAGTGCATATTTATAAGTCAATACCTTTCTGCATTTCTCTTCCACCGCCTGCTCCGTCAACTCACCGCGCTTTACGGCAGCCAATATGGCATCCACTTCTTCTTTTATACGCCGGGGAACGAGCAGTAAGTCATGCCCCGCCTGCAATGCTTTCAAGCAGAGCGACTCATGTTTGGAAACTCCCTTCATAGCCAAAGCATCTGTGAAGACAAGTCCCCGGAACTGCAATTCGCGTGTCAGCAAGTCATAAACCACATTGCGGGAAAGGGAAGAAGGCAATCCGCGCTGCGCCTCAAAAGCAGGCACTTCCAAATGCCCCACCATAATGCCGCCTACCCCTGCCTGAACAGCTTTTCTAAAAGGATACAACTCGACACTGTCCAAACGCTCGCGCGTGAACGGTAAAACCGGAAGCGATTTATGCGAATCCACGTCCGTATCCCCATGCCCCGGAAAATGTTTGGATACCGAGAGTACTCCGCCGTCTTCCAGCCCCCTAGCATAGGCGATAACCTTATTGGCAACGTTCACCGGATTTTCACCGAAAGAGCGGGTGTTGATAACCGGATTCTTCGGATTGATGTTAACATCCGCCACTGGAGCAAAATTCACCTGTACGCCGAGTTCCCGGCACTGCCTTGCCATTTCCCTGCCATACTCATAGAGCAGGGTATCGTTCTGTATACATCCCAGTACCATATTCTTCGGAAAGACGGGTGTACCCCGCAGACGCATGGAAAGTCCCCACTCACCGTCGAACGTAATCAGCAGAGGAATATCCGCCATGCGTTGCGCTTCATTCGTCAGCATGGCCTGGTTTTGCATCAGTCCGCCGGAAAACAGCAAACCGCCGACTTTATAATCCTCGACAACCTTACGCAGCAACTCCTTGTTGCCCTTGTCCTGATAGGGGGCGATTGTATAGATAAAAAGCTGTCCTATCCGCTCTTTCAGGCTGAGTGTGCCCAAAACCGAATCCACCCACTGCCTGCATCGCACATCATCCACTGCCGACCTCACCAGCAACGGCTCCACAGGGGGAACAACGGCAGGTGTAGCCGGACAACGTTTCGCATCCGAAGCAAAACGCCCGCAACATCCCATTATAACCAGTATAAACAGTAACAGCCTTTTCATCCGCTATTCCTTCGTCAGTGTCAAATCCAATTCTCCTACAAAAATGCCGCTTCTCCCGGTGTGCAATACCGGAATACTCTTCCCCTCCGCATTCAGGCAGAAAGCCGGTTTCTCCATAAAAGTATGGGAATGGCCGCCCAATATTACATCAATTCCCCTGGTTGCCGCTGCCAGCTTCTCATCGCAGACTTCATTTTTAAGACGGAAGCCGAGATGGGAAAGACAGATAACGACATCACACCCTTCCTTGGTCCGCAAAAGGTCGGTTACTTCCTGCGCCGCAACAATAGGGTCGTTGTATACAATGCCTTCACACTTATCGGCCTGTACCAGCCCTTCCATCTTGGGACTCACCCCGAACACTCCGATTTTCATACCTCCGCGTTCCAGGACTACATAAGGTTTCACCAGTCCCTCAAGAACGGTTCCGGTGACATCGTAATTGGCACATACCACCGGAAAGTGGGCCATACGGAACAAACGCGCCATATTATCCAGCCCGAAGTCAAACTCATGATTACCGATAGTCATGGCATCATAGCCCATAAGGTTCATCATCCGGACTTCCACCTCGCCCCGGAAAAGATTGTAATAGGGCGTACCTTGCGAAATGTCGCCGCAGTCAAAGAGCAAGACATCCGGATTCTTGGTACGGAAATCTTTCAGAAAAGTGGCGCGGCGTACCACACCGCCCGCCCCTGCATACGGGTCGGCAGCGTGCAGGTCAATCGGTTCGATACGGCTGTGAGTGTCACTTGTGTGCAGAATGACCAATTGCTTGGTCTGCTGTGCCGATGCTGTCAGCAATGCGCAGAACATCAGCAGGCAATATATAGATATACGTTTCATCGAATTCTCTTTTTTAGTTTTCAGTTCTTAATCTTCCACGGTGATTCGTCCTTCCATGCGCGAAGTAATCTTCTTGCCTGCTGCCGTCTGTTGCTCTACATAGTCCATAAACAGACCGCGCAAGGTCGCACCCGGCGGACAATCTCTCTTTTCGGCCTGAATCAGGGCGGTCATATCGCTATTGCCGTCAGCTAGATAATCGATAGTGGCAACCGTGTACAGTTTGTCGTCGGCAACCGGCTTGCCGGCTACGGTAGCCCCGAGCAACTTTCCGCTTTTGGTAATCCGCAACTTCACACCGCTGACTCCTTCGCCGCCGCGTGCCGCAATGCTCTCAAACAGTTGCTTCAGATAAACACCTTTCAAAGTCACGACACAAAGTGAGTTCTCGAACGGCAGTATTTCGTAGATGTTGCTGCAAGTAATGGGGCCTTCCGTCAGCACGTTCCGCAATCCACCCATATTCACAAGCCCCATATCGGCAGGGGTTCCCAGCACCCGCCCCGCCCCCCCCTTTGTTTCCAAGCACCTGCGCAGCCGCTCCGCGCAGCACATCGGCCACCAGATTGGAAAGGAGGCTTTCGGGAGCTCCTTTATCCATAGACATCTCGGCAGTGCCCACTACCCGGTACATCATACTGTCTATCTTCGCCTTGTAGGGGGCAAGCAACGCCATGGCTTCCGCATCGGGAGCAACATCATAGGTAGAGTCTATCGGCTGCATGCGCCCTTCGGCTTTTGTCACTTCGTAGGCCGAATGGCAAGATGCAAACAAAAACATCACTGCCAACGCTGTTCCTGAGACGATTTTCAAATAACATTTCTTCATATTCATCCATTTTTAAATTGCTACAAATATACTTTTCTTTTGCTGTAATCCCAAAGAGGAACGGCATTTCTTTCCATCCGGCAAAAAAGAAAAAGAGTACATCTCTTTGTCAATCAAAAGAAAAACTCTACCTTTGCACCGCTTTCGCGCAAT
>OGPJ01001270.1_pt1 | contig 18335 bp, 19 predicted proteins | sample 1552831 | NCBI WGS metagenome assembly OGPJ01 (sample SAMEA2579914, study PRJEB22360) | human gut metagenome | biome: human gut; feature: human-associated habitat; material: faeces | place: Denmark | collected 2008/2010
CCGCATCACGGCATAAGTAAAGACAGCGATTTGTGCGCAAGCGCCCATCGCTGTCTTTAACTATGCCTATGCGCGGCTCAATGCTCGCGTAAACTCTCAATTTACATCCACATCGAATTACTAATTGACGTAACTACATATCCATATTATGATGAGAATAAATAAGACATTTTCGTAAGAATTTGGAGGTAATAGTATGCGTGAATATGATGATGCGGTACTGGAATGCTTCCTGGACAAACAGCTCCAGCTTTTTCCGGAAGCCGTGGCAGAGACTCTGGATGAAGCAGAAGATTTTCTGGAAGAGTGCATGGCAGTCGTGGTAGATTCCGTGGATGATGTCATCGAGTATTTCGATGAAGCTGGCATGGACGTGGACGGCGCTGTGGATGATGAGATTCTGGAAGCCGATGAAGTCTTCGATATCGGAGACGGCAGATACCTGATCGTAGAAGCGTAAACAATGACAGACGAAAGATCCCCGGGAACAGATAACGGTTCCCGGGGGTCTTTTTGTTATGATGCAACTTTGATGTAATGTTGTGCTATTCTGTGAAAAAACGGAAGGGACAACAATCCTATGAAAAAAAGATATCTGTGCATGGCGGCAATTATTTTTCTGATGAATACATTGACCGGATGCGCTTTGAAAAATGAAAATATGGAAGCCATATACAAAGAATTTCTTGATAATGGAGACGTGGGAAGCCTGCAATGGTCATGGGTATTGGAACCGGGACAATACGAAGATATTCGTTTTGTGAATGACAACATGGTTGCTGTACAGAATGGGAGCGACAAATGGGGAGTGTGGGATCTGGAGAAGGAGATATTGGTCACATCCTGCAAGTACAACAATATTCCTAACGATGCTGCCAGATATTATTCGGAAGGGTATGCCGCAGTTCAAAAAGACGGAAAATGGGGTTTTGTTGACGAAGCAGGGCAATGTGTGATCCCGTGCCAATACGATGAAGTGGGGGATTTCAGCGAGGGACTCGCCGCGGTGAAGGATGCGATCCAGATTGATTTTTACCCCTATGAAGCGACGGAAGGCAGAAGAGTACTGGCAGGGGAATTCCATGACGGCATGGCTTTTGTATCCAAGGGATTGTACTGTATTATGGATACGAAGGGAGAGATGATCTTCTCCGGGGACTCACGCTTTTTTATTAGTGTGACGGAATATAATAAGGAATACGACGCAATCCCCGGGTATGTATATATCGACGACCGGATGACAGTCAGAAAATACGGATTGATGGGACTTCACGGGGAAGAGCGGCTGGAACCGGTATTTGATTATGTTTACGGAATGAGAGGTCCCTATGTGATCGTGGAACAGAACATAGGCGGGGAACCCGGAATAGGTGTTATAAAATTACAGAAATAACGGAATGAACCGGAGCTCTCTGACATATATATGTTGGAGGGCTTCTATTTTTCTCTTCCCCATTCGCCGCGAATGCGTTATAATGAACTGATGGACTTTTACAGAAAGTACAGAAAGGTATGGTAGGAAAATGTTAGAAGGACAAAAATGTCTGGTCATCGGCTCCGGCATCAGCGGGATCGGTGCAGCAGTATTATTGGAGAAAAACCATGCAGACGTGGTTCTGTATGACAGCAGTGATAAATTGACAGGGGAAGATCTGAAGGCAAAGCTCCCGGAGGGAAGCAGGGCGGCCTGCATCGCCGGAGAACTTCCTGAAAATGTGGAGCTGAGTATTCAGGCAGCAGTATTAAGCCCCGGGGTACCTACGGATATTCCGCTGGTGAACCGTATGAGAGACAGAGGCGTTCAGATTCTGGGAGAGATCGAACTGGGATTTCTGGCAGAACAGGGCAGAGTGATCGCCATTACCGGCACCAATGGTAAGACGACGACCACCACACTCACCGGTGAGATCATGAAGGCACACTTCGGTAAGGATAAGACTTTCGTGGTGGGTAACATCGGTAATCCCTATACCCTGGAAGCAGATAAGACTTCGAAGGACAGTGTTACTGTGGGAGAGATCAGTTCTTTCCAGTTAGAGACCATACATACATTCCATCCGGTGGTATCGGCGATCCTGAATATCACACCGGATCACCTGAACAGACATCATACCATGGAAGCCTATGTGGCAGCTAAGGAAGCAGTGGCTTCCCAGCAGACGAAGGCAGATATCTGCGTACTGAATTATGACAATGATTACACCAGAGACTTCGCAGGAAGATGCCCTGCCACTCCGGTATTGTTCTCCTCCCATCAGGAACTGGAAAACGGTTATTTTCTGCGGGGTGACAAGATCATCAAGAGCGTAAACGGCGAAGAGCACGAGCTGATGGATATTCATAAGGATATGAATCTGGTAGGCCTGTGCAATGTGGAAAATGTTATGGCCAGCCATTGCCATCGCAGAGGGTATGCAGGTACCCATGGAGACGATCCTTACGGTGATCCGCGGTTTCCACGCAGTGGAGCACAGAATTGAGTTCGTAGCCACCAAGGGCGGTGTGGATTATTACAACGATTCCAAGGGAACCAATCCCGATGCCGCTATTCAGGGCATCAAAGCCATGAGCAGGCCTACGGTTCTCATCGGCGGAGGTTATGACAAGCAGAGCGAATATGACGAGTGGATCGACAGCTTTGACGGCAAGGTAAAATGCCTCGTCCTCATCGGACAGACCAGAGAGAAGATTGCCGAGTGTGCCAGAAAGCATGGCTTCGATAAGATCCGTTTCGCGGATACTTATGAGGAATGCCTGAAGCTGTGTACGGAACTGGCAGAACCGGGGGATGCGGTTCTTCTGTCTCCGGCCTGTGCAAGCTGGGGCATGTTCCCGAACTATGAGGTCAGAGGACAGCTTTTCAAGGAATATGTCCGTGGACTGGCAGATTAAAAAGTAATAAAAAGCAATAATGTTATAGAAAATAGAAATAAGGAGTAAAAGCAGGCATGGCAGAAGCTCGCAGAAGGCGTAAAAAGAAACAACAATCGGAATACTTTTTTGACTACAGCCTGCTTTTTATTGTGCTGTTTTTACTGGGATTTGGTCTGATCATGATCTATTCCGCCAGCTCCTATGAGGCTTATGATACCTATGGAGATGCAGCCTTTTATATGAAGAAACAGCTGGTTGCCAATATCATCGGTCTGGTGGGAATGATCATCATTGCTAATATCCCGTATCATTTCTGGGAACGGTTCGCTATGCTGGGATATGTGGTGTCGATGATCCTGATCTTCCTGGTGAAGACTCCACTCGGCATCAGCTCCCATGGTGCTACAAGATGGATCGGTATTCCCCATACGGGCTTCAACCTGCAGCCGGCTGAGGTAGCTAAATTGTGTATGATCCTGTTCCTGGCAAGTCTGGTGTGCAAGATGGGAAAAAGCGTGCGTACCATGAAAGGCTTTTTCATTATGATGGGCGCACCACTGCCGATCGCAGCATGTGTATATCTCATTACGGATAACTTAAGTTCTGCCATCATTATTATGGGGATTGCCGTCCTGATGGTATTTGTGGCAAGTCCCGATTACAAAAAATTCGTTATCATGGGATTAAGCGTGGTGGCAGCAGCGGCATTGCTGGTATTTGTGGTGGTACAGATGGGAGATAAGATCGGTGGCAAGTTCCGTCTGGCGAGAATCCAGGCGTGGCTGAATCCGGAGAGTCAGGCGCAGGACAAAGGATTCCAGACATTACAGGCACTGTATGCCATTGGAAGCGGTGGCATCTGGGGCAAGGGACTGGGACAGAGCATGCAGAAGTTAAGCTTCCTGCCTGAGGCACAGAACGATATGATCTTTTCCATTATCTGTGAGGAACTGGGATTGTTCGGAGCGGTTGCCATTATTCTGATGTTCATTATGCTGTTGTGGCGGATGATGGTCATTGCCAACAATGCACCGGACCTGTTCGGCGCCATGCTGGTAGTGGGGGTTATGGGACACATCGCGATCCAGGCGATCCTGAACATTGCGGTTGTGACCAACTCCATTCCGAATACCGGAATCTCCCTGCCGTTTATCAGTTACGGTGGTTCTTCGGCGCTGTTCCTTTTGGCGGAGATCGGGCTGGTCTTAAGTGTGGCCCGGAGGATCCAGTTAAAAGAACTATAGAAGACATGGTACGAAACCGCATCCCGGGGCATAAGATAAGAATATCTTATGTAATGGGGATGGTGCTGTATGAAGGGAATCCGCATACAGGGCGGCATGCCGCTACAGGGAAAGGTACGCATACAAGGGTCTAAAAATGCGGCACTCCCGATTTTGGCAGCAACGCTTCTTACCAATGAAGTATCATATATTCAGAATTGCCCGAGGATCGAGGATGTGCATCGGTTCGTACATCTGTTACGGGAACTGGGATGTATGGTACACTGGCAGGAGAATGGGATCCGGGTACAGCCGGGAGGCAGAGATGACCTGACCTGTGAGAGAGCAGAGGCAAGAAGAATGCGCGGAGAAGCCATTACCGGTATGCGCTCATCGCTGTGTCTGCTGGGAGCATTGCTCGGCAAATGCGGTTATGTGACCATGGAACATCCGGGAGGATGTGTCATCGGCGACAGACCCATTGATCTGCATATTCATGCACTGGAACAGATGGGTGTTGAATTCCTCGAAGAGGACGGACTTTTGTTCGCACGGGCAAAAAATCTGCACGGTGCCCAGATTACACTGAAGTTTCCAAGCGTTGGCGCCACGGAGAATATTTTGCTGGCAGCGGTAAAAGCCACCGGAGATACTGTGATCACCGGTGCAGCCAGAGAGCCGGAAGTGATTGCACTTTGTGAATTTCTGACGGCATGTGGGGCTTCGATCGAAGGGATGGGAAGTCCGGAACTTATCATCCATGGCGGCGGAGATCTTCACGGAACCCGGTATACAGTTCCGACGGACCGGATCGTGGCAGGAACGTATCTGTTTGGCTGTATCGGCTGCGGCGGGAGTGTACTGTTAAATCAGGCACCCTGGAGCCAGATGGAAGCAGTGACTGTGGCTGCGGAGAGAATGGGGGCACAATGTACCGTCTCCGAAGAGGGATTGTTCGTACAGGCACCGGTGAGACCCAAGAGTATCGGGCATCTGCAGACCGGACCGTACCCGGAATTCCCCACAGATCTGCAGTCGGCAGCGATGGCGGTACTGACCATGGCAGAGGGAATCAGTTATATTGAAGAGAATATTTTCGAGAACCGTTTTCGAATTGCAGAACCCTTAAACCTTATGGGTGCACAGATTGTCTTAAAAGACGGACAGCACGCGGTGATCACCGGAGTGGAACACCTTCATGGAGAGCAGATGGACGCCTGTGAACTTCGCGGTGGGGCAGCACTGGTTTTAGCAGGACTTGCGGCAGAGGGTGAAAGCTTCGTGACGGGACAACATTTTATAGAACGCGGATATGAAAATATCTGCAGAGATTTCAGAGAATTAGGAGCACGTATTACCAGTGTATAGAGACCGAAGTACCGTTATCAGAAAAATAGTGATCATAAGCGCTTTGCTGCTAATACTGGGCGGAGGCATTTTCGCATTGCACTCCGTATATACAGTCCGTACTGTATATGTGGAGGGCAATGTGCATTATACAGAGGATGAGATCAAAAAGATCGTGATGTCGGGACCGCTGGGGAATAATTCCCTGTATCTGTCGCTGAAGTACCGTGACAGAGGAATTCAGGATGTTCCCTTTGTGGATGTCATGAACGTATCGATTCTGGCTCCGGATACCATTAAAATCACAGTGTATGAAAAGGCACTGGCAGGATACGTGAAATATCTGGATACTTATATGTATTTTGACAAGGATGGTTACGTGGTGGAGAGTTCCGGAATCCGGACCCAGGGAGTACCGCAGATCACAGGACTGACTTTTAATCATATCGTCCTGGGAGAACAGCTTCCGGTGGAGAATCCGGAAGTGTTTGCCGGGATCATGGACATGACAAAGCTTCTGAATAAATATCAGCTGACTGCGGACAAGATTTATTTTCATTCTTCCGGAGAGATCACCATCTACTTCGGACAGATCAAAGTAGCCATGGGCAGTGATAATAGCCATTTAGAGGACAAGCTGCAGCTGTTGCCGGGATTTTTGGAGCAACTGGAAGGGAAAAGCGGAACACTGCAGATGGAAAATTATGAGGAAGGAAAAGGGAAATTTACGTTCAAGCCGGATGCGTGAAACATTTGTGAAACATTTTGAAAAAATAGGTTGCTAAATTTGTAAAATGATTATATGATAGTCTATGTGAAGTTGAAAAGGGTTAAAAGGAGGAACTAACCTTGCTGGAGATTAAGACGAATGACGCGGATACAGCTGCCAAGATCATCGTAGTCGGTGTAGGCGGCGCGGGAAATAACGCTGTAAATAGAATGGTGGATGAGAAAATTACCGGAGTGGATTTTATCGGGGTGAATACCGATAAGCAGGCATTGCAGCTCTGCAAAGCTCCGAAGTTATTACAGATCGGTGAGAAGCTGACCAAGGGACTCGGTGCGGGAGCCAAGCCCGAGATCGGTGAGAAGGCAGCTGAGGAGAGTACGGAGGAGATTTCCGCAGCTCTGAAGGGTGCAGATATGGTATTCGTAACCTGTGGTATGGGTGGCGGTACCGGAACCGGAGCAGCTCCGGTGGTGGCCAAGCTGGCAAAGGAAATGGGTATTTTAACCGTCGGTGTTGTGACGAAGCCTTTCCGTTTTGAGGCAAAGGCACGTATGGTAAATGCTTTAAACGGTATCGAGCGTATCAAAGAGAACGTGGATACCCTGATTGTGATACCCAATGATAAGCTGCTGGAGATCGTGGACAGACGTACCACAATGCCGGAAGCTTTGAAGAAGGCAGATGAAGTTCTGCAGCAGGCAGTACAGGGAATCACAGATCTGATCAATGTTCCCGCTGTCATTAATCTGGACTTTGCAGATGTACAGACCGTTATGAAGGACAAGGGTATTGCTCACATCGGTATCGGTGAGGGCAAGGGCGATGATAAGGCAATGGAAGCTGTGAAGATGGCAGTAGAGAGTCCCCTTCTGGAGACTACCATTTCCGGTGCAACCCATGTCATTATCAATATCTCCGGAGATATCACTCTGGCAGATGCATCCGATGCAGCAAGCTATGTACAGGAACTGGCAGGAGATGATGTCAATATCATCTTCGGCGCTATGTACGATGAGTCCAAGTCCGATAGCTGTACGATCACCGTGATCGCTACCGGTCTGGAAGATAAGGCCAACAGTGTGGTACAGAATCGTCTGGGCGGCGGTGTTGCTTTCAGACAGCCTGCTTCCCATATGACTCCCAGTTCTCTGAAGGGAATGAATATACAGTCTACCGCTCCTACGACATCCCAGGGACAGGGAGGACAGGCTCCGAGACCCATACAGCCGGTGCCCGGTATTCATAAGCCTACAGATATCAGAAGCTCTGTAGAAGAGAAATCTCTGAAGATTCCTGATTTTCTGCAGAAAAAGTAACAGAGAACATTTTATATCGGAAATCGAATAACGTTAAGAAAGCCACAGCACAATCAATGTGTTGTGGCTTGTTTTACATATAAATAATTATTCCTTTTTGTTCCGCGCGTTATGTGCGGAGACAATTTTCTCTCCAATGACGAAGAACGCACCGATCGCACAAGGTAACAGCATGGTGGTGAACCGGTAGAGAAGCACGGCAGACAGGGCTTTGGCCTCCGGCAGGAGACGCCGGAACAGCAATGTGAAGACGGCTTCTACGGATCCAATCCCCGCCGGGGTGGGGATGACACCCGCCAGCGACTGGCTGAGAGAGGTCAGAGCAAAACATTGCAGGAAAGAAAAGGGCAGATCGCCGGATCCATCCCCAGGAGAATTGCAGAATACCATCCAGGGAATGATATACCAGGTAGTGAATTTTAACAGATTGCACAGGAACAGGCGAAGGAGCAGCAGAGGGTCTTTTAATAGAGACCGGCTTTCCGCCTGCAGCTGGGCAAGCTTATGTCCGGCACCGGTGAGCTTTTCCTCCCAGGAGGGATGCTTTGCACGGAGGTGGCTGGCCAGCAGATTACAGGCAGTCTGCATCCAGGGTACGGTAGCGACAGCTAACAGAACTCCTGCAATCACACAGACACCTGCAAATCCCAGCAGAATATAACCCTGATAATCGGCAAATGAAGCATGAATAAATCCATAGGTTACCAAAAACAATAGCAGACTATAGACTGCCATAGAGACCTTGTGGACAATATATTGGAAAAAGTACATGCCCGTGGCATTGGGAACCGGGATCCCGGCTTTGTTCAGGTAATAGATTCCTGCGATGCCGGAACCGCTGCCCAGAGTGGCTGTCTTATAGAAAGAGCAGTAGAAAGCATTGCAGAATCCCTGTAAGCCGGTGTATTCCGGGTGTGTATTATGCACGATCAGCCAGGTGATGTGCCCTTCGCAGATATGGTAGAGGATCACGGTCACAAACAGGGACAAGACCACCTGTGGTGAGACACCGGCAAGCTCCGTCAGCATATCTTCCATGGAATCCTTGAAGCTATAATACAGAATGCCCAGCAACAGGCAGACAAACAGTAATTTCAAAAGATATTTCAATATAGAGCTCAACACTTTACCGGAATCATGACGCATCATCGCTCCCTCCTTTATCATAGTCTCATTGTCTCTCTTTTTAGGGAGAAGGAAAAGAAACAAATCTGAGAAAACGTAGCCTTTTTCACGCTGAAGTTTATTCTTTTTTTAGAATAAGGTAACAGATTAAATATTGATTGTCTGGCACAAAATAGCTATGATTGTTTTATTACAACAGTTTTAGACCATCTTACAAGAATGAGGAAGGAATCCTATATGCAGGAAGTAAAACAACCTAATAAAAAACCGTTTATCTTCTACTATCTGATCGCGTTGGTGGCGATCATGTTGATCAACAGTCTTCTGGTACCGCAGATCGTACAGCGGGCAGTGAAGGAAGTGGATTACAACACTTTTATGCAGATGACTTATGATAAACAGATTGATGAGGTACAGGTCCAGGACAATCAGATCGTATTCACGGCAAAAGATGACAAGACCATCTACAAGACCGGTCTGATGGATGATCCGGACAGAACGCAGAGACTGTATGACAGCGGGGCCAAATTCTCCAGTGAGATCGTTGAGGAAGCTTCACCACTCTTAAGCTTTCTGATCAGCTGGCTGCTGCCTTTGATCATCATTATTGGCTTCGGACAATTGATGTACCGTCAGATGGCGAAAAAGGCCGGCGGCGACTCCATGATGTTCGGCATGGGAGGCATGGGCAAGAGCAATGCGAAGGTCTATGTGAAGTCTTCCAATGGTATCAAGTTCACCGATGTGGCAGGTGAGGACGAGGCGAAGGAAAATCTGACAGAGATCGTGGAATACCTGCATGACCCCGACAAATACAAAGAGATCGGTGCGTCCATGCCGAAGGGCATCCTCTTAGTAGGCCCTCCCGGAACCGGTAAGACGATGTTAGCCAAGGCAGTAGCCGGAGAAGCCAATGTTCCCTTTTTCTCTATGTCAGGTTCGGAATTCGTGGAGATGTTCGTAGGTATGGGTGCCTCCAAGGTCAGAGACCTGTTCAGGCAGGCGAAGGAAAAGGCTCCCTGCATCGTATTTATCGATGAGATCGATGCTATCGGTAAAAAGCGTGACGGACAGGTGGGCGGTAACGATGAGAGAGAACAGACCCTGAACCAGCTGTTAACGGAGATGGATGGCTTTGAAGGCAACAACGGTGTCATCATTCTGGCGGCCACTAACCGTCCGGAGAGTCTGGATCCCGCACTGTTACGTCCCGGACGTTTTGACAGACGGGTGCCGGTAGAACTTCCCGACCTGAAAGGAAGAGAAGAAATCCTGAAAGTGCATGCCCGCAAGATCAAAGTCGCAGATAACGTAGACTTCAATAAAATCGCCCGTATGGCATCCGGCGCTTCCGGTGCAGAGCTTGCCAATATCGTCAATGAGTCAGCTCTTCGGGCAGTCAGAGACGGACGGAAGTTCGCGACCCAGGCGGATCTGGAAGAAAGTATTGAAGTGGTTATCGCCGGTTATCAGAAAAAGAATGCCATCCTTACAGATAAGGAGAAGCGGATCGTGGCATACCATGAGATCGGTCACGCACTGGTGGCAGCGAAGCAGACCAATTCCGCACCAGTGCAGAAGATCACCATTGTACCCCGAACTTCCGGAGCACTGGGTTATACCATGCAGGTGGAAGAGGAAGGCAATCATTACCTCATGACCAAGGAAGAGATGGAGAACAAGATCGCTACATTGACCGGTGGACGTGCAGCGGAAGAGATCGCCTTCGGATCTGTGACTACCGGAGCTTCCAACGATATCGAACAGGCCACGAAGCTGGCCAGAGGTATGATCACCCGCTACGGTATGAGTAAAGATTTTGATATGGTAGCCATGGAGACCGTGACGAACCAGTATCTGGGTGGAGATTCCTCCCTGACCTGTTCCATGGAGACCCAGACTTCTATTGATAAGGAAGTGGTGGAACTGGTAAAACGCCAGCATGAGAAGGCAGGACAGATCCTGATGGAAAATCGTGCTAAACTGGATGAACTGTCTCAGTATTTATATGAAAAAGAGACCATTACCGGAGAAGAATTTATGAAGATATTGAATTCCTAAAAGGGTTCCCGGAGAAGACGGAATCGGCGTTTGTGCCGGTTCCGTTTTGCGTTAAGAAAATCTTAATCATATGGTAAAGGCATCTTAACCCGTGCCTGCTGTTATCTTAAAAAAGAAACCGCTATACTTTTCCTGTAAGAAAAAGCTGTGGAATGGCAAATTTATAGATTACAGGAAGGGACTGGATACTAAGATGCGAAACAGAAACTACTTTAATAACAATAACATGCAAAAAGGAATCGCACTGGCGACCTGTATGGCAATCGTCATGGGACTGTTCACCGGCTGCGGGAACAAGAATGATCTGCAGATCCAAACATCTTCGGAAGAAGCGCAGAAGGGATGTTATGTGGAGACGGAACTTTCGCTGCCGGAGGAATGGAAGGACAAGAGTATCAGTCAGATTTTCCGTTCGGATGACGAACTCCATTTTCTTGTGGCAGGAGGAGCAGAAGGTCAGGTCTCTTTAGAGGAATGGAAGCTGGGAGAAGGAGATACTCTGACGGAAGTGACGAAGGACTGGCTGAAGGCGTTTCCCGAGGGAAAGGATCTGGAGAACAGTGACAGTTTTACACTGTTGCAGGATGCGGAGGGGAATCAGTACCTGTACGGCAACTGTTACCGGGATGAGGAGAGCTCTTCCGCACATCTGTGGAAGGAAGCGGACGGTAATGCGCTGGATATTACACCACAGAAGTGGCTGGAACCTATGGATATGGATGGCTATCGGTTCTATGATGCGCCGCAGTATGTGACACTGACAGAGGACGGATTGTTAGTGGGACTGTCTTATTTTTCCCTGGATGTTGTATTGGCACAGGACGGAAGCATGGTGAGCAGCCAGGAGAGCGACAGCCTGATCGATAGCGGAACTCTGGCGGATAATAAGTGGGTCAGCGCTGTGGGAGACACGTTGTATCTGGCACAGGCAGATGAACAGGGCTCTGTGAACGGATTGTTACAGATGCAGCTGGATGGAAATAACGGGGCAAAAGCTAAGGGAGTGATTCCCTTTTCCCAGGACAGCTATAGCTCTGCTTATTTCAGTGTACTGGAGGACGGCACAGTCTATGCGGCGGATGCAGATGGATTCTTCCACTGTGATGCTGGAGATACTAACTGGCAGAAGCTATTAGAAGGAATCGATACCAGCTTTTCCATGTCGGATCAGTGGTGCCGGGATATTGTGGCACTGTCGGACGGCAGTGTATACGCGTGGTTTGGAAGTGAGAGCGGGGATAAAATAATGATTTATAGATATGATCCCGATGCGGTGATAGAGGTGACCGAAGAACTGACGCTGTATACCGTAGAGGAGAGCTTCTTTTTACAGCAGGCTGCGGTGCAGTATCATAAGCAGCATCCGGAGATACTGATCCATGTGGATGCGGCAATCTCCATGACGGATAAATACAGCGGAAATGCGGATTATCAGCAGATCTATCAGGATCTGAACACTTCCCTGACCTCCGGCAACGGACCGGATCTCATGGTGATGGATCATCTGAAATTGGACACGTATGCCTCTAAGGGCTTGTTGTTGGATCTGCAGGAGATATTGCAGCCCATGGAAGAGGACGGAACCCTGCTTTCCAATATTACAACAGCGTATAAAGAGGCGGATGGAAGACGGTATGCGGTGCCGCTGCAATTCGGATTATTGTTAGCTGTCGGCAGGGATGTGCATCCGGAGGAAATGAGCAGCATGGATGCTATTGCAAAGGCGGTATCCGGAAAGACGGAGAGTTATATGGGAGACCGTACCTGCGGCGAACTGGTGGAAGAGTTCTATCCGTTGATCGTGGATGATATTTTACAGAACCGTCAGGTGAATCGTGATATCTTACGTCCCTGGCTGGAAGATTTGAAGAAGATTGCGGATAACTGCGGCATCCTGCCTTCCAGAAAAGAAGGCCGTGCAGCGAATATCTGGGATCTGGGATCTGATGTGAAGCTGGTACTTCAGGAGACCGACGGCTTTAATGAGGCAATGATGCCATATGCAGTGGCGGAGCTTTTGAATGCCAATGTGGTCTCCATGGAAAACGCATTTTATCCGAAGATGGTCATTGGAATCAACAGCCGGAGCGAGCATGTGGAGACTGCAAAAGATTTCCTGCGTTTTGCTCTGTCCGAAGAATTACAGAGCGTGGATACCTATGAGGGATTTCCTGTCAATGCAAAAGCGTTGGAGACGCAGGCTGCAGCAGACCGCAGCATGGCGGAAGCCTATACCACCTATGATATCGACGGCAGCAGCGTGGAATTCGACATCAAATCTTACTCTGAGGAGACCGCGAACCATCTGATGGAGCTGTGCAGGGCAGCCACCCTGTGCCTTAAGGAAGACACTCAGATCGAGACTTCCCTGACCGAGAGCCTGCAGGCATACCTAAACGGGCAGGCGGGTGTGGAGGAAGCCATGGATGCTGTGGAAGGAAGCCTGAAGATGTATCTGGCAGAGTAGTGCTCCGCCTGGCATTCAATAGTCGATTTCTGTACGATTTTGTTGATAAAATCGTACGATTTGTGTATAATATAATTGAAAAGAGAAATTCTCTTTATGAGGCGATAAATAGTTATTCTTCAAGAAAGGTGATGATGATATGTCTATTACTGCAACTGAATTGAAAAGTAATCTTGGCAAATATCTTATGCTTGCAGAAACAGAGGATATTTATATTACTCGTAACGGAAAAGTTGTTGCAAAATTGTCTAATCCATATCAGGATAGAGTAGATGTTGCTAAATCATTGTTTGGCGTTCTTTCAAATGATATGACTCTGGAAGAAGCACGGGAAGAAAGGTTGAATACAATATGAGAGTTTTAGTTGATACTTGTGTTATCATCGATGCATTACAGTCTCGTGTTCCATTTTCAGAAGCAGCGCAAAAGCTCTTTATATATTCTGCAAATAAGCAATTTGAGGGTTATATTACAGCAAAGTCAGTTACAGATATCTATTATCTGACACACCGTTTAACACATAACGACGCAGAAACACGAAAGATTTTGAGCAAGCTTTTTACTTTATTTCATTTGTTGGATACCACTTCTTTAGATTGCCGGAAAGCAATATCTTCTGAAATTGGTGATTATGAAGATGCTATTATGGTGGAAACAGCAATTCGTTCAGAAATGGATTGTATAGTAACCAGAAATGTAAAAGATTATATGAAATCTTCTGTTAAGGTGTGTGAACCTTCTGCATTATTAAAGCTATTAGAGGAAGAAAACGAAACTGAATAAAAACAAAACTGAATAAAAACAAGAAGTGAATTGTTCAAAATGGATAATTTTTGATATGGATTGAAAAATAGCCTTATCCTGAACCGACCTCCTATCGTTAGACCTAAAATCTAACGATAGGAGGTCGGTTTTTTTATGGCTAAATATACACTTGTAAACGTCTGATAAAGTTACTATAATTTCAATTACAGAAAAAGGTGATGGAGAACTTACTTATGCAGATTTTTGTGGATGCGGATGCCTGTCCGGTGGTGGACATAGTGGAAAAAACAGCACGGAAGTATCAGATTCCGGTGACACTTCTGCGCGATACCAATCATATACTGACTTCCGGTTACAGCGAGGTAGTGGTCGTAGGAGCAGGGGCAGATGCAGTGGATTATAAGCTGATCAGTCTCTGCCGCAGGGGAGACATCGTGGTAACTCAGGACTATGGCGTGGCAGCCATGGCGCTGGGCAAGAGTGCCTACGCCATCCACCAGTCCGGTAAATGGTACACGGATGAGAACATCGACCAGATGCTCATGGAACGACATCTGAATAAAAAGGCAAGAAGAGCTTCTCATAAAAATCATTTAAAAGGTCCGAAGAAGCGAACCGAAGAGGATGACGAGAGGTTTGCACAGTCCTTCGAGCAGCTGATAAAAGCGGCGCTGAAGGAAACCGTAAAGACTTATATTCCATAGGAAAGCAGTTTGTATAAGCATAAATATAAAGGATCTGAAGAGACGGACAAGGGAGTATAAGAGAGGGTCGTGTAATGGGATTATTTTCTAAGAGAACCGAAAAGAAGACTTACGACAGAAGCAATCAAAAACCTGTCATTAAAGCCAGCATCTGCAACGGTGAACAGGTGGCGGGATTCAAGGATATCCACACGGGAAAAATTGAAGAAGTCATGCTGATCCGCCGGGCGGAAGACCTTGAGACATTTAAGACGATGTATGGGATTGAGGGAGAGATTACGAAGGAATACTGAGGGGCCTCACTTCAAATAGATAGCTACGAATGGAGATCTGCTATGGGAAACGATACAAATGTTAATATTGGAAATTCCGGAGAATATTTTGTTGCAGGTGAATTAGAGAGAAGAGGATATACTGTTGCGGTTCCAATGTCGAATGTGAAAGATTTTGATTTGCTGGCGATTGAACGGGATACACATAGGCAGATTGCAATACAGGTAAAGACCACAGGATATAAGCAGAAAAAGTGGACATTATCAAAGAAAAATGAAACATTACTTGGAGATGATATATTCTATATATTTGTATCTCTGAATGAATTAGAAGCACCGGAATATCATATTGTTCCGAGCAAAATTGTTACAGATACGATTCGTAAAAATCATGAGAAATGGCTTAATACTCCCGGAAAGAAGGGACAGAAACATAACAATACAAATATAAGAGAATTCTATGATTTGGAAGATAGCTATTTGGATCAATGGGAACTGCTAAAGATGGAACTTATAGATGATAGCAAGGTTGAAAACGGAATTTATTCATCACTGACCAGGTACATATCTAAATTTAGTAATCCTCCCCAGAGTAAGGTGATGCCGGAAAATAATATTGGTGATGGTACAATGGAGCATCCGTATCAGTTTCCGTATAGAACATATTCGAGAGAAATTGAAGACTTTGTTAAAGATGTATATGCTTTTGAAAGAAGCCACCCGGAGTATCAGTTATCCAGATATGTATTTATCTTGCAGTACTATGGTATACAATGGGATGAGAATGCAATGACTAATGTTAATATAGATGAATTGAACGGACAGGCTGTACTGGCTTTGATTATGGGGGCAGTAAGGGCGGAAAGATTCTGCAGTGGAGCACTGGAAGGGTTTCTTCAGAACGGATCGATAATCAAATGGCTTAAAAGGCTGAAAAAATTGTCTGATGCATTTGAAGAAAGTGAATAGTGCGGTGGTATAGAAGCGTAATTGATTTAACAAAGCGAGGAATAGACTGTGAAAAAAATTATTTTCGCATGATGACTTGAAAGACTCCGGAGCATACGGCTACTTCTTAAAACTTGATTCAACAAAAAAGTATTTTTATGCATTTAGATTTAGGGTAGATCAAAATAATAATACTCCCTTTTCGGAAAAGTGTTCCCCAAGCTTATTAGTTCAATTTAACATGAATTTTTATATATTTCGTGAATATTTATGCGATTTGAGCGATTGCTTGGTTTGGGAATTTGAAAGCTTTTGAAATCTTAGAATTTTAATACTAATCGGAAATGAGAGAAGGCACTACCTTTGATTGGGTGGTGCCTTTTAACTTACACATTGTATGGTTTTACTTCTTCAACAAATCCGTTTTTAGTATAAATAGTTACCTTTTTTACACCAGAATAACTCCTAAAACTTGTACCTTTATATGAAGAGCCAACACTTGTGGCGTTAATGCGCCACTCATATTTCACACGGTTATTCTTTAGGAAACTTCTGTTATAACCTTCGCCCATAATGTCTAACATTTCTTCTTCGGGCATACCAATTTCAACATTCCAGTATCGTTGCAGTTGTTCTAATTGTTTTCTGATTGGTAAAGCAAGCAAAATTCCCAAAAGAACACTACCACAAATGATTAATGTAACATAAAATATTGCATTCATGTTTTCAGCTCCTCTTATGTGATACCTATATTTTAGCACTTGATAAAGTCATTGTGAATAGTCAAATTGCCTTGAAATTAATAATGAAAGCACCTCCCCAAAAATAAAAATTTCTTATTTTTCTGATAGATGCTTTCTACTCAGACACCTAATCAAAATCTATTGCACACTTCCTTTAATTTGTTTGGCATGCTGTTTACGGTATTCATGCAATTCATTGGATGGGAATGGGAACACAATTACGAAAAGGGGCTAATAATATAATTGCAGTTGTAATAGAACCTATTCCAATAAAGTATTGGTCAGAAGATTGAAGTTCAGTTTATTTACACAGGAGAGGTAAGTCCAGGCGGAGCCTGGTACACTGACCCAAATTCATTAGATGTTTTAGATGCTGCATTCAATTATGAAAAGAGTCTCCTGGACATCACACATGAACAGAAGATCCAAATCCTTGGAGAGCCAACCATGACAGCAGAAGAAGTCATTGCAGCATTACAATAATATAGATAAGTAAAGTTTATCAAAAAATAGTAAAAATTAAGAACAATAATACCATATGCCGCCCACTGTGCGGACAGACGCAGGCGTTCTGGAGCGCATACAAGCGTAACGGAGGTGGAGCGGTCGAGAACAGGACGGCGTAGCGTACTCGATTCTTAAGCAGTAAAAAGTTGTAACCCAACTGTAACCCAAAACTGGCTACAAACAAAAAAACAGAAAGCCTTGAATTATCAGGCTTCCCGCTTTATTAATTAATGCGGAAGATGGGACTTGAACCCACACGGTATTGCTACCACAAGATCCTTAGTCTTGCTCGTCTGCCAATTCCGACACTTCCGCATAGCGATACAAAATAATAATCATCTCGCATCACGCAAGAATGATAATAACATCTTCCCACGGCAATGTCAACATGATTTTAAAATTTGTAGGAATTTTTTATACACTTAAAACAGTTTGGAATAATAAAGAGTTTATACACAGTAAGTGTTAACTAAAGAAATAATTTCATTGTCAGAAGGAATGTTATTATCATCCTTTTTAGAATAAATAGTAAGCAGATAGATTTTTAACTCCTCGCTAATAGCATAATATAAAATGCGATATCCATTGGATTGTCCAGAATGTGTATCAGTATTAATGCTGCGAACCTTAAAAATATGTCCGTGATCCGAAATTTTTAATCCGGGAATTTCCGTTCCAATAAGGTGCCCTTGCTGAAGTTCGTTAGTTATCTGCCGGATATCTTCACCGATATGGAAATATCTTTTCTTCTTTATGTAATATTTGATGTCTTTTTCAAATCTTGCAGTGGGAATAACGGTATACATTTATTCACCACCTTCTTTGCACCATTGTTCAATGTCTGAGAAAAGTTGGTCCAGAGACTTCTCCGGTATTTTGCCATCTCTCATTTTTCGGATTTCCTGGCATGATTGGGTAATGGAATCGGTGATAGTACAAGGACGTGATGCTGTTACAGATTGCATATGCTCGTTCTCCTTCTTCGTTTGTGGCTTGGTCTGCGATTTGTTTTTCATAAGAACCCTCCCTTGTTGATTACAAGTATAATATGCACAATGATAGAATACAAGTATAGGCATTACAATAATAAACGTGGGGAAAAAAAGGATTCCTATATCGAATACTATTCAGAATTATAAAAAGAAATAATTACAGTATTAGAATAGCATGGATAAAAAATAAAGGCAACTTCTTTTTGTATAGAGTAAAGTTTTTGTCAGTTGAATAAAAGAAAAAAAGAGAGTACCAACATC
>OGPJ01001277.1_pt1 | contig 18215 bp, 14 predicted proteins | sample 1552831 | NCBI WGS metagenome assembly OGPJ01 (sample SAMEA2579914, study PRJEB22360) | human gut metagenome | biome: human gut; feature: human-associated habitat; material: faeces | place: Denmark | collected 2008/2010
CACCACCATGATACGGAACCCGCTGGGGATGAGGTTCAGATCTTTCATGATGCGGGCGCCGTATACGGCGGCGGCCATGGGCATGGCGCTGGCCGCGTATGAATGCCGGGAAAAATCTGCGGATGAGCAGCTGGCCTATCTGCAGGCAGCGGACGAAACAATCTCAAACGCGCGCCCCACAACCTACAAGCGGATGAAGCTGGTCTGCGACGGCTGTCTGGCGGCGGCAAAGCTGGCGCTTCGTGAGGGGCGTCCGGTCGATCTTGCTATCCGCGAACATGCCGTAAACGCCAATAACCGCCGCTACAGCAAGGTCAATGAAATCGCAAAGTATCTTGTGCCGCTCATCCCAGACGGCGGCACGGTCATGACGCAGTGCTTCGGCGAGACGATCGTCGGCATGATGCTGAAGGAAGCGAAGCAGTCCGGAAAGACCTTCCGCCTGTTCTGCCCGGAAACACGGCCGTACTTTCAGGGCGCACGCCTGACAGCCACGGTCTGCCATGATATGGGCTTCGACGTGACCGTGATCACCGACAATATGCCCGCCTTCGTCATGGAGCGGGAGCACGTCGATCTGTTCACCTGCGCGGCGGACGCAATCTGCCTCGACGGCTATGTCGTCAATAAGGTTGGGACACTGCAGATCGCCATCTGCGCCAATCATTTCGGTATTCCGACATTCGTTACCGGCGCGCCGGATATCGGCCATGAAACAAAGGACACCGTTAAAATTGAGATGCGCGACCCGGAATTTACGCTGCAGGCCATGGGCGTGCGCACGGCGGCGCAGGGCGTGAAGGGCTATTATCCCGCATTCGACATGACCCCGCCGCACCTCATTTCCGGCATCGTCACTGACCGCGGTGTCTTCTCCCCATTCGATCTGCACCGCTACTTCGCCGGCGGCGGAGCGGGGGAGTACGATACTGTAGTCTGAGGCTGCGGGATCCTGCAATTTACGCATAGTCAGACCGCACGCCTCTTGCGTTTCCGGCGGGGCTTTGCTACAATGTGTGCGGACAAATGCCAGACAGAAGGGAAGCGATCTTCATCGCAAGCACAAATGCCAGCCGGCCGTCCAAGAAACGGATCCTGACGGTCTGCGTCAAGCTGTTTCTCGAGCAGGGCTATAAAAAAACCACCGTCGCCCAGATCGTGCAGCAGGCGTCGGTTTCCAACAGTATTTTTCAGAATATTTTCCGCGCCAAGGACGGCGTACTGACCGAGCTGGCGCAGTTCATGCTCTCCAATCAGTTCGCCATGGCCCGCAGCACGGCGGGCACACAGCTGCCGCCGATCTATGTCTACGCCGTGGAGACGGCCATTCAGATGACGCTGACGGAGCTGAACGAAAATCTGCGCGAGATCTATATCGAGGCGTACACGCAGAAGGAAGCGTCGGACTATATCTTCCGCGAGACAGCAAAGGAGCTTTACCAGATCTTTAGCCCCTATCAGCCGGAGCTGACCGAGCAGGACTTCTATTTTATGGAGATCGGCTCTGCCGGGATCATGCGGGGCTTTATGGCGAGCTCTTGCGCGCCTTACGTCCCGACTTGGACAAGAGCAGCCTTACCGCTGAAGAACGCGACATCCTCTTCAGCGCAACGCTCTTCGAGCTCAACCAATACCTGCACGACCATTACGATGTGCCCATCACCTTGTCACAGCTTGGTGTCGAACGCGACATCTTGCCCAAGGTCGCGCGCCAGGCGCGTTACGATGGTGCCGCTCTTTACAACAAGCACGAAGTGACCGAAGAGATCGCACTTCATATCCTGGAGGAGGCATACTAATGGCTACCGCTCCTAAGCAAACGGCGAAGCAAGCTGCTTCGGCGCCTGAAACACCGCTATCCGCAACTTCGGCGAATGTCGCAAACATCCTGCCCGATTATGCGACTGGCGCAGGCGCACTGAAGCTCGAATCTGCTGTCGACCTGCAGGCACAGATCGATGCCATGCGCGCCTTCTTCAAAACGGGTGCCACGCAAGAGGTGAACTTCCGCTTGCAGCAGCTCACTCGCCTCAAAAGCTGGCTCAAGCTGCATGAAGCCAAGGTGCTCGATGCGCTCGAAAAGGACTTGGGTAAATGCGCCTACGAAGGCTACATGTGCGAACTTGGCCTCGTGTACGACGAGATCAACATGATGAAGAAGCACCTGCGCAAGTGGGCGCGCCCGTATTCGGTTCCCACGCCGCTCGCGCACTTCCCTGCAACTTCCAAGGTCTACCCTGTGCCTTTCGGCGTGGCAGCGGTGCTTTCTCCCTGGAACTACCCCATCAACTTGAGCCTCGTGCCCTTCGTCGATGCTCTGGCAGCAGGCAACTGCATTCTTTTGAAGCCCTCGCATAGTGCCTCTGCAACCGATAAGGTGCTGGCAGAGATGTGCGACGAACTATTCCCTGCCCGCTACATCACCTGCATTCACGGATCGCACGTGAACGACTGGCTGCTCGAGGTGAACGTGGACAAGATGTTCTTCACCGGTTCGCAGAACGTCGGGCGCGAGATCATGGGCGTGTGTGCGCAGAATCTTACCGATGTCACGCTCGAGCTGGGCGGCATGAGCCCATGTTTCGTCGATTGCTTCGCCGATATCCCCATCGCAGCTGAGCGCATCGCGTGGGGCAAATGCTTGAATTCCGGGCAAACCTGCGTGGCTCCCGACTACTTGCTCGTGCACGAGAGCGTTGCTGACCAGCTTGTTTGGGAGCTAAACAAAGCGTTCAAGAAGTACTTTGGCAACGACATCCTGAACAATCCCGAATACCCGCACATGATCAGCAAGCATCATTTCGACCGCGTGTGCGGCTTGATCGATAACCACGGCGAAGCTGCGCGCGTTGCCGTTGGCGGCGGTCGCGATCCAAAGACCTTGAAGATCGAGCCCACGGTCATGACCGGCGTTACGCTCGACGATCCTGTGATGCAAGAGGAGATCTTCGGCCCCGTGTTGCCGCTCATCACTTGGCGCAAGATCGATGAGGCGGTTGCCGTAACAGAGAAGTTCGGCCATCCGCTGGCATGCTACATCTTCAGCAACGATACCGATTTTCAGCAGTATCTGCTGCATCGCATCCCGTTCGGCGGCGCAACCATCAACGACGTGGTCATTCACCTGGCGAACAACCACATGGGCTTCGGCGGTTTCGCACAATCGGGCATTGGCGCTTACCACGGCAAGGTGGGCTTCGATTGCTTCACGCACTATAAATCGACCATGAAGAAGCCCCCGCTGGTGGAGATCCCGATTCGCACCGCGCCCTATGCAGGCAAGCTGCCCCTGCTGAAGCTGTTCATGCATTAAAAAATGGGGATCAAGAAACAGTACCAAACGATCATCGTGGCGTGCGCCTTCACGCTGCTCTTCGTGAACACCGGCTTCACGTCCACGTCGTTTTCCATCTACCAGTCCTATATCGTGGATATTCCCGGGGTTGGCGATGTAGGCGGCTCAGTCGTAGTGACCGTGCGCACCTTCGTGTCGCTCATCTGCATGTTCTTCACCGGCGTATACTTCCGTCGCCTCAATCCGCGCATCGGGTTCTTCATCGCCACGCTCTTCACCGCGCTCGCGTTCTTTCTGTTCGGACGCGCGTATAGTCTGGCAGGGCTGTGTGTGGCCAGCGCGTTTGCGGGCATCGGGTACGGTTTTGGCGGCATGGTGGCATCCACCTACCTGATCGGCAACTGGTTTCGCGGCAAAGTGGGCTCAGTCTCGGGCATCGCTACGATGGGCAGCGGCGTGGCTGCTATCTTCATTCCGATCCTGGCAGGTTGGCTGATCGATACGTTCTCCCTTTCGCTCGCATTCTATGTTGAAGCAGCGATCGCCTTCATCCTCGCGCTGTTGCTGTTCAAGTTCGTACGCGTGAAGCCCGAAGACGTCGGACTCGAGCCGGTCATAGCGCGCCCGAAGCCGAATCAGGCGCCAAAAGACCTGGCGGCAAAGAACACCCAAGAAGAGGTCGCTGAAGCTACGATCGAAGAAACCGACGAACAGCGCGCAGCAGCCAGCCCTTCGGCCAGCGAAGAGTCCACGGACCACCCAGCGCTTGAACAGCACGAGCACGGCCATATCCACAAGGCGCACCATGCCCATCACGCCCACCATCTTCACCACAAAAGAGCGCTTGGTCGTCCACGGGTGAATCTTGCTTCTATGCCGCTGCCACGCGGAGCGTATGTGGCGATGATCTTCGCGCTCGTGTTGCTCGGCGGCGTTTCCGTCGCAGGCTACAACTACTTCGGCATCCTGCTCACGACCCAAGGGGTCGATGCGGGCGTAGCGGCGTTGCTCATCTCGCTCGCAGGCATTTTCTTGACCGTATCGAAATTCGTCGTAGGCATCGTCTGTGACAAGTTCGGCACGCTCACCGGGTCGTTCTGTTTCTTCATCCTGCTCACGGTAGCCATGCTGCTCTGCGCGCTTGTTGGAATAGGTGGCGTGCCCGAAGCATCCGCAGCAGCAGTCGTGCTCGGCATCGGCATGCCGCTCGGCACCACCGGTATCGCGCTTTGGTCGCTCGAGCTCAGTTCCGCCGAACAGAAGCTCAAGACCATCCGCCATTTCCAAATCGCTTATGCGTTCGGCGGCTTTGTCTTCAACCTCATGCCAGGCGTGCTCTGCGAGCTGACCGGCACCTACACCACGAGCTATTTCATCATGATGGGGATGACCATCATCTGCGCCTTCATCGTGGTTACAGTCTACGCGCACCACATCAAGCGCACGCGTCAAGCAGTCGAAAAGACCGCGCAAGAACAAACACGAACGAGCAAGGCCGTATAATGAACAGATGCAGCCGAAAATCGGGCGAGTCTTCTTCCCCGTTTTCTCGCGCGACTGGCAAGAACAAGACCGAAAGGCCCTTATGAGCGTAGCTTCCCAGGAAGAGACCGTATGCGAGAGCGCGAATAACGCGCGCACCTTCACGATACTGCGACGCGCAGACGCATCCGTTGCACCGCTTGTTTCGGTGGTAGTACCCGTGTTCAACGCCTCTTCCACACTTGAAGAGGCGCTTTGCTCGATTACGAACCAAACGCTCGAAGACATCGAGATCGTTTGCGTGAATGATGCCTCGAATGATACTTCGCCCGAGATCTTGCAGCGCTTCTTCGCCCAGGATGCACGCTTCACGATCGTGAACCACGCAGAGAACGCTGGCTACGGGGCGGCGATGAACGACGGCATCCAAACAGCACGGGGCACCTGGATCGCCATCCTCGAACCCGACGATTTCATCCTGCCTGCTATGTACGAGCGCATGCTTGATTTCGCAAGCGCGTTCGAGAATGTCGATATCGTAAAAACTCCCTACGTGCGCGAGTTGCGCGCTGAAGGGGTAGCACGCGGCGGCAAAGCGCTCACCACCCTCAACTGCTCGTATCGCGGCCGCATCAAGCCAGCCCAGCAGCCCTTCACCCTGCACGATGCTCATACCGACCATCTACTGCGCCACCACCCTTCCATTTGGTCGGCGCTCTACAGGCGAGACTTCCTTGCCCAGAAAGACATCCATTTCGTCGAATACCCCGGCGCAGGTTGGGCGGATAACGAATTCTTCTTCGAGACCTTGCTGGCATCTGAGCGCATCGTCTATTTGGACGAGCCGTTCTACGTCTATCGCGAAGAAACAGCCACCGAAGCAACCACCTTCTTGCGCACCAACAAGCGCCTTCCCTTCGATCGCTGGCATGCGATGGACGAGATCATGCGTAAGCGTGGCTTTGGAAACGATACCAACGTGCGCCTCGCGCATACTGCGAAGGGCTTCACCTATCTTGGCAACCAGCTTGCAGCGAACACTGATAAAGAGGGCAACACCGACGAAGAAGTGCTCGATGAGATAGGTCGCATGTTCGACGCGATGGATCCTGCGCTCGTTGCACGCGAAGCGAGCATTCCCCCGCATCTTAAAGAGATGTTCATCGGGTATCGCGGCAAAGAAGATGCTGCGGACATCAGCACGAGCAAGCTTTCCTATTACGCTTCGTTGCTCTCCGAATTAGCCTACACACTGCGCAACAATGGCCTTGGCTACACGCTCGACACCATCAAGAGAATACTCCGAAAGTAAGAACTAATCGAGCTCGATCTCTTTGAAACCTGCGCTGCCCGTTGCCACCATGCGATCGAGCGGCATAACGATAAGCCCGATCTTGGGCGTGTAGCAATATACTTCCATGCCACGCTTGCAACGGAACGTGCATTCCAAGCACGGATCTTCGTCGCAATACGCATAGGCATCCTCATCGGCGAACGCGAACACGATAGGCGGCCACTTCTTCGGCGTAACATATTTCGTCATGATGCCGGTGAAGGTTTTCACCGCGAACCAGCGCGGTTCGTAGCCTGGCTCCTTCACCTTCCAAGTAACGCGCAAAGCGTTGTGATCATAGCTGCCGACGATCTGATAATCCAGATCGAGCTTGTCCTTCACCTCAAGATGCGAGATTCCCTCCAAGCGCTCCATGGGCTTACCACAGCACTCAGGGTGAAAATCGGTGTGAGCGTAGGGAAGTTCGGCCACCTGAGAGCGATGGTTGTCACTCATCGTGATCTCGACATCGCCATCAACACCTTGAAGCACCGCGCCACACTCTTGACAACGGAAATACGGAACGGGAACCGGCGTGACGCGCGGCTTCCAAGTAGCATGCGTGCGAGTGGGGCTAAATTCTGCCATGGATTATTCCTCCTCGTTTTCCTCTTCATCCTCGTACGGATCACTCTGGACGTAGAGGTCGTTCTTCCTGGTGAAATAGAGCGCCATGATAACAGCGATCGCCACTACGAGGAACGCCACCGCAAACACTGCGCTCTTCGTGAACATGCCCGTGATGGTCGCACAAACGATACAGAGAACGATGATCGCAACAGGGACAGCCATGATCGTACGCTCTCGCGCAGCCTGTGCGCGTATGAGCGCATCCTGGCGCAGCGACTCATCGTCGCGACGAGCACGCACATCGCGATCGGCCCACTCCATGATCTTACGCTGGACCTCAGGCGGATAGGCGTTGAACACATCGGGGTGCGGGAGCAGCAGATAGTCGGTATCGGACTCGACTACCGTGGTAGTTCCTGCCTGCCCTTTTGCACTGTGTTTGGTGTCAGTAGCTTCCCACAGAAAATCATAATTGGACCCATTGTTCCATTGGGTAGCATTTGCTGTATTCGTCGCATTTGCCTTCTGCTGGGCAGCTTGATTAGCCTTAACATCGTCTGCGGAAACCGCGGGGAAACCATAGGCAGGGGTCGGCTGCGAATCTCCTGCAACATCCTTTGCTTTCGGCGTCCACTTTTCTGCTCCCTCCGAGGAAGCATTTCCAAAGTTACGCTGGGCATTCTGTTTTTTAGATCTAGCACTCATAAGGTGAGCACTCCTTGTTCGTTCAACAAACGCGTACTATTACGCTTTTTTCGTAACCCCCATGATACCACGGCTATATAAGACCCATTCTGCTTCATGCGCTCGACAACAAACGCTCCCTTTACAACTCGTCCGCTTCATCGAGTCCAAGATACTTCTCCCAAAACTCGGTCGAGGTGAGATAAGGTTGCGCTTCTTTATATGCCGCACGCACTTCATCTCCTCGTTCTTTCAATTCGCTTTTGAGCGCCTTCCAGCGATCCATGATTTGCTGATAACGCTCACGATCCATATGACGAACTGCACCCTGGTTACCCTCAAGGTCAATGGCCACTAACGTCTTAGTTCCGATGGTGCGAGGAGACAAGATCGAAAGTCCGCTATAAAAAACCGCTTCTGGTGTGTCGCGCAATAAAACATCTGGAAGTAAGTGCCGATCATACGGAAGCGTACGCATGAGTTTTAAGAAGGGTTTGATGTAAGACTGATCGCCGAGTAGTCGTTTGTTGTAAGTGACATTACGGTAAGGTTCCGCAAGCTCATCAAGCAGCACGAGTTTTTCGTTCTTTTTTGCATTGCGCTTGATAACCTCTTCACCATTCAACGATGCAAAATAGTCTGGACCCTTTAGATAATCCGCGATCCCATCAAGAATCAAATCAGCCGCATCATAAGACATCACGCGCAATTGAAGACGGAGGGCGCGCTCCATACGCAGCATGAATAAGTCTTGAGAAGAGCAATCTGTCATCGCGATCATAATCAAAAAATTTCGTACATATTGATATGAGTCTACTGAAGCTCGCGAACGGCCCATGAATCCATCATGCCAGACACAAATACCATTCATGGTCATATAAATGGGTTTCGCGCGCATACCGTATTCGACATCATCACAACGGACAAAAAGAGGCAGTGGTAACCCGACTTGCTCGATCGCGCTTACCGGGATACAGCTAAACCACCAGGCACCATAAGCTTTTGGAATCTCAACATCGATATGCTCATTACGCACAATATACTGCTGCTGATCCATGTAATACTTGTTTGACTTAACAGAAGCATACGCTCCCGAATTGACTACGTATGACACGTCTTCAAATTGTCGATTAGGTTCTTCTGCAACGAGCATAGCACCATTGATGAAAGCATTCTTATACTTACCCGTTGCCAGAGAAAGCAAGTTGAACGTACGTCTAAGACTTTCAGTTGAGATACTTACATCGTCGTCCATCAACAAGACATGCGTGAAATTTTCATCATGCTTCATAGCCTCCATCATACCGCGTGCAAAACCACCTGAACCACCAACATTAGGATTAGGAAGTACGGTCACGCCTTCATCAGACAGCGCCTCAGCATCAAGCGTGCGTCCATTATCGATAACAAACATATGAAAGTTTTTTGCTATCACATCATCAGCCGCTAATACTTCGTTCTTTACTAGTTCGATATTGGGGATGATGTAGTCTTCCTTAAGAAACGTCGTAGTACAGAGCGCTATCTTCACGGGATTGATTTGCTCTTCGGCAACGCGCGCGTAATAGTACGCTTTTTCAAGTACCACGCCTCCACGAACATCAAGCGCAAATCCGATTACTTCGTAATCAGTCTCGGGAATAAGCAGATCAAAAACCAACGAGCCGTTTTCTTTGGTCTTGCCCATCGTCGAAGTCAAGCGCACTCCACTTGCAAGCGACGATGCCGCCGAGTCCAGATAAGACCGACCAAAGAACTGGATCGTGCATGCATACTCCTTATTGATCGCTTCATTCGCAAATTCCAAATGGAGGTACACGCGCTTAATGCCTGCGTATTTCTTCCACTTCGCAAGCGAACAGGCGTTGAAATAGGTAAAGAAGTCCACCGAACCCTGAAGCAAACACCCGTTGATTTCAGGAGCGCAAACACTTCCTTCAGGCGTCTTGATATACAGATCCCATCCTCCTAATGGTTCGGCACCTTTAGGCAGAACGATATTCGAAAGCGTATGATCGATATAGTTCATGAGCGTCCTTTTCAGAGTTAAACGACCTAGCTTGGTTCTACTATCTTATACAATCTCATATCCCCTTCTGAGAGAACAAGCTCGAAACCAGGCGTATCCTCAGTAATTCTGGTGATGCCTGTCCAGTTTTCAGGAAGATAATCGGGCCACGATTTAGCATAAGGATCAGGTGAATTCTTATGATGCGGAATGTGCCCATAATCAAGCGTGAGAACATATTCTGCTCCCAAATTATCTACTGCTTGCTGCACGTCTTTATTGGAAGAGTACTCATACAAGCTCGATTGTAGAATTTGCTGGTCTGCGTTTTGACCAGGCCCTGTATAAGGAAGACGATAGATCGTATGCAGCCCATCGGACTGATACGCAAAGAAGCTACCATCGTAGGGAAGGTTATAAACAACTTTGTCTCCCACGATCTCTTTCACCTGGGTAACAAACTTTCGCTCAGACTCAGAGAAGATCACTTCGTCATCACCTTGATCCATTGAATAATACTGATACATCATCTCATCGAAATACCCGAACGGTGTCTGCACCTGTATAATGCCACGAAGCAAGAAATTCGGCATGAACAAGAACACGATCAGAAGAAGGGCCAGGCCGATGTTCGAAAAAAGATTTAGTTTAGCGTGTCGAGCAATCAGGCCATAAAGATGGGCAATCCCCAATGCAGCAACAGGAACAGCGATCATTGCCTGAAGCGCAGCCGTCCTTCGCCAATCTGAATACCAAAAGCCTGAAAGAAATTGATCGATAGTGCCCTCAAGACAGATGCTAACCCAATAGATTGCAGCTGTTATGACTAAAGCAGTTGCAAGCCATCCGTACTTGCGCTCGCGCCACATAGCATACAGACCGACCCCCACTAAAACAGCTACTACAAGCGAAACTGGTGCCCAAGAATTTGAAAATAAGAGCGTATTGACAAACGCTTGGGATGGGTTGGTGGCTGGAGGCCAGATGAAATGAGTTACCGCGTAAAGAAATGGCGCCTTGTAACAAATAGCCCAAACGACAAACACTGCAAGCAGAAATAGGGCTACGAACCCTGCTCGCACCTTGATTGAACGAGGCCTCTTGCTCTTTTGTCCAGTGCTGTCCCAAATACGCCAAACAAGATACGGTACAGCAAACAACATGACCGCAAAAAAGGCATTCGGCTGAGCAAAGACGCAAAAGAGTGCACTTACAAAACTAATCGAAAGGTAACGCGCCCTATCAGCACGCGATACCTCCGAACCAAAAAGCTGCATGATAGCAGCGAGCATGACCGGTACCATGATAAAGCCGAACAAATTCGACTCCAACACACCATATACCGTAAAGAACCATGGAAACGAAACGAACCCAATAGCAGCAAAAGCGCCCGCTACGACTACTCGATTACGTCGTGAAAAGATCTGTCGCATAAGACATAAGCAACTGAGCGGATAAACCACACAACAGCAAACATAGTTCATTGCATTCGTTGCTACTAGATTCGATGTACCTGTTGCTCCCGCAACCATGGCAGTAATCAAATGCCACGCAGCTGGATAATAAGATCCAACTTCCCCAAGATCCTGATATACCGATGCTGCAAGCGCTGAATAATGACCCGATTCGAGAAAGCTTTGCACCAACCCGAGATGTGTGAGGTTGTCGTAGGTTTCGTTAAAGCATGCTGGGCCGTCAAGGGCTTTAACAAATACAAAAAGCCCCACGAAAAGCGCAAGCCCAACATAAAGAACTACCATTTTCAGATCAAAACGAGAACTGTTCTTGAGCTCGCTTGCAGCTACAGCATTTTTTTGTGTCTGACCTTGTCTTCGTCCATACAGCACACCAATACCACATACTACTGCGCCCAGTAGAAGCGATGGTACGAAAAAAACCACCCAAGAAGCAGCATGATTCAACTTATCAAAAACAATCGCGAGAATCTCGAAGCAAAGTGTCGAGACGATAGGCGCCGCCGCGAGTGCAAAAAGGTTGGAAAATTTGAAGCCTTTAAGAATCAAAAAACCAACGAGGTAGAGAAAAACAACTCCTACCAAGCTCGCCAGAAAGAACATGCCCCACGTTTCCAATTCTGAATCCTTCTTAACCTACAGCTACTAAACTGACTTCACCTAAATACCCAAATGCTTTTGCATGATACGCCCATCGCTTAGCCTTTGCGCAAGATTGCCTTTATATAACCATATTGCCTTGTCGCAAGATATCCCAATGCGATGACCCCAAGAACCACAAGCATTTTACAAAGTAAGCTCAAGATGATGTTGTCGGGCATAAAAGGAGTAAGGAGCAAGCATGCTGCTCCTGCTATTAAACCGATGCCAATTTCAGGCAAGAACTTTACAACGCATCTATAGCCTTCATGCAAGGTGCGCTTTAGTAAGTAATAAGCACTGGGAATCACATGAAGGCAGAAGGCGACCGACAAGCAAAGCGCAACCGCTTCAAGGCTACCAAACGCAATGCCGATCACAAGGCCGCAGACCGTCAGGATGGTTGACATACATACTGATCGAAAGAGCAGATCAGCCTTTCCTGCACTTAAGAAAAAAGCACCGGAAACACTGTTTACCATCTGAAAGTAGATGCAGATCGAGAGGAGCTGGAGCAGCGGCACTGCGCTTCCCCACTGATCGCCGTACATGATGCCCACTATTTCTTCAGGCGCACAGAAGAAAATTACCGTGATGGGGATACCTATCAAAGAAAGGGCTTTGGCAATCTTGAACCAGTAGGAAAAGAGCGCCTTAAGGTCGTCTTGATGCTTTGCCATGTAGGGTTGAATGACCGAGATTATTACGTTTGATACGCCATTAAGAGGATAGGTTGTCAGTCTATACGCTTTATCGTAAAAACCTAACGCAACTTCATTGAACGCTTTGCCAATAACCAAATTGGGAAGGTTGGTTGAAAAATAATTCACCATGCTCGAACCAAACTGAAAGACTGAATACGAAAAGACTTTTTTCAGTGATGCCATGAAATGAATGGTGAGATGGCGAATAGGACGTGAAAGATAGTTCCATAAGAAGGTGATGAGACCAGCAATGATGTTATGCCACACTAATGCATAAACACCCCATCCAGCAAACGCCATAACAATGGCTATCACGCCTCCCACCACGGTAACCACGAAAAGCCTGATGCCAATGCTAATGAACCGTTGGTCTTTGAGTAAAAGGCCATTTGGAACCATGTTCAAGGTAGCGAACAGCAGCGACAAAGAGCCAAGCAAACAAAGTGGCACTAGATCGGCGTTGTTGTAGAACAGAGAAATAGGCACGGCAGCAACGCAGAAGAATACCGTAAGCAACAGAGCGAAGAAGATAGAGAACGTGAACAGTGCGCCATAATCACGATCATCAAGATCTTGGTACTGAATGATGGCCGCACCTATTCCCATGTCAGCAAAAGGGATGAAGAAGTTCAAAAACACCAAGATGATGGCAAGTGTTCCAAAATCGGCTGGCGAGAGCATGCGCGCCAAGATAGCGGTAATGAAAAGCTGCGCGAATAGACTCGTATATTTCGAGGCAAACTGGATAACGGCCGCTGTTCGCATGCCCACTTTTCGCTGCTGTCTCATATCTCTTAATTCCTGACGGACAAAATGTTTCTTCATTTTTATTAAGCAAAGAAACATCAACCAGTGTCTTTTAATTGTAATTATACGGCATAAGAAAAACTCGATCGCAAGCACAACAGTTTAGTGTAATCAATCAGAACTTGCCGCAAGCTCATCCAGGGGCATCAAGCGAAAAAGGCGCATATCTCCTTCCGAAAGGACTAATTCAAAACCTGGTGTATCTTCATTGATTCCTTCGAAACCAGCATCGTCATCCAAGGGGGAATTTGACCATTGTCTCCAATAGGGTTCGTGCCCTTGATCGAGCATCAACACGTATTCAATGCCTAAGTTCTCTACAGCCTGCTGAACTGACTCGTCTGAAGCATAATCATTTATGCTGTGATTAAGAAGTATTTCCTCCCCTGTTTTGCCAGATGATTGAGTCCTATGATAAGTGCGCAAACCATTGTACTGATAGGCGAACAGGCTTCCATCTTTGGGCGTATTATACACACGAGCATTTCCAACGAGGTCTCTCGCTTGATCGACAAAATCTTGCTCTTCTTGCGAAAAAACTGCCTCATTATCCGCCTGGTCTGAACGATATAGGCTGTGCAACTCATGACGCAAATGGCCAAAAGGAGTGTCCACAATCGTTAAACCACGAAGCGTAAAAGAAGGGAACAAGAGAAGGACGAAAAGCACAACAGTAAGTGCGATCCAGATTGGCCTCTTGTAGTTTTTTCGCTTCCTAATGAACGAATAGGTTTTTGCCAGCCCAAAAGCAATAAGCAAGGTTTGAACGATTGCAAGGAGAGCAGAAATGCGAAATCTGTCGGTATACCAAAATCCGGTAAGGATCCTATCAAGTGAACCATTGGTGGCTACACAAGCAACATACATGATCGTAACAAAAATGAACAATACGGTTATCCAAAGATGGTTACGCTCTTTAAACGTTCCAACAATACCAATCACCAAAAACAGCGCAAGGACCGGAGAGATTGGCGTAAGGGAGCTACACACGAATAATGTATCAACGAACGCCTGAGGGATTGTTGAGAGCGCAGGCCAATCAAAGTTCACTACACTTTGCATAAAGGAAGCGTTGAGGCAGAACGCCCAGACGACGATTATGATTACGAAAAACGCTCCCATCCCACAAAATTGTAAAAGCCTTACGTGGGAAGTCGCATGATCGCTTACAACATTCCAAACTCGATATGCTCCATAAGGAATGAATAAAGCAAAGACACTAAATACAAGATTGGGCTGGGCAAACACCGCGAGCAAACAGCCTAGTAAAACAAGGAAAAATGCTCGAGCTCTATCTCTTTTTTCTGTTGTACCGTCAAAAACGGCATAAGCACAAGCAAGAATAAGAGGCACAAAAGCAAACCCTATGAGGTTTGCCAAAAGGCGCCCGATTATCAAAAAACCCCAGGGAAAAGCGAGAAGCATCAAACACATTAAGACGCCAGCTATGACGGCTTTCTTGTTGGTTTGAAATACCTGCAAGAGCAGCATGAGCATTCCGAGTGGATAAAGCAAAGATGTAACAAGATAATTGAGAGCATTTGCTGCCAGCAGCGGAGAAACATTCAGCGCTGATGCGATCATTGCTGAAAGCTGATGCCAAAGAGCAGGATAATAACTCATTAACCCGTCAGAAAAATCAGGATAAATCGTGGTAGAAAAAGCAGAATAATTTCCAGTTTCCACCATGGACTGAAGGATGCCCAAATGAGTTATGTCATCATAGCTCAACCAAACACTCTCAGGACCATCAAGGGGCTTTACGTAGATATAGAGGCCCAGTAGCAAACCTAGTATTACGCAAAGGATGATAGCCTTGAGATTGAACTTCGTATCGACCCACGACGATATCGCACTAGCCTCTCGGTTTTCTTGCTGCTTGCAAAAAAAGAATTTGGCCGATTGTTTCTCGCGGGCTTTCCAAAGAACAATACTAATCGCTAACAGCACGAATCCACCGATTGCGGCCCATAAAAAAAGAATCGTCCCATTAAGAACAACCCCCGTTTGCCCACACACAACAGCAGCAAGAGCGTAGAAGAGACACGTTGGAATAGGAGCAGCAATAACACTCGTCGTATTAGAAAACCGTAAAGCTTTGAGTGCCAAGATGCCCGGCACATAGAGCATAACAGCTCCGATAAGGGTAGCAAGAAAGAAGGTGCTCCACATGCGCTAAGCCTTATCGTTATCGAGGAAATCTGTCTGATCGGACGAATCCTCGTTTTTCATCTCACGATCATTGCAATAACGCTCGAATTTCTCTATCGCAAGCTGCTGAGTAAGCTCTTTAAGTTTTGTGTCTGTCTGCGACAGATGCACACTCAGATTGAATCCTAGAATGAGCAAGATGAAGATGAATACGAGAAACACCAAATTCGCAGGCGATATAATTCCAGCGAAATCAGAAACAACAAAGAAGATTTGCGGAAAGATGCTCAAAATGAGCAGCAAACCCGCCACACAGAACCAAAAGATCGAGTCCTCAAGTCGTACTTGCGCATTACGTACTTTGCGAGTGATAAAGATGAGGGTGAGAACGGAAACAACAATTAGTCCAACGCGAAGAACAACGCTCATCTGCCATCACCATCGATCTTCTTACGAAAGAATTGGATAAAGAGGATTGAGATAGCCATACGCATCATATACATAGCTGAACTCCATGGCCTCAAATAGCTTTCTCCAGCCTGTCGCTCTTGCATCTCAACAGGAACCTCAACAACCTTTGCACCTGCGCGCTTAATAAGGTAAGAAACCGTATCAGGTTCAGGCCCATAATTGAGACCATTTGCCATATAGGCAATCATGCGCTTATTAAAGGCACGCATGCCTGATGTGGGATCTGTAATTGTTTTCCCAGTTGTAACCTTGATCGCCCATTGAATAAGGTCACTGCCGAACATGCGCAAAGAATGCGGTTTTTTTCTGCCTAGAAAACGTGATCCAATTGCAATATCGTAGATCTTTGTGGCCTGCGCTAGCTCTTCAATATACTTGGGAAGATGCTGTCCATCAGCATCGAACTGGATCGCACAATCATAATCATGTCGATAAGCATATTTCAGCCCAGTTTGAAACGCACCCGCCAAACCAAGATTGGTTGCAAGATCAAGGAAGGGGTACTGATTTTCTCGGCAAACGCGCTCGGTGCCATCTTGCGAGCCGTCATTGACGACCAAAAAATCAACACTGGGAGCCTCCGCACGCACTGCATCGATCGTTCTTTTTAACGATTCTTCTTCGTTGTATGCAGGTATGATTAATAATGTCTTCACGAACATCCTTAGAGGGCACCCTGTGAGGGAGGTAATGTTTAGATGACTAACATCCCATTATACGGGATAAGCACAGTGATGTTATGAGCAATACGGTTTGAGGCCCAGCGCTCTTAGCTTCTGGCTGACTCTATAGAGAAGCTCTGCCTTGCATAATAAGACTACTGGAAAACAACAAAGCACCGACCATCAAAGGCTTGCGAGAATGAGCCTCCTCACCTTATCGGCATAGCTCGAAGAAGCCATGATACTCTTAGCTCCAGAGCAGATCGCTATTGCGATCCTCTTCTGAGAAAGAGCGTTCATCGCGTGCTGGAAATAATCATTCGCCTGGGAATACTTTCGCGCCTTCTTTTCAGTATAAGCACGCTCAACATACTCTTTGGCACGATCGACATCAACAGCTTTACCCTGTTTGTATACTTTTGTCAGGCACCTTTGATAGAGGTACTGCTTATAGAGACTGCTGCGTGACAAGCCTTCATCGGATAGGCGATAACTGAGCGTGACATCCTCACAATTCCCCAGCTTAAAGCCTTTCAACACCGCACGAATTTGAAAGTCATAGTCTTCGCAAAGTGGGATCTCACGGTAGCCCTGCGCAAAAACCTCTTTCCGTCCGAACCAGGTTGGATGAGCAAGGCAATTATTCCATTTCAGTACTTTTGCAACTTTTTCAGGAGTACAAGGTGGTTGAGGAGTCATATAAAGAAATTCTCCTTCTGCATCCACCACATTGACGCGGCTTCCTACAAGATCAAGTTCATGCTCACGCAGATAAGACAGCTGCTTTTCAAGGCGATGTGGCTCGGCAATGTCATCCGCGTCCATACGACAAAGGAAGTCCCCCGATGCATTTTCTATTGCACGATTCAATGACCGTGCAAGTCCCAGATTGTTCTTATTCCTTAATACTCGAACACGATCATCTGATAAGAGATTTTCATCGACCCATGAAGCAAGTTCTGTGTTTTCTGGATCGTCTAACACCAAGATCAATTCAAAAGAAGGACCCTTTTGATCAAGGATGGAAGTTACTGCAGGGACAAAAACCGAAAGATCCTCTTGATAAGCAGACATGATGACAGAGATCATTCTTTCTGCCCTCCTTAAGCAACTTACAAATTTTCGCTATCATTGAACGATCATGATAATAACAATGATAAAGGGGCGTCATGGAAGTCAGCATCATAATTCCTGTATATAACGCTGAAAAATACGTCGCACGTTGTCTCGATTCTCTCTTCCAACAAACCGTCCAAGACTTTGAAATCATCTGTATCGACGACTGCGGAACGGATGATTCAAAAAGCATTCTTTACGAGTATCAGCAAAAATACCCTGATCAGCTAATCATTCTTGAGAATAAGAAGAATTGCGGAGCGGGCCAAAGCAGAGAACATGGTATAGCACAGGCTTCTGGAACTTATTTGGTGTTCGTTGATAGCGACGACTATCTTGCGCCTGATTATCTGAAGACCTATCTCGAAGCAATGAAGAAGCATCCTTGCGACATCATGATCGGAGGGTTTATCAAGGATCGAGGGGGCAGACTTGAAAACCATGCCGTCTCTGATTCAGTGTGGAGCGTTGTGACCTATCCTATGACCTGCGCGAAGATGTGGAAGAAGGACTTCATTACCAAGAACGGTATTCATTTCGGCACTACTTCTTGCGCCGAAGACACCTACTTCAGCCTTACAGCGTATATCCATAACGCGACCTATCACATCTTGGATTACGAAGGCTACTTCTACTATCAAAATCCTCAGTCCGCAATCGAGAGCACGAATTACACTATGGATCACGAGCGAATGATCTCGAAAGTATTCACCAATCTCATGGCACAGCCCGCCTATCGACAATCGACCGTCGAGCAAAAACAAATCATCGAATATGCCTATTTAGCAAACATGGTCGACTCGCTAGTAAACTACAAC
>OGPJ01001307.1_pt1 | contig 17958 bp, 10 predicted proteins | sample 1552831 | NCBI WGS metagenome assembly OGPJ01 (sample SAMEA2579914, study PRJEB22360) | human gut metagenome | biome: human gut; feature: human-associated habitat; material: faeces | place: Denmark | collected 2008/2010
TATTTCAATAATTTCAAAGAACTATTTATCAACTTTTACGGGACAGTAGTGATATAGGGTTACAATTTAACACGATTGTAATAAATATTCCCAACGTAGAAGTTTGTTTAATGGAAAATAATCTTTTAATTTGCAAATTCCTTTTTTACCCCTCGATAAAAGGGGGGGATAGGGTTGTAAACATAAACACAGTTATAATTAAACCTTTTGATGTAATGAATCGTAAACTATGGTTATTAATGACATGGCTTCTTGTCGTACCGGCTTTTGTTCAGGCCGCTTCGGTAAAAGGCGTTGTCGTTGACTATGAAACAAACAAACCTATTGCGAATGTAAAAGTTGCGATACGGAACGTGTCGGCTGTTACGGATTTTGACGGAAATTTCGAGTTGAAGAAAGTTAGGGCAGGGTCTGTGGTTGTTGTATTTACGGCGGCTGATTATAAGGCTTATTCTGTCGACTTTGTGGTAAATGACGGCGTAAATACCTTGAATGCTTCTTTGCAACCTAAGAAAGCAGACAATACACTCAATCAACAGGTTCTCGAAGATAATGTTTTCGAGCTCGACGAGTCGGCGATAGACGATGAGGGCAGTGCCGCATCTCAATCGGCATCCTATCTGTCCGGCGCTGCCGACGATGTTTATTTGCAAGCGGCCAGTTATTCGTATAGCCCTATGCGTTTTAATGTGAGGGGATATGAACAACGGGAATCTTCTACCTATATAAACGGACTTAACTTTAATGATTTGGAACGCGGCCGTTTCAACTATTCGAGTCTCGGTGGGTTGAACAATGCCATGAGGAATAAAGATGCCGTGAATGGTCTTGAAATGCCGGGATATGCTTACGGTTCTTTGGGAGGAACGACGAACATCAACACGCGGGCAACCAACTATGCAGCAGGTACGAATGTAAATGCCGCTTACACGAATCGTGCTTATAAATTGCGCGGACAGGCTATCTACTCGACCGGTATTATGGACAACGGTTGGGCTTTTACCGGGTCGGTCGTTTATCGTTGGGCCGACGAGGGACGCACGGAAGGAACCTTTTACAACTCTTTCGGCTATTTCCTTGCTGCCGAGAAAGTATTGGGCGACCATCGATTTGCCTTGACGACGTTCGGTGCACCGACCAAACGGGCACAGTCGGCTGCCGTTTCACAGGAGGTTTACGATTATCGGGGAATTTATTACAATCCTTATTGGGGATACCAAGACGGAGAAAAGCGTAATTCCCGCATTGTCCACAGCTATGACCCTACGGCAATTTTTAATTGGGACTGGAAAATCGACGATGAGAGCAAATTGTCTGCCGGCGTAGGATTCCATTACAGCCAATACAGTAATTCGGCGATAGCTTTTTATAACGCGCCCGATCCCCGTCCCGATTATTACCGTAATTTGCCCAGTTGGCAATATTATCAGTTGGCGGTAGATGGTCCCGACGATGTTTATAATGCCTATTACAAAGAGGTGAATAAGGGATTGGCCAATCAGATTGCCGATTTGTGGAGAGCCGGCGATCCCAATGTGACCCAGATTAACTGGAATGCGATGTATAGCGCGAACTATGCCAACAATGCCATAAATCCCAACGGAAGTGCCAAGTATATTTTGGAGCGTCGTCACAACAGCTTGATGGAAATACCTTTGAACTTTTTGTACACCAATCAGTTGAACAGCGAACTCAAATTGACGGCCGGTATCGAAGCCAAATATGCGAAAGGAATGCACTACAAAACCATTGATGACTTGTTGGGGGCTAATCAGTGGATCGATATAGACCAGTTTGCCGAGCGTGACTTTACCGACAATCAGGACATTATCCAGAATGATTTGGACGACCCGAACCGAGCTGTTTATAAAGGTGATAAGTTCGGATATAATTACAATATGCATGTTATCAATGCTTCGGCATTTATACAGAACGATTGGAAATTACCCTTGTTCGATATCTATTATGCCGCACGTTTATCCTATACCTCTTTCCAACGTGAAGGTTTGATGAGAAACGGTCGTGCCGAGGTTGTTGGAGCCCGGTCTAAGGGCTTGGGTAAACAGATGTATTTTATAGATCCCAGTATCAAGGCCGGTGTCGTATATAAGATAGACGGACATAATCGTTTGTCGTTAAATGCTTTGGCGGAATCTCGGGCTCCGTTGGCCGGTTATGCCTATGTAGCGCCTCGTATTAAAGATACTCGTATCAGAGGTTTGAAATCGGAGAAAGTATTCTCGGCCGATTTGACCTATCAATTGAATACATCGATTGTAAAAGGTCGGGTAACAGGATTCTTCACGGAATTCCGCGATGGCGTAGAAAGTACGGGATATTATCACGATGAGTTCCGCACGTATGTAAATCATACGTTGTCGGGCGTGAATAAACGTCACTTCGGTGTCGAGGCCGGTGTGAGTGTGAAGTTGAACAGCAGCTTCACTATATCGGCGGCAGGAACGTATGGCAGCTACAAATATACCAACGATTGTATGGGAACGATGAGCGCCGAAAACGGTATGAATCTCTTTACCGAACAATTGCCGGTTATAGTCGACGGGCGGGCCGCTTCGACCGATTATACCGAAAAAGTTTACACCGAAGGTCTTCATGTGAGCAACGGTCCTCAGTTGGCCGCAAGCATTACGCTGGATTATTTTCACCCGAAGATGTGGTTTGCCGACATAACGCTTTCTTACTTCGATAACAATTACCTCGATTTCTCACCGTCGCGTTTCACGCACATGAATATGTATGGCGGAAAATATCCCAATGAAGTAGGATTGGAGCAGAACTACAACGGTTATCGCATTATCGGTATCGATAAGAATGGTCAAACTTCTATGGTTTGGAGTTTTGATCAAAAGACCGGTAAACCGGTTCTTGTTAGAGACTATACCGGGAATAAAGGTTCCGATATCGTTAAGTACTACAATCAGAAGGAGATGATCGGTTCGCAGGAGAAACTTAAAGGCGGGTTCTTGCTCGATGCTTCGGTAGGTAAATTGATTTATCTCAACAATCGTAAGCAACAGTTGAATATCAACCTTAGCTTCAATAATATTCTCAATAATACCGGCATGATTACCGGCGGTTATCAACAAGGTCGTGTCAGCCGGGATAACAAGAGTGTAACCAAAGATATACAGTCGGTGGACAAATTCCCCAATAAATATTATTATGCTTGGGGCTTCAATATGTTTATCAATGTCGGTTTCAAATTTTAATAAATCGTTTAGAGTATGAGACAATTAAAATATATCGGTGTCGTATTTGCAGCTCTTATGCTGTTTACGGCGTGTGAAAAAGAGTTCGATGCCATTCCCGAAGATTTTGCTACGGTTCCCGAGGGCAGCGATGAGGCTTGGCCCCAGACGGTAACCATTCACGACCTTATCGAAAATTTCGATACGAAAGAGGGCCTGTTTACAATCGATACGATCGATTCTCCCAACGACATTATCGTTAGAGGCAGGGTGATTACCGATGACCGTGCGGGCAACGTATATAAATATTTCGTTATACAAAGTCTGGACGATGACCATACTTGTTTGAAAGTTTCGGTCGATGCCGGCAGTCTTTCGGGTATGTTGCCGTTGGGACAAGTGGTGGCCATTCGCTGTAACGGGCTGGTTTTGGGACGTTATGCGGCAGCACCCCAGTTGGGAGTACGCGGATATCGCAACGACAATAAGATTCGTGAAGAGCCCGGGCGTATCCCTTATACGCTGGCGATGAAACATATCCAGAAGATAGGAACTCCCGACCCTTCTAAAATAGTCGTGGAAGAAAAGACTTTGAAAGAGATCACCGAAATGGACAAATATGGTTATTTCAAAATCGTGAAGATTAAAGATGTCTATTTTACAGGATACGATTCCGATGGAAAGAAATTGAACGATGAGATTCTTCCGTTCCCGTCGGACGGAAAGAATGTGACGGCCGCTTTGGCGAAGTACGCTTTGAACCCTATTTTTGCGCCTTCTACTTATAGTGCCGATAAAAAATATAATATCGGGTTCCCGCGTTCTCGGGTGATTGCCGATGACAGTGGCAATACGGTAGATGTATATATCTCAACCAGTGAATACGCCCGGTTTGCCGATCGTCGCATTCCTACCCCCGGTAGCGACAACAAAGGAGAAATTACTGCGATTGCGGGGTGGTTCCAAGATAACGAGGCCTATGACGGAACTTGGCAGTTGACCGTACGGTCGCTGGATAAGCCGTTTGCCGATCTCAAAGGATTCGATTTCCCTCAATAGGGTGAGTCGGGCGCGAAATCAAATGAAATTGGCTATGCCGAGGAGCAACCTGTTTTTGCATGAATCGTAATAATATTTTTAACCCCAAATAAATTTTAATATGAAAAAGATGAGAAAATTTGCATGGATTTTTATGGCAGCTATGACAGTTGCCGGATTCTCCGCTTGTTCGAACAGTGAAGACGAGGATTTGCCTACGGGTGGCAATGGAGGTGAGGGAGGAAACCCTAGTACTCCGTCGGTTGTTGTGAAAGATACGATCTATCAGTTCAACAATATCGAGGCAGATTATACGCCTATCAATGAATTGTGCCCGGGCTGGACCCACGAGATTGTTTCTCCGGCCGACGATGACCGTACATGGCAAAGTAAGATTTTTACAAATAAGACCGATAATTCGGTAGATAAATATATTCAGGCTACCGCTCACGACAGCAGCGATAAAAATGCGGGTTTGGCTTATGACTGGTGGATGATTTCTCCGGCTTTGAATGTAAAGGATGCGGCTAAAAAAATCTTCTCTTTTTATAGTGAAGGTTCCTACTGGCAAGCATCTACCAAACTTGAAGTTTATGTGTTGAACGAGCCTAAATCTACCGCTTCGAGCAAGGAAAAACTTGATGTGAAGATTGCTACTTCTGCCGATGGCAATTTCAAATGGGTGGCTTCGGGCGATATCAGCTTGGAGGGAAAAGGCGATATCGTTTATATCGGGTTCCATTATGTGGCCGAAGGAGGCAAATCGAAATCTACTACTTATTGCATAGATGATTTCGCTTTCGGACGTAATCAAGTGGAACATTTCGTTGAAGCCGGCGAGGAGCCTGAGCCTACTCCCGAAGTGGATTGGACAAAAGCTAAAACCGTTGCCGATGCTCTGGCTATGGCCGATGGCGAAACTTTTGCGGTTAAAGGATATGTTGTAGGTTGTATTAAAAATGGACCTTCAAAGACTGGGTATAAATCGTTCGATGAAGCTAAACAAGCCGGAGATATAGAATGGGCCGGCGCTGCTGAATTTACTGGTTATAGCCAAGTGTTTATCGCAGATAATGCAGCCGAAACAGATGGCTCGAAATGTATTTTGGTAAAATTGAACGATACTGATGCCGCTAAGAGTTTGAGAGATGCTGCTAAACTTGAAGGCCATCCGGAGAGAATTGGTATGACTGTTTATGTTAACGGTCTTAAAAAAGATAACTATGGTCTTCCCGGTATCCGTGAGATCGATGCTTTCAAAGTTGAGGAATAAATAAGTAAGAATTTAGATTCGTGGTGGAACGGAGAGCCGAATTCGACTCTCCGTTCTTTTATTTATGAGATGATAGGGCATATCTAAAAAATAACTTTCTGTTTTGTGCGATGATATAGCGAGTAGATGTGTAGGATTACGATTGGTTTCTGTCTGTTTGTAATCATAAAGGTGGTCGGTAATGAATTTGTCGATAAAAATATTAATAAATATATTTATTTAATTTCTCTGTTTTGAACAAATTTATTATTTTTACGGAAAGATAGCGCAAGCAGGAATAAAGATAAGTTTGACGGGAGTATTTCGATCGGGTTTGTTTTTTATTCCTATTTTATCAATGTAAGTCGAAAAAAGTAATCTCGTTATGCCTCATTTATTGTTGAAAGAGTTTGAGAAAGGGTCGAAAAATTCTCTTATAAAGAAGAGAATTATTACTCATTATATTCAGAATGGTTGTTCTACGATTACAGAGCTGTCCAAAGAATTGGATTTGAGTGTGCCTACTGTTACGAAATTTATCGATGAGATGTGCGGTAATGGCTACTTGAATGTCTATGGGAAGTTGGAAACGAATGGGGGAAGGCATCCCAATTTATATGGGTTGAATCCAGAGTCGGGGTATTTTATCGGTGTAGATATTAAGCATTCCAGCTTGCATATCGGCGTTGTGAATTTCAGAGGCGACTTGATCGATAAGAAATTAGATGTGCCGTTTAAGAATGCCAATACCAAAGAGAGCTTGGATGCATTAGCTGGTATCATACAGAAGTTTATTAAAACTCTCTCGATTAATAGCGAGAAAATTTTGAATATAAATATCAATATATCGGGGCGGGTAAATCCTGCTTCGGGATATAGTTATAGTATTTTTAATTTCGAAGAGAGGCCTTTGGCGGAGGTTCTTCGGGAAAAGCTGGGGTATAATGTGACTATCGAGAACGATACTCGTGCCATGACCTATGGAGAGTACTTGCAAGGAAATGTGCATGGCGAGAAAAACATTATATTCGTGAATGTGAGCTGGGGACTGGGGATAGGCATTATTGTCGATGGCAGAATATATACGGGGAAATCGGGTTTCGCCGGTGAGTTCGGTCATGTCGTTAGTTACGATAATGAAGTATTGTGCCATTGTGGAAAAAAGGGCTGTCTCGAAACCGAGGCTTCCGGTTCGGCTTTAATTAGGAAATTGATGGAGCGGGAGGCGAACGGAGAAATATCTTTGTTGTCTTCCCGAATAAGAGAGAAGAATGCCCTTACATTAAAAGATGTGATTGCCGCAACGGAAAAAGATGATGTGATGTGCATCGATTTGATTGAAGACATAGGTAATAATTTGGGAAAACATATTGCCGGTTTGATTAATATCCTTAACCCGGAGTTGGTAATTATAGGAGGGGCTTTGTCTCTTACCGGGGATTATATTTTGCAACCGATTAAGACGGCGGTGCGAAAATATTCCCTCAATTTGGTCAATCGGGATACGACGATTGTGATTTCTAAACTTGGCGATAATGCCGGTTTGATAGGTTCTTGTCTAATATCGAGAAGTCGAATGTTCGAAGAATAAGTATATATAATAAAAATTTTTATTTATTCTGTGGTATATAAATAAAAATATACTATATTTGCAGGTGTAATAATTAAGTAATTAACATTTTAGCTTAACTATTGCATAAAACACAGTATATTTTTAGATATATCATGAATAACAGGAGAGATTTTCTTAAAAAAGTCGCACTTGCTGGAACCTCGGCGGTAATAGGTTCTCAAATAGAAGCATTGGGTAGTAATGGTGTGTCTTCGTCGTTTTCTGGAACCTCGGAGGGCGGTGGACTTATTGTCCCTAAATCTAATGGGTTGAAAATCACAGGGACGTTTCTCGACGAAATATCTCACGATATTCCACATCAGAATTGGGGTGAGAAAGAATGGGATCGGGACTTCCGGTATATGAAAGCCATCGGAATCGATACGGTCATACTTATTCGTTCGGGATATAAAAAATTTATTACTTATCCGTCTAAGTATTTGTTGAGCAAAGGTTGTTATATGCCGTCGGTCGATTTGGTCGATATGTTTCTTCGGCTGGCCGAGAAATATGGTATGAAATTTTGGTTCGGTTTGTACGATTCCGGTAAGTTTTGGGAAACCCGGGATATGACTTACGAGATCGAACATAATAAATATGTGATTGATGAGGTTTGGAAGAATTACGGGAAGTACAAAAGTTTCGGAGGCTGGTATATAAGCGGGGAAATCAGCCGCCAGACCAAAGGGGCAATCGATGCTTTCCGTGCTATGGGGAAACAATGCAAAGACGTTTCGGGAGGGTTGCCTACGTTCATATCGCCGTGGATCGACGGTAAAAAGGCGGTTCAGGCTTCGAGCGGGCGATTGACAAAGGCCGAATCTATTTCGGTGGAAACGCATGAACGGGAATGGAACGAGATCTTCGATGGAATACACGATGTGGTCGATGCTTGTGCATTTCAAGACGGGCATATCGATTATGACGAACTCGATGCGTTTTTTTCGGTCAATAAGAAACTCGCCGATAGATACGGCATGCAATGTTGGACGAATGCGGAATCGTTCGATCGGGATATGCCTATTAAGTTTTTCCCGATTAAGTTCGATAAATTACGTTTGAAACTGGAAGCTGCGAAACGTGCCGGCTACGACAAAGCTATTACGTTTGAGTTTTCTCATTTTATGAGCCCTCAATCGGCCTATTTACAGGCAGGGCATCTTTATGATCGTTACCGGGAATATTTCGAAATAAAATGACCATGAAAAAATCATCGTATAATATCGGTTATATCTTGTTTTTGGCCGTCGTGGCTGCATGTGGAGGTTTCCTGTTCGGGTATGATACGGCGGTAATTTCCGGTACGATTAAACAGGTTACAACCTTGTTCGGGTTAAATGATATAGAACAGGGTTGGTATGTGGGGTGTGCTCTTGTAGGTTCTATCGCCGGGGTTGCCGTGGCGGGGACGATGAGCGATTGGATAGGTCGTCGGTTGACGATGATTTTCGCGTCGATTATGTTTTCGGTTTCGGCCATTGGCTGTGCATTGTGTGGAAGTTATCAATGGCTTTTTTTATCGTATTGTCGGTGGAATAGGAATTGGTATCGTTTCGATTGTTTCGCCGATGTATATCTCTGAAATAGCGGTAACCGAGTATCGGGGCCGATTGGTTTCGCTGTATCAGCTGGCTATTACCGTAGGTTTTTTGGGAGCATACCTTATTAATTATTGGTTGTTGAGTGTCTCGGAGAGCACGAGATTCGATAGCGAGTTGATGAATTGGATATTTGTCGATGAAGTTTGGAGAGGTATGCTGGGTATGGAAACTTTGCCTGCACTTTTGTTTTTCATCATTTTGTTTATTATACCGGAGAGTCCGCGTTGGTTGTTGTTGCGAGGAAAGGTCGCCCGATCGGAGTCTATTTTCGGGAAGATCTATTCTCGGAAAGAACGGGTGAAGAAGCAGGTCGAGGAGTTGCAGGCTCATATAGCCAACGAGACGAAATCGGAATTCAAGTATTTGTTCCAACCCGGAATTCTTACAGCTGTCGTTGCCGGATTATGTATTGCGATTTTGGGACAGTTTATGGGTGTAAATGCTGTTTTGTATTACGGGCCTACGATATTTGAAAATGCCGGACTGTCGGGAGGCGATTCCCTTTTCTATCAGGTTTTGATCGGTGTCGTGAATATGGGGACGACAATATTGGCATTACTCATCATCGATAAAATAGGGCGTAAGAAATTGGTGTACTATGGCGTCAGCGGAATGATTGTTTCGTTATTACTTATCGCTTTCTATTTCTCGTTCGGGGAATCGTTAGGCCTTTCGAGCATATTGATGCTGATTTTTTTCTTGTTGTATGTATTTTGTACGGCGGTTTCGATCAGTGCTGTTGTGTGGGTGTTGTTGTCCGAAATGTATCCGACGAAAGTGCGTGGTATAGCTATGTCCATTGCCGGATTTGCATTATGGGTAGGAACGTATTTGGTTAGCCAGCTTACTCCGTGGTTATTGGGTACGATAACTCCGGCCGGGACATTCTTGTTGTTTGCAGTCATGTGTGTGCCTTATATGCTGATTATGTGGCGCTATATACCCGAAACGGCGGGGAAATCTCTCGAAGAGATAGAAAAGTATTGGTTGTCGAGGAAATAGTTAAAATTTAGATATTATGGACTTTAAAGTGTTGGCAGAGCAATATAGATCGGAGCTTTTCGATTCTGTATTACCATTTTGGTTAAAGAATTCTCAAGATAAGGAGTATGGAGGTTATTTTTCCTGCCTCGATAGAGATGGTAGCGTTTACGATACAGATAAGTTCGTTTGGCTACAAGGGAGGGAAATATGGTTGTTTTCTATGCTTTACAATAAAGTAGAGAAGCGTCGCGAGTGGCTCGATTGTGCGATTCAAGGTGCAGAATTCTTGAAAAAGTATGGGCATGACGGGAATTACAATTGGTATTTTTCTCTCGATCGTCAGGGAAATCCTCTTGTAGAACCGTATAATATTTTCTCGTATACCTTTGCGGTCATGGCGTTCGGACAGTTGTATATCGCGACGGGTAACGAGGAGTATGCTGAAATAGCCAAGAAGACATTCGATATTATCTTGTCGAAAGCAGATAACCCCAAAGGTAAATGGAACAAGATTCATAAAGGGACTCGTGATTTGAAGAACTTCGCACTCCCGATGATTTTATGTAATCTGGCTCTTGAAATAGAACCCTTACTCAGTACGGAGTGTCTGAACAGAACGTTTGAAGATTGTATTCATGAGGTTATGGAGGTTTTCCTCCGTCCAGAATTGGGAGGTTTGGTCGTGGAAAATGTTCTTGAAAACGGTGAGCTTTCCGATTGTTTCGAAGGTCGTCATATGAATCCCGGCCATTCGCTCGAAGCGATGTGGTTTATTATGGATTTAGGAAAAAGGCTGAATAGGCCGGAGCTTATTATGAAAGCGAAAGATACGGCGTTGAAGATGGTAAACTACGGCTGGGATAAAGAGTATGGAGGCTTGTTCTATTTTATGGATATGAAAGGATATCCTCCGCAGGAGCTCGAATGGGACCAAAAACTGTGGTGGGTCCATATCGAAACGCTCATCGCTATGTTGAAGGGATATCAAATGACTGGCGATAAGGGCTGTTGGGAATGGTTCGAAAAAATCCATGATTATACATGGTCTCATTTTAAGGACAAGGAATATCCCGAATGGTTCGGTTATTTGAATCGCCGGGGAGAAGTGTTGCTCTCGTTGAAAGGGGGAAAGTGGAAGGGTTGCTTCCATGTACCGAGGGGGCTTTATCAATGTTGGCAGATATTAGAGAGTATATAATAATTAACACATTTTTTATGAAAGCGTCTTATTCGAGTAAAAAAGGAGTTGCGAGAAATTTATTGTTTTTCTTGCTACTCTTCTTCATGCTGCCATCGATGGCGATAGCGCAATCGACGGTGAGAGGAATTGTTACCGATGATAACGGAGAACCGTTGCCGGGTGTAGCAGTTGTAAAGGACGGGACATCGCTTGCTGTTAGTACCGATATCGATGGCCGTTTTGCCATTAAAGCGAGCGAGGGTGATGTGCTGAAATTCTCGTATGTGGGAATGGAATCGAAGACTGTAAAGGTCGGTAAGGAAAATGAACTTAATGTAAAGTTATCTTCTTCTCTGACGGAACTTGATGAAGTTGTCGTAGTAGGGTATGGTACACAGAAGAAAGTGAATTTGACCGGTGCGGTGCAAAGCGTATCGGGGCAGGACTTGATTCGAAAGAGTACCTCAAATTTATCGACAGCTTTGCAGGGAATTGTGCCGGGATTGTCGGCTGTACAATCGTCGGGTCAGCCGGGAGCCGATAACGCTTCTATCGAGATTAGAGGTATTGGTTCGCTCAATTCATCGACTTCTCCGTTGGTGCTAATCGATGGAGCAGAAGGCGATATGAATCGTATCGATATGAATACGGTAGAGTCTATTTCGATTTTGAAAGATGCGGCATCGGCTTCGATTTATGGTTCACGGGCGTCGAATGGTGTCATTTTGATTACGACCAAACGTGGAGCCGAGGGTAAGGTAAAAGTAAATTACAATGGTTATGCCGGGTTTTCGACACCGACCTACTTGCCCGAACCTGTAAGTGCAATCGAATATATGACTCAGATGGACAAGGCTTATGTCAATAATGGTCAGGATCCTGTGTATAAAGATATTATTGAGATATATAAAACTCAGGGAGCCGATAATTACAACTATTACGATACCGATTGGAAAGATTTGGTGTTGAAAGATTCGGGATTCCAGCAAAGTCATTCGGTGAGTGTGAGCGGTGGAACGAAGTTGTTGAATGTATTTGCCAATGCGGGGTATTATTATCAAAACGGTATAATTCCTAATAATAGTTTTTCGCGTGCTACATTACGTTTGAATACCGATATGCAGGTTCGGAAATGGTTGAAGGTCGGAGTCGATGCCCATATACGGCAAGCTACTGCTATACGTCCTTCTCAGGATTCTGCCGCAGGTATTATCGGGAGCATTCTTACCATGACTCCGATTACATCGGCATTGAACGATGATGGTACTTATGGTTACGGAAGAACCGGATATAATCCTTTGGCCATAGTGAACGATGGAGGTACTCGTAAAGATGTGGCTCCCGAAGTGACTTTCAGGGCTTTTGCCGAGCTTACTCCGTTGGAAGGTCTTTATTTGAAAGCCGACTATACTCGCCGTCAGGTGAATTCCGAGGGTGCTGTATTTATACGGCCTTACGATACTTATGAGGGAGGCCGTTTCATGATGACCTATCCTTCGACGAGCGATAATGGTACTCGACAAGAAGAACGTACGAAAACAGTGAATCAGCAGTTCATTGCTCAGGCTTCGTATGAGAAAACGATAGAACGTAATTATTTTAAGGTAATGGGCGTTTTCCAAGCAGAGAAACTTGATTATAATTATCTATTAGCCAGTCGTCAAAATTTCCAATACGATGGCTATGAAGATTTAATGCATGGCGATGCAACTACTGCCGGTAATTCCAGTAACCGATATGAGCTGGCGCAGTTGTCTTACGTTTATCGGGTAAATTATTCTTACGATAACCGGTATTTGATAGAATTAAACGGACGTTATGATGGAACTTCCCGTTTCCGCCCGGAGAGTAGGTGGGGATTCTTTCCTTCGGCTTCGGCCGGTTGGAGAATTTCGGAAGAGTCATTTTTCGAGCCTGCAAAGACTGTGGTGGACGATATGAAACTGAGGGTTTCGTATGGTACAATGGGTAACCAGTCTATCGGTAGCTATTATCCCTATGTGGCAGCCGTAAATAGTTTGTCGGGTACGGTCAATTATTGGTTCGATAAAAAACTGACGACCGGAATCGCTCAGGCTCAATTGGCTAACGAATTGATTACGTGGGAAAAGTCTAAACAGTTTGACGTGGGCTTGGACCTTACTTTATTCAAATCTCGTTTGTCTTTGACCGCCGATTATTATATTCGTAACATTAGCGGAATGCTTCAGCAATTCGATCTGCCTGATTTCGTAGGTATGAGCGCTCCGTGGCAGAATGCCGGTTCTATGCGCAATAACGGTTGGGAAGTTTCGATCGGTTGGCAAGACAAGATAGGCGATTTATCGTATTATGTGAAAGCGAATCTGTCTGATGTAAAGAATACGGTTACCAATCTTTACGGGAAAGAATATGATTCGTCGCCGACGATTACGCGAGAGGGAGAAGCACTTGGATCGTACTACGGTTATGTCGCCGACGGTTATTTCCAAAGTCAGGAAGAAATCGATATGGCCGATTGCGTGTATGGAGGGAACAAAGCGAATATCAAACCGGGTTATATACGTTATGTCGATGTAAATCACGATGGTGAGATTAACTCCAAAGACCGAGTTATCTTGGGTAATTCCACGCCTCGTTATGAGTATAGCTTTACGCTCGGCGGCCAATGGAAGGGAATCGATTTGTCTCTGTTTTTTCAGGGAGTCGGTAAACGTGATTTGTATTATTCCGGAGCTGGGGCAAGACCTTTGGTTCAAAACAGTACGATTTTCAAGAGCCAGCTCGATACGTGGAGCCCCGAAAACCCGGATGCGGAATATCCTCTTTTGTTAGTCGATGCAGGTTCTACAAATATGAACAATATTGTATCTTCATTTTGGATCAAGAGCGGAGCCTATTTGCGATTGAAAAATTTGACTGTGGGTTATACCTTGCCCAAGAAGTGGACGAACAGAGTGTCCATTGATAATTTGCGGCTCTATTTCACGGCTTCTAATTTGTTTACGATCAATAGTGGTTATAAAGGTTATGATCCCGAAACCGGTGTAACCAGCGGGGCTATGTATCCGGTGATGAAAACATTTAATTTCGGTATAAATCTTGATTTCTAAAAAATATGATTATGAAGACGATAAATAAGATAATAATCGCTCTGGCGGGGATTGCCTTCGTGGCATGTTCCGATTTTCTGGATACTCAATCTCCCTCTTACGACAGCGGTGGAATTTATGAGAGCGAAGCCGGATTGAAGGAAGGGGTCGTAGGTATTTACAATCTATTGTATATGGAGGGGACGTTTACGAACTCGTTGCATCGTCCTGCTGTCGTCACTATCGATAATTTTACGGGATTGAGTATGGAGAGAGCTCAGAATACGACCATTGGCGCAGGTTCGGGGTGTACTCCCGACAATAGTAGTATATTGGCGTATTGGTCTGGTTTGTATAAATTGGTTGCACGAGCTAATGCTGTAATTTATGGAGCCTCGGGAAATATTGAAAATATGAGCGATGAGGCTAAACGTTACTATGCCGAGGCGCGTGTATTGAGGGCTTATGCTTACTATAATTTGGTCGTTGCTTTCGGTGATGTTCCGTTTTTTACGAAACCGGCTACCACTGAGGATTATAATGCATCTCGCACTTCGAGACAAACAGTTATGGATTTTGTTATCGAAGAACTTGGATTGATTGCCGAAGAAATGCCCTGGACGGCAACAGAACGCGGCCGCGTGGATAGAGCTGTAGCTTATGGATTGCAAGCGAGAGCAGCTCTGTTTGCCGGCAGCCTTAATTTCGGTGGTAAAGCGATGGATTATTTTCGTACGGCTGCTAATGCCGCTAATCGAGTGATCGGACAACGTGATTTGGCTAAGAGCTTTGCCGATTTGTTTACCAAAGAAGGACAGACAAAATCCGATGTGCGTAATGAAATGTTATGGGAGTTGATGTATTCCGACCAAATGGCAAATAATACGAATAAATATCATTGGGTTGCATTGGGCAATGGTCCTCGTATGTTCGCTCAGACCGGACAACATCCGGGTAGTCTATTGGCCGATACGTATGAGTGCATCGACGGGCTCCGTATCGACGAGTCTCCATTGTATGACCCGAAAGCTCCGAATAAGAACCGAGACCCTCGTTTCGGTGCTACTTTGAAAATGCATGGCGATACGATCGACTATTATACGGCTTCGGGCACGAATAAATTTATAGTGGAAGCTTTTGCCAATCAGACTCAAATGTACAACGCGGCTTTAAAAAGATGGATGAAAACGAATAATCCCGATGTAAATGGAACGGCAGCATGGACGAGTTTTGTGTCCAATGGTTGCGGTTATTTATGGTACAAATATGTAGGTGGACTTACCGAAGATTATTCGACGGTTACTTGTAATATTGCTATTATGCGATATGCCGAAATTCTGCTCACTTATGCCGAAGCAAAAATAGAATTGGGAGAACTCGACGATACGGTTTACGATGCGATTAATAAAGTGCGCCTTCGTGCCGGCATGCCAGAGGTTTCGTCCGATCGTAAAGGTAATATAGATAAAATGCGTCAGTTGGTACGTCGGGAAAGAAAGGTAGAATTGGCGATGGAAGGATTACATTTTGCTGATATGAGGCGTTGGCAAATTGGCGATTTGGAAAACGCTAAACCAAGTTATGGAGCGCCTTTGTCGACTGTGACGTATGCAGGTATGGAGGCAACCGATATTCCCAATTTCAAAACTAGCGACCGTCACGATTTGAACGATATCGCTTCGTATGATGCCTATTCGGATAAATTACACGTGAGGGATCAAAGTCGTTATTGGGACGATAAATTCTATTTGTGGCCGATCCCGCAATCAGAGAGAAATAAAGACCCGAATTTAACACAAAATCCAGGTTATAATGAATGATAAATGGTTCTTAGGAGCGAGAAGGGTATTTTTTGCCCTTTTCGCTTGTTGGGTAACTTTGCCGGCTTTTGCAACGCATAGAGCTTTGGTAGAGGAGACTGCTGATGCAGTGAAAGTTGGTAATGGCAGCGTGGAGTTGATAGTCCCGAAAGGAAAGGCTTTCAATATTCAATCGATGAAATTGAACGATGGAGAGGAAATGGTCGTTCCGTCGACGAATGCCATACCGTGGGTACTCACTTATAAAGGTATTCAAGGAGAAAATCCCATGTTGTTTCCCGAACATGGAGTCTATAAAGGTTATGAGGTGATACAAAACGATACCTCTGCTTCTGTCGTGTTCGTATGGGATATGCGTTTATCGTATGAGAAACGTATGTATCCTATTCGTATGAAAGTGACGGCTACCGATCATTCCGAACTGTTGTATTGGGATTTGACCGCCGATCTTCCTAAGGGTTGGGTTATTTCCAAAGCTCAATTCCCGCGTATAGCAGTAGTTCGCCCAAAAGACGGGAAGATGATTACTTCTGCCGGCTGGGGGAATGAATTTGATATGGCGACAGGAGGCGCCTATAAAGTAACTTATCCATCATGTACCGGCTCCATGCAACTGTTGTTGATGCATAACGGGGAGGGTTCTTTTTATTATGCGACCGAAGATCGTAATGCTTGCGGAAAGGAATTGCGGGCCGTGTGTGGAAGCAAGAGTGTTACTTTTGTGACGGAGGTGGTAACTTCCGAGGGGTGGACCGATGCCACGACCGGGCGTTTTGATTTGCCGTGGACTACTGTTGTCGGCTATAATCCAGATGGCTGGCAAGCTGCTGCACTGCAATGGTACAGGCCGTTTACATTTACATGTGAGTGGGGAAATAAATCATTGCAGTCTCGCAATATACCGCAGTGGTTGTTGGATAAAGATTTGTGGATACGTTCGAAAGGTGTTACCGATACCGTTATGGCGGCTATCAATAAGACGATCGATTTTTTCGGTGAAGGTATCGGTGTACATACCTACTATTGGCATAACTATCCTTATGATACACATTATCCCGATTATTTCCCGGCTAAACCGGAGTTTGAAGGAATGATTTCTACCATTCAAAAGCGGAAATGTCATGCCGTCCCTTATATAAACGGTCGATTGTGGGATCCCGCAGCCGATAGTTATACAGCTTTGAATGGAGCTTCTGCATCTTGCCGTAAGGCCGACGGTACGCTTTATACCGAAATTTATCCTACATCGAAAGTTTTGAATACAGTCACTTGTCCGGCTTCAAGTCTGTGGCACGAGATTATTATCGGGTTGGCCGATAAAATTCAAAACGAATTGCATACGAACGGGGTGTATATCGATCAGATTGCGGCTGCGGCTCCTCAGCCTTGTTTTGCGAAGAATCACGGACATGCCGCAGGAGGCGGAGATTTTTGGTATAAATCGTATACAACTTTAATCGATTCGATTCGGGGCAATCATTTGAGAAAGGATAATATTGTGTTCTCCGAAGAAAATTCGGAATGCTATATTCCTTTGTTCGATATGTTGTTGACAGTGAATACTCCCCATGCCAATTGTCGTATCGTGCCGTTGTTTCCTACGGTCTATTCCGATCGGGTGATAACTTGCGCCTACACTTATACTCCTACTGCCGACGTGACAAAAGGCGAGTTCCGTTATCAGAACATGCAATGTTTCCTGTACGGTTCTCAACTCGGTTGGGTAGACCCGACTCTATTGATGCGTGACGAGGCGAAGACAGAGGCTACCTTCCTGCGCACTTTGATGGAATTACGAAAGAAACAGCACGATATCTTTATCGAGGGACGATATATCAGAGAGTTTGTTCCCGGTGGTGACAATCCGCAGATCGATGTTCCCACTTTCGGAAAGAACCATGTGGTGATGGGTTCTGAGTGGCAGTCGAAGGACGGGCAACGTGTCTGGTATGTCGTAAATATGGATACACAGGCTCATGAAGTTATTTTACCATCTGGAAAATCCTTGAAAATGAAACCTTTATCGGGGAAAAGAATAAATCTCTGATAAAAAATACTATATAACCAAATTTTTTTACACAAAAAATTTGGTTATATAAATATTAGTCTATATATTTGAACTGTTAATAAATTTATTTATTAAATAAGTGATATATATCAAATAAATTAAATAAATGAAAAACATATTATT
>OGPJ01001317.1_pt1 | contig 17865 bp, 17 predicted proteins | sample 1552831 | NCBI WGS metagenome assembly OGPJ01 (sample SAMEA2579914, study PRJEB22360) | human gut metagenome | biome: human gut; feature: human-associated habitat; material: faeces | place: Denmark | collected 2008/2010
TAGGAGCAATAAGCAGCACTACTGTCACAAGAAAATATACACCATACAGTAACCAAGTAATTGTATTACTCCAAGGGAAACTCTTTTCCGGATGATTCAATGCAAACATTATAAATACAATAGCTATAATTAACATTGTCAAACCGATAATCCTTGATATACTCTTTTTCATGTAAAGTCCCTCCTCGTATCAAACTTGAATTTTCATTTTATCGCAGTTCCAATATGCTTATCCAATCTCCATTGCGGAGCATCACTATCATCAGCCCAATACTCATCCAATGAAATAATCTTATCATTAACAATTCTAATAAATGACGTTACATGAAATGAAACACTCTTATTCTTCGGATATACATTAGCAACTGTTACCAGCAAATTACCCATTTCTTCTGTTCTTTCAACCACTCCATTCCATTCTCCGGGATATTCGCAATTCGCAATAATATACTCGTCCAGATTGAAATGTTCATTCGTACAATGCCAATTTACATATGCATCCTCATGAAAATATTTTCTGATTTCATTCTCATCTTGAACGAGAACTGCTTTCCAAAATTCATGTATATTCATCTTTTCATTCTCCTTAAAATTTCGATTTCTCAGTTTCAAAAACCGAAATCTGTCGAATTCGTTACATAGATAAAATTTTTTAACAAACCTTCTTATGACAAACCTTCTTTTTTTCTTTCAATATCAAATTCTTTTTTCGAATATATCACTGCTATCACACTTGCCAATATTATATATACCAGCATAAGAATTGTACTGATGATTCCGTTTGCAAAAACAGTAGTAATAATTGTCAACAATCCTGCACAGATAATGCATATCGCCCCAATAAGGTTACTCTTTCTCCATGTATTATCATTATGCATACTCCAAACAGTCCTAACTCCTACTACAGAATTTTTCTTTGCCTTAGTCATAAAATTTCCCAAGACAACAAACATAATTCCACATAAAATACAAGAAACCTTTGCAATGTCAATCGTTGACTTAGAACCTCCTGTACTTGCTTGCACATAAGAAGAATAGAGAATAAAATAATGCATAATTCCAAACATTACAGCCTGTGAAAGTCCCACAATACTTAATACCTTAGCAGCTGATTTTGCTTCCAATTGTTCTTTTTCCACTTCTGCATTTACAGCCTTTTTCTCATAAACACGAATTAGTAAATACCAAAAAAGTGTAATAAACATAATGATTACCGGAAAAATAAAACTTTCCATTTTACTTCCCCATCTATCCGTATTTCCTGCCAAATCATGATGCATAGGTATTATGTCTGGCATAAACTGTAACACAATACTTGTAACAGCCACTGGAATTAATGCAAAAAACCACATTATTCTTTTCATTATTTTTTCCCTCCAAACTGATTAACCCATATTATTAATTCATCAAATACAGTTGTATTGATTTCGTAATATATAAAGTTCTTTTCTTTATACTCTGATATTAAGTCAACACCTTTTAATAATTTCAAATGATAAGAAAGTGCCGCTGGGGTAATCTGCAATTTCTCTGAAATCTCTCCGGCGTTTAATCTTCCATCTTTTAGCATCATAAGAATCTCTCTACGCTGCCCATCTGCCAGCACCTTAAAAATATTTGTCCCTCCCATAATTCTCACCTATTTAAAATTTTATTTAAATAGATACTATCACGCTCAACCTTAATATGCAATAGCAATTTAAATTTTTTTGAAATAGGAAAGACACACTAAAATCTCAGTGTGTCTCCATTAGCTTAAAAATTGAATTTACCAAATCGACAAATTTTGATTTGTTTAAATCAAGCATTTCCGCCACTTTCAGACATCTGCTTTTCCTGACGAACGCCTAGCGTTCGTCTACGACCTGGAAGATATAGAACTTGAGGTAATAGCTCTCGTCCGCAGCCCACAGGATCGGATGATCCGGACCCTGTGTCTTGAATTCTACCTGACGGAGACGCTTATGCGCACCATGAGAAGCTTCCCGGATTGTTTTGGCAAAAAGCTCGGGATCCATGAAATGGGAGCAGGAACAAGTTACCAGGAATCCGCCGTCCTTCACCAGCTTTAAGCCCCTAAGATTGATCTCACGATATCCTTTTACAGCATTTTTGATGGAATTGCGGGACTTGGTAAAAGCAGGCGGATCCAGGATCACCACATCATATTTCTCGCCCTGCGCTTCCAGCTCCGGCAATAACTCGAAGACATCCGCACATCGGAAGCTTACCGTATTTTCCAGTCCGTTCAGCTTCGCATTTTCCGTTGCCTGATCCACAGCCAGCTGAGAAGCATCCACACCCAGAACACTCTTCGCTCCGGCAATTCCCGCATTCAATGCAAAGGAGCCGGTGTGTGTGAAGCAGTCCAGCACTTTTTTATCCTTACAGAAACGATGAATGGCGGCACGGTTATTCTTCTGATCTAGGAAAAATCCGGTCTTCTGTCCGTCCTCTACATCCACCATGTAATGCACACCGTTCTCCACAATCTCTACTTTCGTGTCAAACGGTTCGCCGATGAAGCCCTTGTAACGCTCCATACCCTCCTGTAAACGTACCTTGGCATCACTCCGCTCGTAGACACCGCGGATGACAATGCCATCCTCTGCCAGTACTTTCTTCAAAGCATCAATGATCACAAGCTTCCACTTGTCGATTCCCAGTGCCAGAGATTCCACTACCAGTACATCCGAGAATTTATCAATGACAATACCCGGCAGGAAATCCGCCTCTCCGAAGATCAGACGACAGCTGGAGGTATCGATGGTTTCCTTGCGGTAATTCCAGGCATCCCGTACCCTCTGTTCAAAAAATGCCTCATCGATCACCGTATCCTTCCTGCGCGCCAGCAGACGGAGTGTGATCTTGGAATTGGTATTGATATAACCGTATCCCATGAAATAGCCGTCAAAATCATGAATGTTTACAATGTCGCCATTCTCAAACGTCCCCAGGATGGATGCGATTTCATTATCAAATACCCACATTCCCCCGGCTTTCAGCGTTCTTCCTTCTCCTTTTTTCAGCGTTACCGTTGTATTGTACATAGAATTTCCTCTCTTAATTTCGTGATTTTATCGTTTTTGCAACTTTTTCTTCTATCATATTCGTTTTTTGCTTGACAATCAATGGGTTTTTATTTATTATTTTAATGTTGACGCGATTCGCGTTAACAAAATCGTCGCGTGGCTCAGTTTGGTAGAGCGCTGCGTTCGGGACGCAGAGGTCGCAAGTTCGAATCTTGTCGCGACGACGAAAAATAAGCTTCCACAAATGTGGAAGCTTCAGACTGTAGACAAAGTTGCTCTGGAATTTACATCCCAGAGCAATTTTTCTTTTATGAAACAAATTTTGTATAAAATTAAATTTCTGAGAGTTTTTCTTTCCTTCAACAGTCCCCTTTTTTCCTTAATCTTTGCTAGCTTTTTCAAATTCATACACGCATATGTAAGCCCGACCTTCATTTCCATCCGGGCTTTTCCGTACATCTGTGTATATCGAAAACCATGATTCTCCTTTGCTGTTCCAAAGATTCTCTCTATGGTTTCTTTTCTCTGTGCATATAAATCCTTCATTCCCAACATCTGACGGATATCTTCGCAGATTTCCATGTATGGTTCCCATATATGGCGGGTTACTGTTTTTACATGATCTCTGCTTTCTGTACACTGTGAAAGATACGGGCATTCTGCGCAGGCCGCACCGCAGCTTTTATATTCTCGATATCCGTCCTTGTTGGTTGTGCGATATGTCAGTGTCTTATTGTTTGGACAGATATAACAATCATAATACTCATCATATACATACTCATACTTCTTAAAAAATCCATCTTTGGTCATTGGCCTTTTGTAAGGTAAAAGAGGTTTTATGCCATCATCTATCAAAAGTTTTGCAATTGCCGGAGTTTTATATCCTGCATCTGCAACCAGTGTTTCTATACCGATATTCTTGATTTTATCATACAGCCCCTTAAAAGTTCTGCTGTCATGCTGATTTCCAGGATTAATTGTATAACCAAGAATCCAGCCATTTTTATCACAGGCAGTTTCTATTGCGTAGGCAAATACATTCTTGTGTTCCCCTTTGCGGAACCATCCACTTTCAGGATCCGTAGTGCTACACTTTATTGTTTTAGTATCTTTTGGAATGTCATCTGTGAATTCTTTTGGATCACCTCCGGCTGATGGTGTACTGTCGTTATCATCATCGTCCTTGTCACTCTTTTCTTTCAGAGGTTTCTTTCCATGAGCTTCCCTGTCTTCGTTGATTTCCTTTTGTAAGAGTTCCTCATAGAACAGGGCTTCTTCGTGGGCAATTCGTTTCTGCATCTTCTTGTTATTTGCTCTTGCCTTTACATGAGTGGCATCTACAAAAACCTCTGTAGGGTCAACCAGCTTAAATTTGTAACACTCCATCAGGATATGGGAAAAAATCTGTTCAAAAAGATCGGTATTCTTAAAGCGTCGTGTATAGTTTTTCCCGAATGTAGAAAAATGTGGCACTTTATCCATCATATCTAAACCAAGAAACCATCGGTAAGCAACATTTACCTCGATTTCTTTGCAGGTCTGCCGCATACTTTTGATTCCATAAAGATACTGGATAAAAGGAATCTTAATCAGCATTACGGGATCCATACTGGGACGACCATTATCCTGTGAATATTTTTCGACTACAAGGTCATAGATAAAGTTCCAGTCGATTGCTTTATCTATAATTCGTAGAAGGTGATCCTGTGGAACCATGTCATCCATGCAAAGAAACTGTACCTGTTCTCTTTTTTTATCTGCATTCTGAGTCATCATAAATAGAAGTACCTACCTTGATTTGATACTTCTATTATACCAGAAAGGTGCCGAAAAATCCGCATAAACACTGGACATTCTGGTACTTAGCAAAGAAAAATCCCGCACAGTAGTGCGAGACTTTGTCTACAGTCTGAAGCTTCCACAAATGTGGAAGCTTATTTTTGTTTGCCTCAACGTATTGCACCTGTGACCTGTATCGGACTGAACACATCGTTCGGGCGCAGAGGGTCCACGAGGTCCGGGGGACCTCGGCCTGGACCGACCGAAGCGGAGCGGAGACCCACGAGGTCCGGGGGACCTCGGCTTTGAGCCGACCGGAGCGGAGCGGAGACCGCAAGTTCGAATCTTGTCTATCTCAATGTATTGAACTTACGTCCTCTAGCTGGCTCAAACACATCGTTCGGGTGCAGACCGTAAATTCTCCCCAATCCCCATAATCACAAACACCGTCGAAATATTCATCACCTGTTGAAAACTAAACATATTATTCACTGTATATGCCAGCACACAGATCCCGCAGGCTCCGACCAGCATCTTGCTCTCCCCGGCACGAAGAAAATCTCTGATCGCCGTGATCATCATCCCTGCATAACTGATCAGCCCCAATACTCCTATATCCACCAGAACCGTCAGCCATTCATTGTGTGCATTCGTAAGCCGGTTCCCGCCAAAACGGTCATTCACCATCGTCTGCAGTCCCACACTTCCCTCGTTGGATAAAAATGCATACAGGCAATCCGGTCCCACGCCGAATATTTTATGCAGAAAGTCCGCCTCCCAGAAGCATCTGGCACCTGCTGCCCAGGTACCGCCCCGGGCACTCCCCCAACTGACATTAAACGTCAGCCATTTTGTCACATTCGGGTCTGTGATGTTGGGAGTCAACGCACCACCGGCTAAGGTATTGATCAGCGTCAGTAACAAAACAAGCAATATCATAACCGGTACCGCAATAGCGATCCCACAATAGATTCTATGTAACATTTTCTCCGGATAACTTCGTCTTACCCGGGTTCTGTGTATCCAATACAAAATAATTCCCGACAGAATCGTCATAAATATGCCTGCAATCGAAAACGTCAGCAGATCTGTAATTCCTTCCAGGATCAGTTCCCGGGAAAATATATTCAACCGGCGGAGAACACAGGTAATCAGACACGCTGCGGAAAACATCGTCATCTCCTGCCAGAACACTTCCATCCTCCCGCTGTCTCTCACGGACATCCCGAATAATACGAACATGACCACTGCGAAGGTTACAATGCCGCTGCTGCTTCCCTGAGTCGCCAACGAGGCGAAGCCGATCGTCACATATGCCATCAGCAACAGCTTTTTCCATGTCATCTCCTCCATCCGCCACAGCAGATAGACTCCCCCGAACAATATCGTCACCAGATACCCGCAGTACCAGTTGATATTCCCGATCGTCGAGATAAAGGAAGGGTTCACGTACTCCGGATCCACCGGAAGCAGGCAGAACTTGTTCACATATCCCAGAAAAAAAACAACCGCAGACACCGGCAGTACCAGCGCCGGGATCCAGCTCTTCCATTGCCACATGCGGGAGATCATAAAATACACGATCACCGCTCCCAGCTGCGTCCACATTCCCATCCGCCAGGACGCTGTCCCCCACAATGCTTCTTCCCGGTAATTCGTAAACAGATAGGATACTAAAACCGCAATTCCATAAAATACGGCAAATCTGTCCGTCACACTCAGATTCTTCCATAATCCCGCCGGCCATTCCGTGAACTTTGGCAACTCCTTTTTCTGAACTGCTGTAACCAGCCGGAAAAGCAGCCACAGTAAAAATACCGGCAGCAAAGTTTTCGCACCATAGGTCATAGTCTTGAGAAAAAAGGTCTCCTTCTCTGTTCCTATCCTGGCATATCCTTTATTGTAAAGAGGGAGTACCATCAGAATCACGATCATATACACGCTGATCACGATATCACATAAAAATCCGCTAAAGCTGCAAAGTGTCTCTGCTACGGATTCTGCTTTCTTGTGTTTTGTATTTTTTGCCATAGGCTTCATCTCTCCGAACCTTCTCCGACCACCGGAAATTTATTCCCTTTCATGATAGCTTTCCGGACTTCTTTCGTCAATCTTTTCTCAGAAGCGATCCGCTCTGTTTTTCTGCCGGTCAGACATCTTAGACAGGCTATGATACGTCTCGTAGATCAGCACAAATCCCAACGGTCCCTTGATGATCCCCCAGACGCCGAACAGCCGGATCCCGGCATACAACGACACCAATACAGCAATGGGAGACACTCCTATTTTCCTGCCGATGAGACGGGGCTCCAGTATCTCCCGCAGGAAAATACATACCACATACAGCGCACCACAGATAAGCGCTCTACCGAAGCTTCCCTCCAATAGCTGCCAGATTCCCAGTGGCAACAGCACCACCCCCGTGCCAATAAAAGGCAGCGCATCCAGAATCCCCGCCAGGATCCCCCACAGCACTCCATGCTTTATCCCCGCGATCCCTAACGTAATCGCTGCCGTCAATGCGATCGCCGACATGATGATCCCCTGTGCTTTTACAAAGGTAGCGATATAGCGGACAATTCCGCAGATCACCTCCAACAGCACATGGCAGGACTCCTGATCCAGCAGATGGTTCATGATCCCGTCATAGTCTTTCGCCAACAGTACCGACGCAATGAGAAATGTCACCAGGAATCCTCCCACCTCCGCAAACCACCGCACATACTGCATGGATTGCGACAGCATCCCCGGCAGAATATTTTCCTCCAGCGAATCCAGTCCTTCCTGCAGTCTGCCGCTGACCGTATTTTCCAGATAGGAAGCGTCCACGCCAATGATCTCTCCCACACCGTGACACAGATCCCGTACCATCGCCAGCCACTCCTGCTCCCTCGCATCCATACTCCGGATCCACACCGGCAGACTTCCCAGCACCCAGGAACTCAGTACCCATAACAGTACAGCCAACAGCAGTGTCGCCAGAATCAGAAGCACTATGGCGCTTAAGGGTCTTGGAAAATGCAGTTTGCGGTTCATCCGTTTCATCACCGGTCCGAATATCGTGACGAACAGCATCGCCAACAGCACCGGTGCCAGAAGGGGTGTCAGATATTGCAGAAAAAAATAGACTGCTCCCGTCACCGCAAGCAGTACTATCATCTTTTTTCCTATAATGTTTTTACCGAATTCTCCCCAGTCCATTCCGCACACTCCCTTTTTGGGATTAGTGTGCTCTGAGAGACTTTTTTTATCCCCTTTTGGAGATTCCGGTTTCATTTTCTGTGAGTTTTTTCAATTCCTTCATCGCAAAACCTGCAAATACCGGATTCTTCGGCACTACCCGGAATCCCATCTTTTTCCCGGAAATGGGATGGACAAGTTCCAGAGAGTACGCGCATAGTGCCACGCCGCGATATTTCTGCGCAGGCATCGCCTCTTTTAGCGCTGCCATTCCATACTTCGTATCTCCCAACAGCGGAAATCCCGCATGTGCGAACTGCACCCGGATCTGATGAAACCGTCCGGTCCCGATCGTTACATCTGCAAGCGCAAGCGGAGAAGGATCGTTGATCTCTTCCAAAATGCGATAGTGCAGCACGGCAATCTTCGCATCTGCAAATTCCTGCTCCCTGCCGGTCACTGCCACCGCCACATTACCTTCCTTGCGAAGGTAATCCACAAGATCCGCCTCCGGGCAGTCAGGATATCCACAAAGTACTGCATAATAATGTTTATTCAGTGCACCTTCTGTTAATTGCTTCGACAATGTCGCTGCTGCCTTTTTGTCTTTGGCAAATACCAGCAACCCTTCCACCGGCTGATCCAGTCTGTGGACTATGCCCAGATACGGCTCTCCTTTTCCCAGTCTCCCCGCGCCGGGAAGCTTTGCAAGATAGGATTTCAACTCGCTGACCACATCCGGTTGTCCGATTCCGGCAGACTGCACCGCCAGTCCCGCCGGTTTGCGGATGACCAGTATGCTGTTATCTTCATATAATATTTCCGTTTTCATAACCTATTCCTCTGTCATCCCCCTAACCGTTGTTCCGGATGTTAATCTATACCGTTGCATCTCTATCGCCTAATCACTTTCTCAGTCCTTTAGGATAATGATTCTTCATGACGCCTCCGGCCAGCTTCCCCCAGCCAAGGCTACAGTCATCCACGCAGATCAGATACCAGCCCTTCTCGCCTTCCGCGGAAAAAGTCTGTCCCTTCAGATAAGCCGCGGCTTCCTCCACAGACAGCTTCCACACATGCTTCACATCCTCCGGGCGCAGTGCCAGTGCTAACGCGTGCGCCGGTTCAAAACGGTTCTTTTTCAATGTGCCCAGATGAAGTCCCGGGCGCAATACCTTCAGTCCTTTCACCCCGGGCATTCTCTCCGGCATGCGGTACAGGTTATCGCCAAATGCCAGAAATCCTTCTCCGGCAGTGCATAGTCCTGCTTTGATCGTCTGCTCCTCCAAAAAGGTCTCTTTTGCGAAGTTAAAATACTCTGCCCAGTCTTTTGTCAGATTCTTCGCCGGAATTCCCTTCTCTGATCCGATGGCGCTCACCGGCTGATATCCTTCCGGAAGCTCTCCCTTTTTCTGTAATACTGCGGCATAATGCCCCTCGCCACGTAACTTATGGGGCCACAGGCGTAAAGTTCCCGTAATGCCGGGTGCCGGGTTCTCTACACAAGCGGGAATACCGTCGCAGCCTTCCGGGATCCCCAGTTCCTTTTTATCGATGGGGACAATCTCGAATTCCTCATGCTTTGCCAGGAAACGGCTGATGCTTCCCTCATTTTCCGCAGGCGCAAAGGTGCAGGTAGAATATACCAGTCTGCCTCCCGGGACTAACATCCGTGCCGCGCACTCCAGGATCCCGTCCTGTCTGTCTGCACATAACTGCACATTTTCCGGGCTCCATTCCTCACAGGCCACTTCATTCTTCCGGAACATTCCCTCTCCGGAGCAGGGTGCATCCACCAGGATCCGGTCAAAATATTCCTCGAAAATATCCGCCAGATGCTCCGGCGTCTCATTCAATACACAGGCATTGCGGATGCCCATGCGCTCCACGTTCTCCGACAGTATTTTCGCCCTCGCCGGGTGGATCTCATTCGTGACAAGCAGTCCCTCTCCCTCCATCGCGGATGCGATCTGGGTACTTTTCCCTCCGGGAGCAGCACATAGATCGAGGATCCGCTCTCCGGGCTGTGGTGACAGCAGTGTCACAGGTGCCATGGCACTGGGTTCCTGGATATAATAAAGTCCCGCTTCATGCCAGGGATGCTTTCCCGGCTGGTCCTCTTTGGTATAGTAATATCCGTTCTCCGCCCAGGGAACCGGCTGCAGCTGAAAAGTCTGCTTTACTTTTTCTGTTATGACAGACATGTCATCCCTTTTTAACGGATTCAGACGCAATGCCTGATATTTCTCATGCTCAAAGCTTGCCAGGAACTCTTCATATTCCGATCCCAAAAGTCCCTGCATTCTCTCTGTAAATGACTGCGGAAGCATAGATTTCCTCCATCTCTGTCCTCTATTCCGGACTCTGTTCCCATTAACTGTATCACAGCTCCTATCCGCGGGCAATCATTTCTTGCCAAGCTTCACAGACACAATTATAATATTTGTTGTAAGTGCTTGTTTTTTAGTTTAAAAAGGTAACCCATCGTTTGTATTTTCATTCGTTGATTCTCGAACTCGAATAAGAAAAGAGGTTATTATGTCTATTTTCAGAAAAACACTCAGCTGTGCCGTACTGGCAGCCTTAGGCACCTGTGCTCTCGCCGGCTGCGGCAGACACGACACGCCGAATGAAGCTGCAACATCTGCTTCCCCCGAAGCGTCTGCTGCCATCACGGAAACCATCTCCGAAAGTACCGCTTCCTCTGAACAAACATCGTCCTCCGAAGCATCCGGGGCACAGCCCGCTGAAACCGAACCAGCAGTTTCCGAGGCGCCCTCTGTCGATGACTCCACCCCCTTCGGACAGCATGGCGCTCTCCATGTGGAGAACGGGAAGCTGACCGATGCAGACGGGAACATTGTCCAGCTCTATGGTATGTCCACCCACGGAATTGCCTGGTTCCCCCAGTATATCAATTATGATTCCTTCCGTACCCTGCGGGACGACTGGAATACCAACTGTATCCGCCTCGCCATGTATACAGCGGAGTACGGCGGTTATTGCGCCGGCGGTGATAAGGAACAGCTGAAGCAGCTGGTAAGAGACGGTGTATCCTACGCCACAGAGCTTGGAATGTACGTGATCGTAGACTGGCATATTTTAAGTGATTGCGACCCGAATCAGAACAAAGATGAGGCGATCGCCTTTTTCCGGGAAATGTCGGAAGCTTTTGCTGACAACGACAATGTGCTCTATGAGATCTGTAATGAGCCCAACAGCGGTACCTCCTGGGACAGCATCAAGTCCTATGCCGAGGAAGTCATCCCGGTGATCCGGGAACAGAAGCCGGATGCCGTCATCCTCGTAGGAACCCCTACCTGGAGCCAGGAGATCGACAAAGCCGCAGCTTCCCCGCTTACCTTTGATAATGTAATGTATACCCTGCATTTTTACGCAGGCACCCACAAAGATGACCTGCGTAACCGCTTAGAGACCTGCGCACAGAACAATCTTCCGGTCTTCGTCAGCGAATTCGGTATGTGCGACGCTTCCGGCAATGGTGCCAATGACTTCGATTCCACGACCAAGTGGCTGGATTTGCTGAACAAATATCAGATCAGCTTCTGCTGCTGGAATCTGGCCAATAAGGACGAAAGCAGCAGTGTCTTTAAGGCTGCCAGCACGGCTCTCTCTGACTGGACCGATGAGGATTTCAATGAATCCGGACGGTGGATCCGTGACTACTTCCGCAGTATGCCCCGGAATTAGTTCCCGATCCCGCCCTCCGAACTCACTGCTTACAAATTCGTATGATTGCACTACATTAATTCTTCGTCATAGACTGCTCTGCCACCGCCGATAAATTTCGGTCTGGTGCGGGCGCATACCACATGGGCGTCTCCGATCTGTCCGGTCCGGAGACGCACCGGTACTGCCACATCTCTCAGATGCATTCCGATCAACGTATCTCCGATATCCATTCCCGCTGCCGCCTGAATATGCTCCACAGCCACCGGATGCTCGAAGGCTTTGTATGCTGCCGTTGCAAAAGACCCACCTGCCTTGGGCTGGGGGACCACATTGACCATAGGATAACCGTATTTTACAGCTGCCTCTTTTTCCAGGATCAGTGCGCGGTTCAGGTGTTCACAGCACTGGGCTGCCAGATAGACGCCTGCTTCCTGCGTTGCCTGATAAATTCCACCGAAGACCACCTCTGCCAGCTCCGGGCTGGAATAAGTACCGATGGATGCACCGCCCACCTCGCTGGTGGAGCACCCTACTACAAACAGTTCTCCCGCCTCCGGCTTAGCTTTCTCCAGGATCTCCCTGGCTGCGGAATATGCCTCTTCTGCAATAATTGTCATATCTTCTGTCATGATGCTGCCTCCTTACATAATAAAATAAATAACTCTATAACAATAAACACACTATAACAGACCGTTTATAAATAATAATGGAAGCAAAAAGCCCACATTGGCCACTGTAAACCATCCAAAATACCGTTTCTTTTCCCCGGGAATCTGACTTGCCACCTGCTTATAAGAGATCAGGCTTGCCATAGAAGCGATCAATGTGCCCAGACCGCCCAGATTCGTTCCAACGATCAATGCTTTCACATTTTCTGTAAAACCAGACAGCAACAGCGCTGCCGGTACATTGCTGATCACCTGGCTGGCAGCCACTGCCGTCATGACTTCCCTTCCTTCAATAATTTTTTGTAAAAAGCTGCAAAAAGCAGGCATTCTTCCTATATTTCCTATGAAAATAAAAAATCCCACGAAGGTCAGCAGCAGCGAATAATCCACTTTTCCTATGGTCGCGCGGTCTAGGATTCCAACACCAAGTACCACAATTCCAAGCGTTACCGGATAGGGAATCATATGCGCCACCGTTAACAGACACAACAAAAATAATATCAGATAAAACACAGGCAGATATCTCCGCCATCCTGCCGTTTCCTGCCCGGCATCTTCTGCCTGCAACACCTCTGCCACATCTCTGACCGCAATGCCACTGTGTTTCGCCGCAACCGCCGTACAGATAAGCAAAAAGAGCAGTGACACCGCAGAATACGGTAGCATCAGCTTTATAAATGCAATCGGGGACATCTGTATTTTCCCATATAAATACAGATTCTGTGGATTACCAATGGGAGTCAGCATACTTCCTAAATTCGCTGCGATCGTCTGTAATACTACCACCGGAACTGCCAGTTTCCGGACAGCCTCCTCTCCGGACAGACAGAGTACCGTAAACGTAAAAGGCACAAAAGTGATCAATGCCACATCATTCGTGATCAACATGCTGAAAAAGAAGCACAGCAATACCAGAATTTCTGCCAGCGCAATCACATTGTGGGTATGCTGCAATAATATCCTGGCAACCCTGCGAAATATGCCCAGCTTCTGCAATCCCGCCATCACAGTCATCAGACAGAATAAAATCGCCAGCGTCCGAAAATCAATATATCCGATATATTCTGTGTCCGGCGGGATCATTACCGCCGACAATACTGCCAACACCATCGCCGCAGTCAGCACCGTCTCTTTTTTTACAAATTCTATGATTTTATTCTTTATTTTCATCGTTTTGTCCCTCAGGCATCCCCCGCGCCGTATCTCACAAAAAATTTTTACAGGAATATAGTAAAATTAAGAATATTTTCTACGGAGCATGCTATGTCTGTTCTGCCCTCATTGCTCTTCGGTATCTCCGCCAGTCTGGATGCACTTCTGGTAGGCTGCGCACTCGGACTGCAGAAGGTCCCTCTTCCTGCAAAACACAATCTGCTGATCAGCGCAGTCACTCTCATCGGTACTGTGATCTCTATAAGCCTCGGTAACCTTTTGCTGCCTCTGATCCCCGGTGAGATCGCAACCCGGACCGGAAGCAGTATCCTGATCCTGTTCGGGCTCTACTATGCCGGAAAATGGCTGGTCTCCAGATGGCGCTGCAGTTCTTCAGATAACAGCAGTCTATGCCGGGAGAAGAAAAAATTTGCCGAACATCGGAATCTGACTCTCCCGCAGACGCTGGCTCTGGGCTGTGCCCTCTCCATGAATAATATCGGTATCGGATTCTCCGCCAGCATTACCGGACTTCCTTTTCTGCCTGCCTCGATATCCACCTTTTTCTGTTCCTTCGGATTCCTGACACTGGGGAGCCGCCTGGGACGTTCCGTCCTCCTGCAGCGGGTCGGAGAATATGCCGATCCCATCTCCGGGCTCTTATTGATCCTGTTAGGCCTGTGGCAATTATATCACTGATGAACGGAATAGTTACCAAAATAATGGGGAATCTATCTGAATAATACAATATACCCACCGGGCAGTCTATGCAATCATTATATCATTATTCAGAAAGGATTCCCTTTTTATGGCACAAAACATTTCGTTATCCACAGAACTTTCCCAAAATATTGATCTTCTCCACCGATTGCTTCCTCTGGGTAAAAGCTTTGACCTGATCACACGCGATCTCCGGTTGGGGGAAACTCCGGCATTCTGGCTGGGGATCAATGGTTTCTGCAATACCGAGATCCTCCAGCAGATCTTCTCCGACCTGCAGGATCCTCACTATACACTGGATTCCGAGATCCGCGATCTCCCGCTCTATGTGCAGAGCAGGCTCGGCTATGCCCAGGTGTCACTGACCTCCTCTGTGGATGATATCCTGCAAAATCTCTTAAGTGGACCTTCCATCCTCCTGGTGGATGGCTTCGATCAGGCGGTGATCATTGACGTCCGTACCTATCCCGTCCGCAGTATCTCCGAGCCCGATACCGAACGGAGCACCCGGGGTGCCCGGGACGGCTTCGTGGAGACACTTTTATTCAATACAAATCTTATCCGCCGCCGGGTGCGTTCTTCGAAACTGACCTTCTCCATCTGCACCCTGGGAACAGAGAGCCGCACCGATGTAGCGATCGCCTATCTGGCAGACCAGGTTAACGAGGAGTTATTAGAGACTCTGAAGCAAAAGCTCTCCCGGTTACAGATCACTTCGCTGACTATGGGCAGCAAAAGCTTAGAAGAGCTTCTGATTCATAAAAGATGGTGGAATCCCCTGCCCAGCATCCAGCTGACAGAGCGTCCCGATGTGGCATGCAGCTACCTGTGCGAAGGGCACATTCTGCTCATTGTGGACAATTCTCCCGCCGTTTTATTGCTTCCAGGTACGATCTTCCAGTTTACCCAGAGTCCGGAGGACTATTACAACAATCCTCTGACCGGAACTTATTTCCGCATGATACGCTTCCTGTGCATTCCGGTCAGTCTTCTGCTTCTGCCGGTATTTTTACTTCTCTCCGCCTATTATCCCGAGATCACCGCCTCGCTGCAGCTCACACCCGTCAGCGATCTGTCACCCTTCCGCCTTTTTTTCTATGTGCTGGCAGTGGAGTTTCTCTTAGACCTCTTCAAATACTCTGCCGCACTTAGTTCCAGCCGTGTCTCCGGTGCACTGTCTATCGTAGGGGGATTGTTGATCGGTGACATTGCTGTCAGCCTTAACTGGGCCTCTACCGAAGTCCTCTTCTATGCCGCCGTCACCATGTTGGCGAATCTGTCCCTCTCCAGCATAGAATTCGCCGATGCACTGCGCATCTATCGAATTCTTCTGGTGGTCACCACCGGATTATGGGGTCTGCCCGGCTTTATTATCGGCCTGACGCTTGTGTCACTCTCCATGATTACCACACCAACCTTTGCAGGCTTCAGTTACTTCTGGCCCCTCTTCCCCTTTAACGGCCCGGCTCTCCGAAGCCTCCTGTTCCGCCGCCCCACCTACAAAGCCCAGCCCAGTAAAGTCTGGTCCCGTGGACATGTGCATACAAAATAAAACTCCTATACGGAGCGCGAGACATCGAGAACATACGGTACCTTGTTACTTACTAATCATTTCAGACGGATTTGTACTATCTTAGCCTTGAGGATCAAGCGCGAGACGGCGCACGAGGTCCGGGGGACCTCGGCCTGCGCGGACCGGAGCGGAGCGTAGACATCGAACTTTCGAGCCCTGGCAGGGCTCGAAAAAAAGAACGATACCGATTTGGTATCGTTCTTTTTTCAAGCGCGAGACGGGGATCGAACCCGCGACCCCCTCCTTGGCAAGGAGGTGCTCCACCGCTGAGCCACTCGCGCATATTGTACAGGTCAAAACCTGTATCTTGAAGGTATGAAATTAATTGTATCGGCATTCATCCGCAATCTTATGAATGTCTGCTGTGCCTCACAGCAAAGACTATATTACATGATGAATGCCAAACTGTCAAGCAAATTATTGAAATTTTTCGTAAAATTCGTAATATAATTATTTATCCGTAGTCAGATGGCTGTACTCACCCTTGCGGTTATAGGAATCTGTCAGATAGCTTTCATCCGTGAGAATACACTCGATCTCCTGATCATCCTGTTTATACTGACTTCTCTTCCGCAGATCTTCTTTCGTTTGCTCCTGCTTCGTCTGCAAAAAATCGCCTGTATGGGATCCCAGAAACCGACCCGGCAGCCGGTCTATCAACTTTCTCGCTACCTTCTGTACCTGATAACGCACCTTCTGAAAAGGATTTGCCGGCATGGTATCCTTTGCTTCCACAGGCCGGAAATACGTATGGGTAGCTGCTGTCTCCACTGCCGCCCTGTTCATTGTAGTCTTTACTCCTACAGAATTCCCGGTGACCAGCGTCTCCTGCCCTGCAATATGATTTCCGTTGCCATTTTGTGAAGTGATCGCATCATTAGCTTCCTTGCTCTCTCCCCAGATTTTCTGTAAAAGCTGTTTGCCTTTACTGCTGATATTCTGCACCCAGGACATAAGATTCACCGAAGAATTCTCCTGCAATACTTCCTCGGCGGTCTGTATAGTCTGTACGCTTCCTAATTTGGTTCCAGCGCCGCCTACGTCCTTATTTTCCCCATGTTCGTGAATACATCCTGTCACCTGATGAGAATATGTGTCATGTCCGCTTCCTACTCCACCGACCTGCATAAGCCCCTCCGTTCCTGTTTCCGGGTCTACCTGTTCTATCATGTATATCGGAGGTATTCACTATTTTATTCAGTCTCCCGGGGCACCTTGTTATAATTGGTCATCCGCACACACCTCTTTCACGTACTTATCAACAAAGCATCATTCTGCTTAGACAAGATCTCTTGAAAGTCAAACCTAATTTTGGGTTTTATGTAATTGTTCCAGGTCAAAAAATGCTGCTTTTTTTCTTGACACGGGAACATATGTTTTCTACAATTATTGTAGTGCAGCTCTACTAATTTAATTGGAAGGAAACACCTCATGGGTGATTTACTCAATGTCGACATGAATTACCTTATTGGAAAAAAAGAATCTACTGAAATTATTCCGGATAGCTATTATCTCAATCCAGAAGCCCGTGACATGGCTCAGTTTCTCTTCGAGAATCCGGAATACAAGGTCCTCTTCGATGCCTCACGGAAAGTGAAGCCGGAGGACATTCAGTTTGTAAAAGAGATGATCGCCCCTTGCTCCTATGCGGAAACCGTAGAATACCCGGTGAAAGCGCTGTATACATTTGTAACCTGCAGCTATGAGATCAATGATGCAAGAACTTTCTTGTTCGCTGTGGAGGCAGATGAACAGGGAAATGAGATCACGGCGGATGAAGAGTATCAGCAGAAGATGACAGACCTGATGATCAAAAAGGCAGAGGAAGCAGAGGCAGTTTCTAAGGAAACTGGGAAAAAGTAGGAAAATATAGTGGAAAATATGGCCTGTTAAAATAAAAATTACTATTGGAAAAGCGGAGCAGTTATGCTATACTAAGCGGGAAAATGCTGATTTATATAAAAATCAGCAGTCAGGAAGGCTGTTTCGCGAAAGAAGCCAAGGAAAACGAAGAAGTCATACCTGGTAACGGGTATGGCTTTCATTTATGGTGATGTTACCACCAAGG
>OGPJ01001328.1_pt1 | contig 17778 bp, 17 predicted proteins | sample 1552831 | NCBI WGS metagenome assembly OGPJ01 (sample SAMEA2579914, study PRJEB22360) | human gut metagenome | biome: human gut; feature: human-associated habitat; material: faeces | place: Denmark | collected 2008/2010
AATCTGCAAGCAGATTGCGTACAAAGCCGTCAGGCGGGCTTTATTCAGTGTTTCCATAATACATGGGCAGGCAGCGGAGCAGGAGCACTTCTCCGCCTGTGGACCTGATGCCGCGAAGGGACAGCAAGGGAAAGCTGGCGGGATCGGGCGTGTGTCTGCTGTCGGTCGATGTGCAGTGGAAACACTGATGAAAGAAACTTGCCGCGGAAAGGATGACAGGTGAATTTCATCAGTGCTTCCCACAAGAGGCGTTCACATCAAAATGCGAACGCAATCGAGAGAGCGTGGCTCTCGTTTCTCATTTCCTCTGTTTGGCAGTGTTCCCGCGGGAATGCTGTCAGATGCGTATCGGCAAAAACGAGGGATATTTGCTATATTCCTTCATTATTTGCTTTATATACATATTGCGTCTAAAAATATGCGGTATGATGAAAATGGAATGCGTTGTGTGGCAGGTGTGTGCCTGTCGAATGCATGTGCAACAGCATGCCAGCGTATTCTGTTAAGGCAATATCGCACAAAGATTGTGCGACAGATGTGTCGTCAAATTTTTCGTCAGATGAAACAAAAAGCGGAGTGAATACTTGCTGTATTCACGAGCATTTTTGTGAAATATGACGGGAAATTTGCAAGCAGATGGCGTGCAAAGTTGCCAGACGCTCTTTGTGCGATATTGCCTTAAAATATATGCCGAAATGTAGACGATAGGGGGTATTCCCGTGCCGCAGGACGAAGCCGCGTTTGCGAAGTTTTATGCACGGCATGTCGATACGGTATATCGTATGTGCTACATGCGGATGAAAAATCAGATGGATGCGGAAGATGTGACGCAGGACGTTTTTTTGCGGGCGATGCAGCAACCGCAGCTTTGGTCAGATGATGACCATGCCAGAGCATGGCTGTTGGTGACTGCGTCGAATCTTTGTAAAAATGCGATGCATCACTGGTCACGGACCAAGCGGGAAGAAGTCGAAGACTGGGAGGCAACTCTTGGAACAACGGCATCGCCGGATGAGGTTTCTGCTGTGATGTCGGCAGTAATGGGATTACCGGATCAATACAAGACCGTAGTGTATTTATTTTATTATGAAGGGTATTCCGGAGCAGAAATTGCCGGAATGCTGGGGAAAAAAGAATCCACAGTTCGTTCGCTGCTGCACCGCAGCAAGAAGATGCTGTTGAAAAAGTTAGGAGGTGAGCCGTATGCGGAAACAGGAAGATGAAAAGCTGGAACGCCGTCTGCATCAAGTGATGGAGCAGATCCAGCCCGATGAAGATGCGAAAGACCGCATGTATCTGGAGATCATGCGGCGTGCCTCTGTTGCTGAAACACCACCGGCAAAACCGAAGCCGTGGTATCTCCGGTGGCAGACCAGTGCCGGAGCCTGTACCGCAGCACTGCTCTGTGTCGTTGTGGTGGCGGCGGCAGTGCACGGGAGAATGCCGCAGGGCGGCACCGGTCAACTGGATATTGTTTCTCCCACAGTGACGACACAGGCTTCTGAACTGCCGGCAGACACGGAGCAGCCGGACGAAACAGAAACAAGACCGCAGACAGAAACCACTGCCGCAGAAACCGGCGTGACAGTGCACTCTGCGGGAAATGCCAGTGCTGCCGCGAAAAGCAGTACTGTTCCGGCGGAAGATGAAATCGTTTCTCCGGAAATCACCGTGCCGCAGAAGCCGCAGCAGCAGGAAACCCAGCCGGTCGTGACAACTGCGGCTCCGCATACCAAACCGGTGCAGACCACTGCCGCAGCAACGACTGTTCCGAAAACGGAAACCACTGCGGCACCGGAAACGGTCACCGAACCGCCGGCAACCACAGCGTCATCTGTGGAAACTGTGCCGATCCGGCAGAACATCTACCTGTATTATAAGCTGACGTGGGAGGGAAATCCCTACGATACAGATTATATGGAAGTGTCCAGCAGTTCTCTGGATCAGTATTTGGGATACGGCGTGACACGGGGCAATGATGTGGAAGATACGTATACCGTGTTGATCTACTCTATTGTCGGCGTGGATCCTGTACAGCAGGTAGCAGTACAGTATGCAGGGGAAGAAAAGTACTATGTTTTCACGATCCAGTGAATATAAGAGCTTATTGAAAAAATGAAATCCGGAATCGGTGTCACTAATCTGCCGTGGCACCGAATTTTTTTTAGGGCAATACTGAATAAAGCTTGTACAGTGTTGTTTTATCGGAAATATTGTCTTGACAAATCTGTAAAAAAACAGTATACTAGAACAAGAACGCTGAATATGCGGTATTTTTTTCTGATAACGGGGGTATCAAATTGGCAACTAAACGAGTAAAACAACTGGAAAAATTCCTGATCGGACTGGGAATTGCTTTGCTGGCGATGATCATCATCTGCATTATCGTGGTCAGCCGTGCGGACAAGGTTTCTGCACCGGACGCGATTCCGATTCTGACGACAACGACGACAACGACAACGACGACAGTCACCACGACCACGACGATCACATATGATTACACCATGCACATCGATATGGAAAAGGTCAAGCAGCATCATGAGAAAAATCCGGATGTTGTGGGCTGGGTCTATGTCAATGATACACCCATTGATTACCCCATTGTACAGAAGGACGACAATGCATATTATATCGACCGTGACTGGGAGGGCAATCACAGCTCTGCCGGCAGTATCTTCGAGGACTTCCGCGGCAAGATCGGCGAAACGGAAAACACCCTGCTCTATGGGCATAACATGGGAAATGGCTCCATGTTCCACTCGGTCAAGAGTTTCAAGGAAGAAGAATGGGGCAGACAGCACATTTATTTCGAGGTGGCAACACTGGACAAGCGGTATCTGTATCGCATCGTGGCATCTTCCGTGCTGAACGGTGAGGACGGTGCAGCATTCGACTACTGGAACCGCATCACTCTGAATCAGGAGGAATTCCAGAAGTACATTGAGGAGATTCGCAGTACGGCGTTGATCTGGTACGCACCGGACGACGACCCGCCTGCATACGGGGACAAGATAATTGCCCTGCAAACCTGTAACTCCGGTGCAGACGACGGAATCCGCTGCCTGCTGTTCGGACAGTGTCTGGGCGAATTCTAAGGCGACACCGCACAAAGCCCGCCTGACGGCTTTGCACGCAATCTGCGTGCAGATTTTCCGTCATATTGCCCAGAAATCCCTTGCAATACGACTGCGTTCGAGGCAGGATTCTGCCCGAGAACAAAGGAGTGTCGCACTAAGATAAATTGCGACCGGCAGTATGCCTGCGGAATTTCTATGCAATCTGCCGAAAAATCTGACAACGCACCTTACGCACAAGCTTTGTGCGGTGTTGCCCTAAGGCGACTTGAAAATCAAACATCACAAAAGCGGGCACTCTGGAAAAATACCAGAGTGCCCGTTTGACTTTTCTCGGAAATACAAAGACAGCGTTACTGAAATCTCCGAAAAACAAAAAGAGCAGCACACTGCATGGTGCTGCTCCTTTTGTCTGTTATGTACGCTTAAAATCCGTTCAGATGATACTTGGTCATCAGGTTCGGATAGCATTTATAGCTGTAGTCCAGATCCACATTGCCGCTGATGCCGCTGACAGAACCAGTGCTGGAATACTGCCACATGCCGTAGCTGGTCTTGGAGTAAGACGGGCGGCTGACACCGAAGTGTGCGACCCAGATGTCGTAGTCCTCCAGAACTGACTGATAGACGTAGCTGTTCAGGAAACTTGCGTAGCTGTACAGGCTGATGTAGTATCCCTTGGATTCCATGGTGTCACAGAATGCCTGAATGATCGCAGATACCTGCTCCTTGGAAAGCTTGGTCTGGGTAGAATCTTCAATGTCCAGTACCAGCGGATATTCGAACTGGTATCCCTGCACAATGCTGGCAAATACTTCTGCTTCCTGCTTTGCCTCTGCCGGAGTGACAGCGTAGCTGTACCAGTATGCACCGCAGGCAACGCCTGCCGCCTTGGCATTCCGCATGTTCTGTTCAAAGTAAGGATCCTTCTGGCTGGCGTATTTGCCGTAGCCTGCACGGATAATGGCGAAGTCATTGCCTGCCGCCTTTACCGCATTCCAGTCGATGTTGCCCTGATACTTGGAAACGTCAATGCCGCGGTAAGAATCCTTCTGTGCCCATGCTCCGGTTGCCGTCTGTGTAGTGGTCACTGTGGTAGTTGCCGGAGCAGCGGTGGTGGCGAGGAGCGTTGTAGTTGCTTTCGTAGTAGCTTTGGTGGTAGTGCTGGAAGCAGGAAGCGAAGTTACCGCCATGGACTCTGCCGGCGTGGTCTTGCTTTCAGCAGATGCAGAAGCTGTGGAACTGTCCGTAGCGGTTTCCGGTACCGGCGGGAACGTACTGAGAATGGCCGTGGTGGTTTCGGTCAGCGTTGTGGTTGCAGTTGCCACCGGAACTGTGGTCGGCTGTGTAGTTTCCGTATTGCCGTTGCCGTTCGCAGCGTCCCACTCCTGCAAAAAGGCCAGTGCTTCGTCAGTATGTTTGCCATAGGCACCGAAGTAAGCACACCAGTACATTAGCAGGAAAATGTCTGCACTGTCGATGGCACCGGAATGGTCAACGTCCAGAAGGACACTGTTTTTTTCGGAGAGCGTGGAAGCAAATCCCACACCGCCGTAGCTGCATTCCAGCATCACAGCATAGCCCAGTGTCAGAAAATCGCCGCGGTCAGCTTCCTGTATCAGCTGTTCCGGAGATTGTGTCATCCCCGGAATCGTTTCCTGCACGTCTGCCGCACTGGCAGAGAGCATGCCGCCGAAAGGCAGACAAGATACGCACAGGGCTGCCGCAGTCAGAAGCCCGTTCAGTTTACGGAAAAATTTGTTTGCCATAGAGAAAACCTCCTAATCTAAGGAAACGCTGCATAAAGCCCGCCTGACGGCTTTGTACGCAATCTGCTTGCAGATTTTCCGTCATATTGCCCAGAAATCCCTTGCCAGACATACAGTCTGCCTGCGGAATTTCTATGCAATCTGCCGAAAAATCTGACGACGCATCTTACGCACAAGCTTTATTCAGTGTTTCCCTAATATTTGCATCAGATAACCAAAGATGCCCAGCTGGACGATTGCCAGCAGGGGAAAGAAAATGCGGAAATACCAGTGCTTGGTCTTGTGGTGAAAGAAGAACATGCCGATCGTGCCGCCGGTACCGCCGAACAGCAGTGCCGCCAGAAACAATGTCTTTTCCGGCACTCGCCACTGGTGGGTGCGGGCACGCTGCTTGTCTACGCCCATCAGGGCAAATGCCACCAGATTCACCAGCACAAACAGCACCAGAAGCACATAACGGGAAATCGCACTCATTTGGCTGCTCCGTTTCCGGAACGCAGCTGTCGGGGGAGAGCCGCGTTGATCGCTTCCTGCACGGCTTCATTGGGGGTGAAGATGATGCGTGTTGCACCATATTCCTCGGTTTCCAAATCGGCGTAATATTCGCCCTCACCGGTGTTGTCGGAACACAGGATAATGGTGCGGTCAGGATCGTCCGGAACAGCATCTGTCATTTCGCCGTAAGCATCAAACTTGGCAGTGCTGACCGTGATGAGGTGCACCCGCTTGCGGCGTGCAATGATCTTGTCCACGTCCATTTCCCCGTTGGTGACGGCGTATTCATACTCCACGGAAGTACCCGTGATCAGGAAATATGCTCCGTAGATGATCGCACAGGTGATCAGCAGGATAAACGGAATGTGTGTGACAAACACCAGAAAGACCGATGCGGCACAAAGCACTACTGCCAGTGCAATGATGCCGGCACGCTTGGCATTGTCACGGGAATCCGGTCGCTTTTTTACCATGTACTCTGCAAAATTATCCATATCTATAAAAACTCCTTTTATGGGAACGTTCCGGCAAAATATTGCCCTGTCTGTTCCGGTCGCATTCTGAAAGAACGGATTTCAGAAAAAATTATCACAGCCTGCTGTAAAAACACCGATGTAATACATTTTTTTGTGCAAGTTGCTGAAAACATTTCTCTTTTTGTCGCGTCCAATTACCATTATACCATACTCCTCAAAAAAATTCAAGAAAAAAATTTCAAAAGGGCTTGATTTTTTTTGTGAAAACAGGTATAATGTGATTTGAAAACACAAAGACGAAGCGAGTAGGCATATTGCGGCGGCAAATTTCAGCGGATTTTCTGAAAGATGTTGCCGGAGAGCCTGCCGGTACAGAGAGCGGGGAGTGCTGAAAACCCGTCCGGCGGCATATGCTGAAGTTCCCTTCCGAGTGGCTGTGCTGAACCGGCTTTCACAGTAGGTGCAGATGTGGTGTTCGCATTAAGGACAGAAGAGTGACGGCTCTTTGAAAATGGGTGGTTTTGAACAAGCGTGAGCCTTGTCCTGTTTTCACAGGACAGGGCTTTTTTGATATGTGTTTCCCATAGGGCAATACCGCACAAAGAGCGTCTGGCGACTTTGTACGGTATTGCCATAGAGCCAAATGCCCGCAGAACCTGCGGAAGAAAGGAACGATATTATGAAGGAACAATTGGAAGCGATCCGTGCGGCTGCCAAAAAGGCATTGTCGGACTGTGCGGATTCCAAGGTGCTGGAAACCCTGCGTGTACAGTATCTGGGAAAAAAAGGTGAACTGACCGGTATCCTGAAGCAGATGGGAAAGCTGTCCGCAGAGGAACGTCCGGCAATGGGACAGCTTGCCAATCAGGTGCGTGCAGATATTGAAACGGCACTGGCAGACAAGCAGAAGAAGCTGGCGGAGGCAATGCTGGCACACAAGCTGGAGGCAGAAACACTGGATATTACTCTCCCCGGCAAAAAGCAGAAAGTGGGCAGCATGCACCCGCTGACCATCGTGGAAAACGAGATTCGGGAAATCTTCCTCGGCATGGGCTTTTCTGTGGCAGACGGTCCGGAAGTGGAATACGACTACTACAACTTTGAAGCCCTGAACCTGCCGCCGGATCATCCGGCACGGGATACGCAGGATACCTTCTATATTACAGATAACATTCTGCTCCGTACCCAGACTTCTTCGGTACAGGTACACGTCATGGAAAATCAGAAGCCGCCGATCCGCGTGATCTCTCCGGGACGGGTTTACCGTTCGGACGCAGTGGACGCAACACATTCCCCGCTGTTCCACCAGATCGAGGGACTGGTCGTAGACAAGGGTATCACCATGGCAGATCTCAAGGGTACACTGGAACTGCTGATGCAGCGGCTGTACGGTGATGACTGCAAGATCCGTCTGCGTCCGCATCACTTCCCGTTCACCGAACCCAGTGCAGAAGTTGACGTGATGTGCTTCCAGTGTCACGGCAAGGGCTGCCGCATGTGCAAGGGCGAGGGCTATATCGAACTGCTGGGTGCCGGCATGGTGCACCCGAAAGTGCTGGAGGGCTGCGGCATTGACAGCAGTGTTTATTCCGGCTTTGCGTTCGGTCTGGGTCTGGAACGTATTGCTATGCGTCGTTATAACATCGGTGACATGCGTCTGCTCTATGAGAACGATTATCGGTTCTTGGAACAGTTCTGATCGGGAGGGAGAAAAACATGAATTTATCTTTGAAGTGGCTGGCTGACTACGTGGACTGCGGCGTTTCCGTCAAGGAATTCTGTGCCGGCATGACCATGAGTGGCTCCAAAGTGGAAACATATGAAACAGAGGGCGAAGTTGTCAAGAACGTGATCGTCGGCAAGCTGGTGTCCATTACGCCCCACGAAAATTCCGATCACTTACAGGTGTGTCAGGTCGATGTCGGCGGCGACTCTCCGATCCAGATCGTGACCGGTGCCCAGAATATCGTAGAGGGTGCACTGGTGCCGGTGGCAATGATCGGTGCAGAACTGCCCGGCGGTGTCCGCATCAAAAAGGGCAAGCTCCGCGGCGTAGAGAGCAACGGCATGCTGTGCTCTCTGGGCGAACTTGGCCTGACCAAGCATGACTTTCCCTATGCCATTGAAGACGGCATTTTCCTCATCGAGGAGGACTGCACGGTGGGACAGGACATTCACGAGGCGATCGGTCTGAACGATACTTCTGTCGAATTCGAGATCACCTCCAACCGTCCGGACTGCCTGTCGGTAGTTGGTCTGGCAAGAGAAGCTGCTGTGACTTTCGGCAAGCCCCTGAACCTGAAAGCACCGGAATTCCACGGCTCCGCAGACAAGCTTAGCGACAGCCTGTCGGTATCCGTTGAAAATGCTGCACTCTGTCCGCGGTACATTGCCGGCATGGTGAAGAATGTCAAGATCGGTCCCTCTCCCCGCTGGATGCGGGAACGGCTTCGTGCCAGCGGCGTGCGTCCGATCAATAATCTGGTGGACATCACCAACTATGTCATGCTGGAATATGGTCAGCCGATGCACGCGTTCGACCAGCGGTATGTCAAGGACGGCAAGATCGTTGTCCGCAATGCCAAGGACGGCGAAACCATTACCACACTGGACGGACAGGAACGGCAGCTTTCTCCGGAAATGCTGATCATTGCCGATGCAGAAAAGCCCATTGCCGTTGCCGGTGTCATGGGCGGCGAATACAGCGGCATTATGGACGACACCAATACCGTTATCTTTGAGTCGGCTTATTTCGAACCGGTACAGGTTCGCCGGACTGCCAAGAAGCTGGGTATGCGTACCGATGCTTCTGCACGCTATGAAAAGGGACTGGATCCGGACGGCTGCCCGCGTACACTGAAACGGGCAATGGAACTGGTAGAACTGCTGGGTGCCGGCGAACCGGTGGCAGAGTTCATTGAAGTGGACAACCGCACCGCAGAACCGGTGCAGATTCCCTTTGATCCGGATTGGATCAACCGGTTCCTGGGCACGGAAATTTCCCGTGAGGATATGGTCAAGACACTGGAAGCACTGGAAATTCATGTAGACGGTGACGTTTGCATTTCTCCCAGCTTCCGGATCGATCTGGAACGTCCGGCAGATATTGCCGAAGAAGTGGCAAGAATCTACGGCTATAACAATATCCCGTCTACCGTTATTCGCGGTGTGGCAGAAGCACAGCTGACCCCGCAGCAGCAGTTCCTGCGAAAGGCAGAACAGACGATGGTGGGACTGGGCTATTACGGTACGTTGACTTATTCGTTCACTTCTCCGAAGTGCTTCGACCGCATCGGTCTGCCGGCAGACAGCAAGCTGCGTCAGACGATCACCATTACCAACCCGCTGGGCGAAGATACCAGCATCATGCGGACAACTACACTGCCCTGCATGCTGGACGTACTGGCAACCAACTATAAGAACCGGAATGCCGCTGTGGCACTGTACGAGATCGGCAAGGAATACCTGCCGACTGGTCCGGACACTCTGCCGGAAGAACCCAACCGCCTGACGATCGGTATGTACGGCGGCGATGCAGACTTCTTTGCACTCAAGGGTGCAGTAGATGCCCTGCTGAAGGAACTGCGTCTGCCGAAGTACACCTATGTGCGTCCGTCGGAAGTGGAAGGCGTTTTTGAGGAGTGCTGTGCACTGCACCCCGGCAGAAGTGCTGTCATTCTCTGCGGAGAAACACCGGTAGGCTATCTGGGCGAACTGCACCCCACGGTGCAGAAGACCTACGGCATCGGCACCAGAACCTATGTGGCAAAACTGCTGGTACAGGAAATGGCTGCAATGGCAGAAACCGAAGTGACCTATCAGCCGCTGCCGAAGTTCCCGGCAATCACCCGTGACCTGAGCCTGCTGTGTGATGATGCACTGCCGGTTGGCAAAATGGAAGAAGCCATTGCACAGGCTGCCGGAAAGCTGCTGGAAGAAGTAACCTTGTTCGACGTATACAAGGGCGACCAGATCGCTGCCGGCAAAAAGAGCGTATCGTTCTCTCTGCGGCTGCGTTCCCACGAGGGCACGCTGACTGACGAACAGGCAGATGCAGCCATGAAGCGGGTACTGAAAGCACTGGCTGCCATGGACGCTGTGCTGCGGGAAGCATAAGAGCAGGGCTTTCTATTTGAGGTGATTTCCATGAAAGAAAAAACGGAAAAACAACCAAAACCGAAAAAGGAAAAGCAGGAGCGTACTCCCAGAGAAGCGACTGCGTTAATGCTGGGACTGGTGGCACTGGGGCTTGCCGTTGTCGGTGTAGCATCGCTGCTCTGGCTGTCTACACTGGTGGCAGCCATTCTGGGTGGTATTGCCGTGCTGACTGGTTTTGCCAGCCTGATGGTGGGAAAAAGCGGAACCCTGCCGGCAATTGTTGCCGCAGTGGCAGGCTTTTTGACCGTGCTGTCCGCGATCATTTCTATGAAGATGCAGTAACCTAGGACATGTTGACACGAAGCCTGACATGTGCCCTTTTAGGGTGATTTTCCTTCGTTCGTTGTTGAAAATCCTTGTTCGCATATCATGATAGTATCAATATTCCCTGAAACAGGAACATAAAAAAGCGTGCAGAAGTTCAGATACTTCTGCACGCTTTTGCTTTTGTCATCATGTTAACTTAGGATATGCTGCTGGAAATCTGATCCAGAATGCCGCTTCCTGCCAGAATCACCGCATTGACGATCCACATAATGATGCTGATAACAATGCCGATGATACCCAAGATCATGCCGGCTTTCTGTTTGCCGTCGGTGGAACCCTCTTTCTTTGCCATGACTGCCAGAATAATGGCAATGATGCCGCAGATGATACCTGCAAGCGGGATACAGAGTCCCAGCAGGGAAACGATTCCCAGTACCAGAGCCGCAACTGCCTTTCCGTTTTTCTGATTCATGTGTCAATTACCTCCTGTCCCCAAAATTATTTGACAAATCGCACGTAAAAATATGGAAGTGTCAAACAAATTTATTATAGTATAGAAATATGCAAATATCAAGTAAATAAATTATGAATTATAAAAACGTTGTTCGGGATATTTGCTTTTTCGTGAAATATAGGGTATAATAAAATGGTCGAAAATGAAACAGCAGGAGGTACGGCATGGCATTTGAAATTGAAGCATTGACGGCGGAACAACGGGAACAGTTTGCAGCGAAGCAGATCCCCGATCCGTTATCTCCCGTTTTAGGGATTCTCAAGCCGAGAGAGTGGATCATAGATGCGGGAAAAGATGTGTTTTTGTTTGCAATCGGCGTGCATCGGGATTACCCGAATGAGGAGTTGTTCTTTTTTCACTGGAAAGATCAAGAGATGATTTTGCCGCTGAGAAAGGAAAACCAGCTGCCGAATACGCGAATCTGGAGTTTCCAAACCTCATGGGAAAATCCCTTGAGATACGTACAGGGGAATATCAGATCACAAATACTGGCAGATTTGAAGCAGGCGTTAGAGGTCTACAGAGTAGACGGAACATCTGACCCCAGCAATTTGGCAGTGCAGGTCGTGTGCGATTTTTAGGCGGTGCTGCAAAAGGTGTTTTTGTACACTTGACAATTGTCGCAGCTTATGCTATAATAAACTTGCATTGAAATAATATAATTGCAAGTAATCACCAAAAAAGAAAGCCTCCAGAGTTGCAGCTCCGGAGGCTTTCGCCTTATCTATAAAAATAAGGCGGAAATAAGTAGGCGTTATAACACACAGAAATTTTTTTGTCAATCTGGCAGAAGTGCTGTCTACGGAAATCAATTTTCATAATAGCCTCCCCTGAAAGGGGAGGGGGACCGCCGTTAGGCGGTGGAGAGGTTCTTTCGTAAAATCTTTTTATGACGTTTTTTGCATAAGTGGAAACCCCTCAGTCAGTGCTACGCACTGCCAGCTCCCCTTTCAGGGGAGCCTCACTTGTCAAACTTCATAATTTGACACAATTTAAATCAACATATTTTTGAAAATTGATTTCCGTGAGTGCTGTCGGATTCCAGCACATTGTGAAAGGAGCATTCTATGATGCCGCACCAATTGAACTGGCAGGAAATCTGTCAGATGATACCCAAACGAAAAGCCGATGCCCAGAAAGGAGATTTCGGGCGGCTGCTCTGTATTACCGGAAGCCGGAATATGCCCGGAGCCTGCCTGCTTTCCACACAGGCAGCCCTGCGGGGCGGTGCCGGACTGGTGACAGTTGCCACGGCTCCGGAAAATCCCATGCGGCTGGCGGCGGCAGCACCGGAAGCGATGTGGCTGCCGCTGGAAACGGACGAAGCCGGATTTCTCCGCAGCAGCGACCAGAACCGGAAAACGCTGGAAAAGCAGCTTTCCCGTGCCAATGCGGTGTTGCTCGGCTGCGGGCTGGGCGTGACCGAAGAAACCCGCCGGCTGGTGCACTGGGTGCTGGAACAGGCAGCGTGTCCGGTGGTGCTGGACGCAGATGGTCTAAACTGTGCGGTTTCCTGCATAGAGTTAAGCAGAAGGACAGGGAAGGACTGGATCCTGACACCGCACCCTGGCGAAATGGCACGGCTGACCGGACGTTCGATTCCGCAGATACAGGAAAACCGTGTGGAAACGGCAATGCAGTTTGCAGCCGCCTATCCGGTGACGCTGGCACTCAAGGGAGCCGGCACACTGGTGGCACAGGGGAGCCGTCTGGCACAGAACCCCACCGGCAATCCGGGCATGAGCCGCGGCGGCAGCGGGGACGTTCTCGCCGGACTGATCGCCGCCTTTGCCGCACAGGGGATTCCGTCTTGGGAGGCAGCCTGTGCAGGGGTGTATCTCCACGGCCTTGCCGGAGATGCGGCGGCAGCAGCACTGTCCCAGCAGGCAATGCTGCCGCGGGACTTGCTGGCATATCTGCCGCAGGTGCTGGTCAAGCTGGAACAGGAACGGTGAAATGTATCCGCCCTTTCTCTGCCCAAAATGTGCAACACTGCACAATATTGTCCGAAAGGCTCTGATTGGGAGGAAATTGCATGAAACGAAATTACAGTGCTGTCTTGAGTTTGCTGCTCGCCGGCGGGATCTGCTGTACCGGCTGTGCCAAAGCCGGCGGCGAAGCCACTGCTGCTCAAAAGCTGGGCGGCAGTTTTACCACGGAAATGACCATGACAATGGAGGACTGGACCGCAGCCGGCACGCTGTCCCGCTTGGGTGACGGAGCATGGAGTGTGTCGTTTGCCGAGCCGGCTACGCTTGCCGGTGTGGTGCTGGACTTTTCCGGCGGGGAAGTGACAGCGTCATATAAGGGGCTGGGCTTTTCCGTGCCCCAGTCCGCCATGCCGGCGAAGTCGGTGCTGAGCCAGATGATTCAGGTGGTAGATGAACTGGCACAGCAGGAGGAGATCACCGGCAAGGAGCAGGACGGCTGCGTGTCGGTGGAGGGGGACTTGGAGGGCAATCCCTACACTTTGACACTGACGGAAAACGGGGATTTGTCCGGCTTTACCATGGAAAATTTTGATACCACCCTGACATTTACCCAGTTTCAGTCTGGAGTCGCTGTTGCAACGGAAACCACAACGCTGGAATCACGATAGTTCTGGAAGAAGGTCGCTGTATTGTGAAAACGGTACAGCGACCTTTTTAATTTTCTCACTGTAATTCATGAAATATTTTTATGTGTTGTAAACTACATTCACAGAAATATGGTATGATAAAAGATATAAAATAAAAATATGGAAGAAATCTTCTACAGGCAACACTGAACAAAGCTTGGGCAATACCGCACAAAGAGCGTCTGGGGACTTTGCACGCCATCTGCTTGCAAATTTCCCGTCATATTTCACAAAAATGCTCGTGAATACATCAAGTATTCACTCCGCTTTTTGTTTCATCTGACGAAAAATTTGACGACGCATCTGTCGCACAATCTTTGTGCGGTATTGCCCTTGTGCGGTGTTGCCCATATCAGAAAGGGGTCGTTTTCATGCAAAAGACACGCAAAATTTTTTCCAGACTGACTGCGGCGGTGCTTGCCGGTGCAATGCTGGTTTCCGGCGGGGCAGTTTCCATGACGGTTTCCGCCGCATCTGCAAAGCCGGTTCTGGACACAGATGTTACAGTGCCGTCAGCAGGCAATGTTCTCATCGGAATGGAGGGCACTTATGCCAACGATATACAGGCGGCTCTGAAACTGGTGAACCAGTACCGCTGGGAGGCTTGCAGCAATGGCTATCCCAATCCGGTGAACGGCAAAAAGCTGACCAAAAACGATTATGTTCCCATGGAGTGGTCTGCCGGACTGGAATATCTGGCACGGATTCGTGCGGCAGAGAGTTCCCAGACGATTGCTCACGAACGCACCAATGGTTCCAATTGTTTTCAGATTCAGACTCCAGGGGGCTACAGTTCCGGCGGTGAATGCCTTGCGTGGTGGGGCTGGGATCTGGATATGACGACCGGTGTGGAATTGTGGTACAACGAAAAGGACGATTACCTCAACCAGACCGGCGGCGTGACGGGACACTATACCAGTATGATCTCCCCCAGCAACCGCTATGTCGGCATGGGAGCATTTGGTACCAGTACCGCACAGTACTACAGTACTTCCTGTGCGGAGTTCAGCGGCACCAACAACAGTGAAACGTTCCAGTTCACCTACGGTGATTGTGTCCAGACGCTGGAAGTGCCGGCGAGTGCGGTGTCGATTTCCTCTAACCAGAGCAAGTACCTGTATTATGGTGACCGGAAAACCTTGCAGCTGACCGCTTCTTATAATGGGCACAGCGGCTTTCCGGTGGAGTATGCCAAGTGGAGTTCCTCTGCACCCAGCGTGGTGAGCATTGAGGGGAACAATACCGCTGTTGTGAAAGATTACGGCAAGGCAACACTTACCGCAGATCTGGGCGGCAAGACCTACACGCTGAATGTGGAAGTGAAAGACATTGTCAAAGGGGACGTGGAGTGCGATGACACCATTGACAGCTCCGACGTGTTCAGCACGCTGCTGCATGTGGCAAGTGTCGGTGCCGGCGTAGGCGGAACGCTTACTGACGGACAGCTGACCGCCGCAGACATTGACGGTAACGGCACTGTGGATTCTACAGATGTTTATTATTTAATGTATTATGTTGCCCTGAACGGTGCGGGAATTCATAGCTCGTGGGACGATGTGCTGAGATAAGAAAGAATTCCACAGAAAAGGGGAAAATCAACATGAAATGGTGGAAAAAGCTTCTGGTGCTGTTGGTTGCAGGGGTGGTTTGCGGAGCAATCATGCGGGTAATGGCACTGTGGGTATCGAAAAACACCCTGTCGGCATCGGCGGCAGAACAGACTTACGGCGATCTGACCTACGTGCTGCACAACGGAAACGCCGAGATCACCGGCTGTGCGGCAGGTGTGACAGTACTGGAGATTCCGGCAGAAATCGACGGCAGTCCGGTAACGGCGGTCGGGGACAGTGCCTTTCTCAAGCAGCAGAAGTTGCAGACCGTTTCCCTGCCAGACAGCGTTCAGAGCATCGGCTCACAGGCATTTTCCGGCTGCATCAACTTGCAGGAGATCACAGTTCCGTCAGGCACACAGTCTGTCAGCAACTCCGCTTTTTCCGGCTGCACCAATCTGGAAAAGGCAGTGCTGGGGGACAGTGTGGAAACATTGGGGAGCAGCGTGTTCTCCGGCTGTGAAAGTCTGGCAGAGGTGCAGCTTTCCGCCAACTTGCAGAAAATGGGCGGCAGCGTTTTCCAGAACTGCACTGCGTTGAAAACGGTTGCCATTCCGGAACAGGTGCAGACGCTGGGCGGCTCCACATTTTCCGGCTGTTCCCGTCTGTATCAGGTCACACTGCCGGCAAAGATGACCGAGATCCAAAGCTGTGCCTTTGAGGACTGCCCCAAACTGGAAACGCTCACCCTGCCGGAAAGTCTGACCACGCTCGGCTACGGGGCATTTCAAAACTGTTCCGGTTTGCAGAACATCAGCCTGCCGGAGCAGGTCACAGAAGTCGGCGACTACGCCTTTGCCCACTGCACTGCACTGGAGCAGGTGGCAGTTTCCGGAAACGTGCTGACACTCGGAAAAAACATGTTCTGCGACTGCCGCAGACTTGCTGAAGTGACACTGGCGGAGGGCTTGACGGAACTGGGAAACAGCATGTTTCTGGACTGCATTTCCCTACAGGCAGTGACCATTCCGGACAGTGTCAGCCAGATCGGGGAGTCCACATTCTCCGGCTGTACAGATTTGCAGCACGTCACGCTTCCTCAAAATCTGAAACAGATCGGCGGCAATGCTTTCCGGAACTGCTCGTCCCTCACGGCAGTGACATTTCCGGAAAAGCTGAAAAGTATCGGCAATGAAGCGTTTTCCGGCTGTTCCGGACTACAGGAGGCACTGCTGCCGGATACGACAGATACACTGGGCTACAGCGTCTTTTATGGCTGTACAAGTCTGGAACGGGTGCGGCTTTCCGATGAAATTACAGAACTGGGGCAGACGGTATTCCGCCAGTGCAAAAATCTGCCGGAAATCACCCTGCCCAAGAACTTGACCACCATTGGGGAAAGCACCTTTTTCAGCTGTGACGGCTTCACGCGGGTGGAAATCCCCGACGGCACACAGCGAATCGGCTCCAACGCGTTTTCCTACTGCACCAACCTGAAAGAAGTTGTCATTCCCAAAAGCGTGACACAGATCGGCGGGGCGTTTGAGAGTTTCGCCGGCTGTGACAGTCTGACCGATGTGTACTATGCCGGCTCGGAGGAGGACTGGAACAAGATTCGGTTCTGCACGACACTGGACAAGATTCTGAAAGTGCGTATCCATTTCAACGGGGAATCGTCCGTGACCACTACCACGCCGGCGGAAACCACAACTGCCACGGAAACTACCGCGACTACCACAGTCACCACTGCGACAGAACCGGTTGTGCCGATCATGAAAGGCGACGTTGACGGCGACGGCAAGATCGACAGCAGTGACGTGTTCGCGGCAATGCTCTACGTGGCATACACCGCTGTGGGCAGAGCCGGCAATCTCACTGCTGACCAGATGCAAGCTGCGGACATCGACGAAAGCGGCAGCATCGATTCCACAGACGTGTACTATTTGCTGTACTATATCGCCCTGAATGGTGCGGGTGTCCGCAGTACATGGGCAGATGTGGTGAAATAATGCTTGCATTGGCGAGAGGCAGAAAGCCTGTATTCTTTTTTTCGGAATACAGGCTTTTTTGTGTTTGAAATGTTGTTACGCTCTACAATTTATAGAATGTTCTCAAAAAGTTGTTTATTTTTTTTTTTTTTGCGGTATAATAGGAAATGCTAGCATATATAGTGGAAAGATATACGTTCGTATAATGACAGATTTGTGAAAGGAGTAAAAAGCAATGAAAAAAATCAGAACTTTTTTGGCGGCTTTGACGGCTGTGACCATGTGCGTCGGTGCAGTGCCGGTGGCACAGGTGTATCTGCCACAGGTGTCTGTTGTGGCAAGTGCGGAATCCGCGGACGGGTTGACTTATAAACTGATTAACAACGGTACAGAAATATCCATTACAGGGTATGATACAGATATGACATCAGTTACAATTCCAGCAGAAATTGAAGGAAAACCGGTTACAACAATTGGACAATATGCGTTTTCAACAATACAATATGTAAAAGAATCAAAATTGTTGAAAGTGACGATACCAGACAGCGTAACTTCTATTGGGGAAAGTGCTTTTTCGGATTGTGTGCATTTAAGAAGTGTGACTTTGCCAAACAGTGTAAAGACATTGGGAGAATCTGTATTTTCAGAATGTACTGAATTAAAGGAAATTACACTTTCTGATAACTTAATTGAAATTCCAGATTCCGCATTTTACAAGTGCAGTAGTTTAACAAATATTACACTCCCAGAATCCGTAACTACTATTGGCTATTGTGCATTTAAAGATTGTGTGGGATTGAAACAACTGTCTTTACCTAGTACTCCGTAACATCTAAATACTTATAATCGGATAGAGATGTTTTAATTTAG
>OGPJ01001353.1_pt1 | contig 17538 bp, 11 predicted proteins | sample 1552831 | NCBI WGS metagenome assembly OGPJ01 (sample SAMEA2579914, study PRJEB22360) | human gut metagenome | biome: human gut; feature: human-associated habitat; material: faeces | place: Denmark | collected 2008/2010
TTGCGGCGGCGCGGGCTGGGCGTGTGGTTATCGATAAGCGTGCGCAAGGCCGCCATGTGCGCCGGCGTGGTGCCGCAGCAGCCGCCCACGACGCTCACGCCGTCGGCGATCATGCCGGCGACGGCTTCGGCGTATTCGGGGGCCTGGATATCAAAGACGGTATTGCCGTTGTCGTCCACGTGGGGCAGTCCTGCGTTGGCCTGCACCATAACAGGCTTGTCGGTAACGGTGAGCATACGCGCGGCGAGTCCTCGGAGCTCGGCCGGTCCTTGGCTGCAGTTGATGCCCAAAACGTCGGCGCCGATGGCGTCGAGCGTGATGGCGGCAACCTCGGGACTCGTACCCAGGAATGTGCGACCGTCTTCCTCGAAGGTCATGGTGGCAAAGACGGGCAGGTCGGAGTTCTCGCGGCAGGCGAGGACGGCCGCCTTGATCTCGGCCAGGTCGGTCATAGTCTCGATAATAAAGAGGTCCACACCCGCGGCGACGCCTGCGCGCACTTCCTCGGTAAAGAGGTCATAGGCCTCGTCGAAGCTGAGGGTGCCCAGGGGGCGAAGCAGCGCGCCGATGGGGCCGATGTCACCGGCGACGTAGCGGGCGCCGGCCTCGCGGGCACAGGGGACGGCCGCGGCAAAGACGTCTGCCACGGTGGCGGCACCGTCGAGCTTGTGGGCGTTGGCGCCAAAGGTGTTGGCGGTAATCACGTCGCAGCCGGCCTCGACATATTGACGTTGGATATCGGTGATAACCTGGGGTTCCTCAAAGTTGAGCAGCTCGGGCAGGGCGCCCGCCTTCATGCCAGCGGCCTGCAACATGGTGCCCATGCCGCCGTCGAACAGCAGGTGCCCCGTGCCCTCGATGGCGGCGCGCAGGCGATCGTCCTTAATGCGCAGATCGTCGATCGTGCGCGTCCGACGGTGCCCCCCGTTGCGCGGTGCGGCATCAAGGGGTCCCGCCAATGCAGTGCCGTCAGAATCATGAGTGATAAGCGGAGTAAACATCGGGGGCTCCTAATGGCTGGAATAGCAGGTGGTGTGGGCGGCGCGGAAGCGGCAGTGTTCGCGCATGCGGCAGATATTGCAGGTGGGGCGGCTCTGGGCGTCGTGGACCTCGCCGTCAAACAGACCGATCACCGCGGTCACGCTTTTGGTGGGCATGAGTAGGCTGGTGGGGGTGACGGTCAGGCCGATGAGCCGCGTGGCGTTGAGCGCATTGACGATCGAGCGCTGGGCCGAGAGCGGGCAGTCGCCATAGCCGGGACTAAAGCGCCAGTTGCCGGCGAGCCCATGAACGGCGGCGGCCGTCCTGACCTGCCGGGCCCGCTACAGGCGTGGTCCATTTGCTCAACGGCGGCTTCCACGTAAGCGGAGCACGCGGCGTCGAGCACGGCGCCCTCCAGGGGATGTTGGGCTCCCGTGGTGCGCAGGCGACGCTCGGCGTCCATGCCGAGGGTGCATGCCATGAGCGCGGCAAAGCGGGCATCTTTGAGATGTCGATAGATGTCGCGACCACGCAGCTCAACGTTGGTACCGACCAAGCGAATGCAAGGCTCGCCCTGCTCGTCGACGCCTGTAGCATCGACGGCAAACACGCGGCGCACGCCACGGGGTTCAATGTCTAACTCCAAGCGCTCAACGACAAGCTCAATACGCTGCGACAGCTCGGGCTCAATCTGCTGGCCGCCGTAGCCCAGGTAGCGCAGCATTTCGGCACGATCGACGCGGGGATGGTGGGCATCATCGATACGATAAAGCGCCGGCGACGCAAGGTCGGCCGGCACTTCGACAGCGGTTGTATCGATGTGCGGTTTTTCCATTACCCCAGGCGCTCCATAATGTTCGCGGCGATCGCAGGACGGTTCATAGTGTACAGGTGCAGGCCGTCGGCGCCGTGCTCCTTGAGGTCGCAAAGCTGGCGGGCGGCATAATCTACACCGGCTGCCTGCAGGCTTTCGGGGTCGTTCTCGTACTTGGCGAGAATCTTGATGACGGGGGAGGGCAGCGACGCGCCGCACATAAAGACCATGCGGCTGATCTGCGACTTGCCCATAAACGGCATGATGCCCGCGGTAATGGGCACGGTGATACCGGCCTTGTCGGCAAGCTCGCGGAAGCGATAGAAGCACTCGTTATCAAAGAAGAGCTGCGTCACAAAGAAGCTTGCGCCGGCGTCCTGCTTTTGCTTGAGGTGTTCGACCGAGGCGTTGAGGTCCTCACAGGCAATGTGGCCCTCGGGGTAGGCCGCGGCGCCTACGCAAAAGCCGGCGTCGACGAGCTCGGGGATGAGGTCGCGGGCGTAGGCGTAGTCCGAGGCGGGCTTGTCGTCCTCGGTCGCGCCGGCAGGGAGATCGCCACGCAGGGCCAGGATGTTTTCCACGCCGGCGGTGCGATACTCGTCGATTTTAGCGGCGATATCGGCGTGCGAGCGGCCCACGCAGGTAAGGTGTGCCACCGAGGGTGTATCGAATTCGCTCGTAATCATATGCGCGATGGGGGCGGTGGTGGCACCGTTGCCCGAACCGCCGGCCGAGCAGGTGACCGAGACAAAGCTCGGCGAAAGCTTGCACAGATTGCCTGCCACTTCGCGAGCCGTATCGAGGGTAAGCTCGCCCTTGGGCGGGAACATCTCAAACGAAACGGGTGCGGTGCCCTGGGATGCTGCCTGCTTAAAAACCTCGTCGACGCGCATATCGTGCTCCTCTAGATACGTAATAGTGTGATGTGTTGTAAGGATTCTACAGCACCACTGTGTCACGGCGGAGTTTCACTCGCTATTTGGGGATACCAATCGAAAATGCTTTGCTATCGGCATTCCCTATAACAGGGCGGTCAATCTAGGATGGGGCTATAAAGACTGGTATTCGATGTGAAATACCAGTTAATAGAGCCCCATCTCAAATTGACTACCCTTAAATCATGGGGAAAGGTCTGCAATTTATACAGTTGATTGGCTGTTGAGGGTGGCAACGCCGCCGCGATGCGGTAACCTCATTGATTGGTTTCGCGACAGCAACATAACGGTAATGTTGCGGAAACACGGCGAGTCTAAGCTATGACTCGTTCGTTAGTAATCAACACCGCTTCTCACGCGGTGCCGATACGAAGGGAGTTCCGTATGGCCGAACTTACTGACCGCTTCGGGACCATGGTGTTCTCGGAGGAAGTCATGAAGGACTACCTCCCCAAGGACATTTGGAAGCGCCTTGCTGCAACCCTCGAGGACGGTGAGCCGCTCGACCTGGATGTGGCCAACGCTGTTGCCCACGCTATGAAGGTCTGGGCCATCTCCAAGGGCGCGACGCACTACGCGCACTGGTTCCAGCCGCTTTCGGGCATTACTTCCGAGAAGCACGACAGCTTCCTCGAGCCCAACCACGACGGCACCGCCATCACCAAGTTTACGGGCAAGAACCTCATCCAGGGCGAGCCCGATGCCTCGAGCTTCCCCAACGGCGGCCTGCGTGCCACCTTCGAGGCCCGTGGCTACACCGCCTGGGATCCCACCAGCCCTGCCTTCATTAAGGACGATGTCCTGTGCATCCCCACGGCTTTTTGCTCCTACACGGGCGAGGCCCTGGACAAGAAGACCCCGCTGCTGCGCTCCATGACCGCGCTCTCGCGTGAGTCCAAGCGCGTTTTGGCGCTGTTTGGCAAGACCCCCAAGAAGGTCGTTCCTTCCGTGGGCGATGAGCAGGAGTACTTCCTGATCAAGAAGGACGCTTACCGCAAGCGCAGGGACCTGGTCATCACCGGTCGCACCCTCTTTGGCGCCGCTCCCTGCAAGGGCCAGGAGCTCGAGGAGCACTACTTTGGCGCTATCCGCCCCACCGTCTCGGCCTATATGAAGGACCTGGACGATGAACTGTGGGCGCTTGGCATTCCCGCCAAGACCAAGCACAACGAGGTCGCTCCCTGCCAGCATGAGCTCGCACCGGTCTACGGCGAGGTCAACGAGGCCATCGACCAGAATCTGGTCATGATGGAGAAGATGAAGCTCATCGCCTCCCGCCACGACTTGGTCTGCCTGCTGCACGAGAAGCCCTTCGAGGGCATCAACGGTTCGGGCAAGCACAACAACTGGTCGCTCGGCACCGAGTCCGAGAATCTGCTCGATCCGGGCGACACCCCGCTCGACAACCTGCAGTTCATCGTCTTCCTCACCGCGGTGATCGAGGCTGTTGATAACTATCAGGAGCTCCTGCGTGCCTCCGTTGCCTCGGCCGGTAACGACCATCGTCTGGGCGCCAACGAGGCTCCTCCGGCGATTATGTCCATCTTCCTGGGCGACCAGCTTACCGAGGTCGTCGAGAAGATCATCGATGGCAAGGCTTCCGTCCATGCCACGCGCGGCGTGCTCGACTTGGGCGCCGATACCCTGCCCAAGCTGATGCAGGACAACACCGACCGCAACCGCACCTCCCCGTTCGCCTTCACCGGCAACAAGTTCGAGTTCCGTGCCTGCGGCTCCGAGCAGAACGTCTCCGACTCCAACCTGGTGCTCGATGCCGCCGTGGCCAAGTCGCTCAAGTCCTTCGCTGACGCGCTTGAGGGCACGCCCGAGGATAAGTTCCAGGACGCCGCGCTCGAGTACTGCAAGAAGGTCCTGACCGACCACCAGCGCATCCTCTTCTCCGGCGATGGCTACTCCGACGAGTGGCCCGTCGAGGCCGAGAAGCGCGGCCTTGCCAACAACAAGACCACGGCCGACGCCCTGCCCGCCTTTGTTTCCGATAAGGCCATTGCGCTCTTTGAGGAGACGGGTGTCCTGACCAAGGCCGAGGCCCAGTGCCGCTACGACTGCAAGCTCGAGAAGTACAACAAGCTCATGAACATCGAGGCCACCACGATGGTTCGCGAGGCGCGTCGTACCTATCGCCCGGTCATTACTGCCTATGCCACCAAGGTCGCTAAGGGCCTTGAGACTATTCGTGCCGCCGGTGCTGAGGCCGCCATGCAGTGCGAGCAGAACACGCTCAACAAGCTCTGCAACGGTATCACCGCCATCAACGACTCCATCAAGGCGCTCGACGCCGTGCATCAGAAGGCCGAGTCTCTCGATGGCCAGGAGCAGGCCAACGTGTACGCGCACGAGGTCGTTCCCGCTATGGATGCGCTGCGCGCCGCCGTGGACGCCATGGAGGAGATCGTGGCAGCCGACTACTGGCCGGTCCCGACCTACGACGACATCTTGTTCTACGTGTAGAGCGTAACTGACATATCGTCACGGTATTGAGCCGGGGTCCGCATCGCGCGGGCCCCGGCTTTTTGATTGCGAAGGACGTTTAGGAGTCCGTTTTGCAACTGATTCGCCCACGTAATAAGGGGCCGTGGGCAAAAAACGTCAAATATGAGTACTGTCACAAGTCCTGTAGCATTATCTTTTTGCAAAATATGCAGTATTACGCAACATATGTCCAAGTACTTAGCTGATAAACGCCTGCAATTCTTTCGCCGTAGGACCCCTGGCGTCTAAATCGCCTTCTGATGGCATGAAATCGCTGTAACTAAAATGGTAACAGTACTCATATTTGCCATTTTTTGACCACAGGCCTTGCGATGATGCCGGGATCCGCACCCTGTCGGGTTCGAATCCCGGCGCATGGGTAGCAAAAAGCCCGTCACCGCGGGGGTAACGGGCTTCTTAATTTAAATGGTGCCCCCAGCGGGATGTCCGCGTGCGGCTGGCGCCGCCCGCATTCGCTGCGTCGCTTCGCTCCTTGCGTGCTGCGCTGGAAAACGCTTGCGCGTTTCCTCAGCTCCGCACCCTGTCGGGTTCGAATCCCGGCGTTGGGGAAGAAAAAAGCCCGCTACCGAATTGGTAACGGGCTGCTCAGATTCTGTGGTGCCCCCAGCGGGATTCGAACCCGCGATATCCACCTTGAAAGGGTGGCGTCCTTGGCCGCTAGACGATGGGGACAGCGGGAAAGAGTATAGCAGACTTTTTTAGTCGTTCACATATCGTTGGCAAACTGAAAAACCACCACAAAGGTGCCTGTCCCCTTTGTGGTGGTGGGGCGCTAGGGGAGGAGCTTCATGGCGGCGTCGTGGGCGGCGCGCTCGTAGGTGTCGTCGAGGGGCTTGAGCGGCAGCAGGGCTGTGGCCTGCGCATCGCCGCGCCGCTCGAGGGCGTGCGCGATCAGCCAGTCGGCGAGCTCGGGGTTCTTGGGCAGTGCCGGTCCGTGCAGGTACGTGCCGATGACGCCCTTGTAGATCAGACCCTCAAGGCCATCATCGCCGTTGTTGCCGGTGCCCGTGACGACGGACGTTCCGAGCGGCGTGGCATCGGCGTCCAAAAGCGTGCGACCTCCATGGTTCTCGAATCCCACAAAGGGCTCAGGTGCCAGATCGGTTTTGACGGCTACGTTACCGATCAGGCGATCGGAGCCACGTACGGTTTCGGCGGCAATGACCCCCAGACCCTCGATGCGATCCTCGCCCATATAGTACGAACGGCCGAGCAGCTGATAGCTGCCACAGATGGCAAGCAGCGAGCCGCCATCCTCAACATAGGCCGCGACCTTGTCTTTTTGGGCGAGCAGTTCGTGTGCCACGGCTAGCTGGTCGCGGTCGGAGCCGCCACCCATCATGACGATATCGGCATCGGTCAAATCAAGCGTTTCGCCCATACGGACCTCGTCTACACGCGTGGGAATGCCACGCCAGGCGCAACGGCGCTCGAGCGCGATAACATTGCCGCCGTCGCCGTAGAGGTTAAGGGCATCGGGATACAGGTAGACGATGCGCAGCGGGCGCGAAAGCTCGACTGGCGCGATGCCGACAGGAAGAGCGCTGCCGTCGGCACGGGCTACGGCGCGCCCAGCAACAGCGTCGGCGGTGCCCTTCAGTCCGTCGAGCTCCTTGACCAGCGGCGGGAAGGCCGTGTAGTTGGCGACGGCGTAGAAGGTGTCATCGGTGGCCTCGTCTGCCACGGCGCCAATTGCCTGCGCGACGTCCGAGATAATCGCGGCATCGATGCCGGCGTACTTGAGGCGCACCTGCATGTCGTGTGCGCGTGTGCCGCCGGCAAAGGCGACAAGACCCGGCGTGTCGGCGATGCGCTCAAAGTCGACGTCGTAGATCCACGAAACATCGTGGCCGTCGGCGTCGTTGTCGTTAAGGAAGAAAGCGCAGAGTCTGCCGCCCGCCGTCTTAATGGATTGGATCTGTCGATCGAAGCCCACGGGATTCTTGGCCAGGTTTGCCTCGACGGTGCGGCCGGCGATATCCCAGCGCCCCATACGACCACCGGCGGGCACATAGGCATCGAGCGTAGGCTGTAGAAGCGCCGTGTCCACGCCCAACTCGTGCGCGGCAAAGAAGGCGGCGGCAACGTTATAGACCATGTACAGGCCATTGTAGCGTGTGGCGATGTGTGCGGCAGCCGCGTCGGGCGCAGATCCAAAGATCAGGTCAAAGCTGTAGCCGTCGCAGCCGAGCTCCACGCCCGTCACGCGACGGACAAGCGCGGGGCGGGCCCAGCCGCACGAGGGGCAATGGTAGGCGCCGAGCTGGCCGTATTGCACGTAGTCATACTCCAGCGGTGCGTTGCACTGCGAGCAAAAGCGCGAGTCGCTAATACGGTCGGACTCGGTGTTGGTGGCGCCGTCGATGCCAAAGGCAATACTCGCGTTGGGAACGCGCGCGGCAATCGAGGCGCACAGCGGGTCGTCGGCGTTGTAGATAAGCGTTGTTGTCGGCGAGAGCTCCAACGCATGGGCGATGACCTCCTGGGTGTGATCGATCTCGCCATAGCGATCCAGCTGGTCGCGGAACAGGTTGAGCAGCACAAAGTACGTCGGCTTGAGCTTGGGCAGAACGCGTACGGTGTAAAGCTCGTCGCACTCAAAAACGCCCACGCGCTTGCCGCTGTCAGTGTGCTTAAGGCCACTGCGGGCCTCGAGCAGAGCACCCACCACACCGGGCTCCATATTGTTGCCGGCACGGTTGCACACCACGGTAGCGCCGCTGGCGGCAACGGCGTCGGCGATGAGGTTGGAGGTGGTGGTCTTGCCATTAGTGCCGGTGATCACCACGCTGCGGTCGACAAGGCCGGCGAGGTCGCTCAGCAGCTCGGGGTCGATCTTCATGGCGATGCGGCCGGGAAGCACGCCACCCTGGCGTTTGAGGACAGAGCGCAGTCCCCAGCGAGCGATATCGCTCGAGGCGCAGGCAAGAGATGAGCGGAAGTTCATGAAGCCGTTCCTAACATAGATGACATGGTCGGGGCGATCGCGTCGCTAAAAGCCGTAGCGGCGCGCAAATTCCTGGGCAAGCTGCGATACGTCTTCGCAGGCATTGGCCCAGGGGGCAAAGTCGGGGGTATCCGAGATAATGCCGTCCGCTTCCCAAACGGCCTGGTGCGAAAGATCCCAGGGATCGCGTGGCTCGGGCCGGCAGGGAAGGTACGGCGTCTGGTACATGGGGTTCAGCAAGAAGAACGCGCCGCCCTCGCAGCGGTTGGCAAACTCGCGCAGCGCGCGTGTCGCCGGGCGCATCTTGTTTGTTTTGAACAGCAGAATCGTGCGGGCGAGCAGATACCAAGGAGAGTTCTCGAGTGCGTCTGCCCCGATCTCTTCCTCGAGCTGGTGGGCTAGGGCAAAAAAGCCGTCCTCGTCTTCCAGACGAGCGAGGGCGAGCAACACGGTGCCTGCGGCTCGGGTGGGATAGCCTTCTGCCTTAAGGACGCGACGGGCGTAGTTGGCGGCAGCGCGGTAGCGGGCGCTCGCCATGCACAGCTGCGAGATGGCCTCGAGCGTGTGGAGCCACCCGATAAGAGCCGGCTCGCTCACGGTAAGGTCTGCCGCGGTGACACCGTCGGCCAAAACATTATTGGTCCAGTAGTGCGGAGCTTCCATGTCGAACCCGGGCACGCTTTGCTGCAGGTAATCGGCCGTGGTCGCCTCGAGTTTCATCAGGTCGCCCAGGCAGGCATCGACGGGCGTGTCCGCCAGGATGATGGCGAGCAACTGGGCGTCGACGGCCAGCGCATCGACGCGGACGATCTTGAGCAGCTCGTCACGCATGTCGTCGAACAGGCGGTTGCGCGTCTGCTCAAACTCCTCGTCGCTGCCCATGTCCTCGATGCGACGAAGCTCGTCGAGCAAATGACGATGAACGCCGGCATAGGACAGCAGCGCTTGGGCATGCTCGGTCTGCGCATACTTGTGAGGGTTTGCGCTGATGTCGTTATGGACAAGCTCGCGTGCTGCATCGGTGAGTTCGGGGTGCGACGCCAGATAGGTGCGCTCCAGATAGGCGGGGATGTAGACGCTCGGATCCATTAGAGGTCTCCTCCCTTAAACGGCAATCCCTGTTCGGCCGCGCGCAGGATTCGTTCGTCGATCTGGGAGCGCACGATGTCGTTGGTGGCGACCCAGGCGGCAAAGCTGGCGTTGTCGGGCGCGCCTAGGCCCTCCTGCAGCACCGGTGTCGCCTCGGACAGGGCAAGGACAAGCTCGTCGGTGGAGCCCGGACCTACGTTGACGCGGGCATAGACGCCATCGGGAAACTCGGTTTGGAAGTAGAGCGCCTCGGCCGCGTGTGGGCATGAGCGCACCAGGATGCGCAAGTAGTGTTCGGCGCCTTCGTAGTCCAGCTCGCGCCAGGCTGCGCTCATAAGTGCGATGAGCGTCCACGGGTCCAAGTCGCGCTCTGCATCCTTGGGACGGCGGCGCAGCGGCGTGTTGGCAAGATAGGGCACGGAGTGGGCGGAGCGAAAACGCTTGAGCTCCTCGGCAGGGTATTCGAGCTTTGCCATGGCAAGCATCGCGGTATGGCGGACGCCGGCGGGGTCGTTGGGCGCAAAGTCCAGGCTGCGATTCGCGGCATCCAGCGACATGCGGTAGCGGCCGCTAATGAGCGCGCGCGATGCCAAGGCGGCAAGCCAGCGCAGGTAGGGACGGCGGGTCAGGTCGCCTGCGGCCTCACGCTCGTAGGGGTCCTGTGCCGAGGCAATCTTGAGCGCCAGGTCGTGCTCCACCTCGTCGCACTTGGACACCAGATACTGCACGTATTCCTCGTTGGATTCGGCGGTGAGCGCCGTCAGCATGCGCTGGGCATCCCAGTTGGCCGGATCGAGCGCGGCTGCCTCGCGGAGCATGTTCTCGGCTGCGGCCTCTTCTTGCTCTGCCTGGGCGTCGTCGGGGATAAAGGGGATGCGGTAGTCGACAGCCTCGACGACCTTGGCAATCAGATGCCCAGCTCGGTCGCGGTCGTGCACGATGAGCGGCGCGGGGTTACGGGTGAATTGTTCCATCAGACGCTCTACGGCGGCACCGTCGGTGAGCGGGATATTGTCGCGGCGCAAGGCCTCAAGAACGAGGCGATGGCAATCCTCTTGAATGGGATCGAATGCCATGGGGCCTCCTTTGCTGCGGTTAGGGTTCAAATGTCTCTATATAAAGGTCTAGTTTACCCGCATGTGGCACACCGGGGGTGCCGCACTTGGACTTGCACCTTTGCACCACGAAGACGGATGTCGCACAAATGTCGGCACCTCAGTTGCACGGGTGGTATCACAGTGCCGTAAACGGTCGATTTTTGGCGGCGAACGGGGCACATTTTGGAGGGGCACAGTCCTACCCGGGATATGTGGTCAACCCTGATAAAACGTTTGCCCAGCTTGGGAGTATGAATGCCCCACAAGGGTCTTCAGGGATAGAAAAAACGTTTCATCATTGTTGGCTTTAGGTGAATAACTGACCAACCAGAACGGTAAAATAGTGTTTGTCTGAGCGTTGAGACGTTTAGACATTGCGTCGCTATCGCCGGCGACGCACAAATGGTCCTAACGGAGCCAATCGGGTGCTCCGTTATATACGCAAGTCTAAGAGGGGCTTGTTTAGGAGGCACAGTATGGGACGTTTTACCAATCCTCGCGATCTGTACTTTGGTGAGGGCGCTCGCCACGAGGTGAAGAACCTCAAGGGCAAGAAGGCCATCATCGTTTCTGGCGGCAGCTCTATGCGCCGCGGCGGGTTCCTGCAGGACGTTGAGGCCGACCTCAAAGAGGGCGGTTTCGAGGTCAAGCTGTTCGAGGGCGTCGAGTCCGACCCGTCCATTGAGACGGTCATGAAGGGCGCCGAGGCCATGCGCGAGTTCGAGCCCGACTGGATTATCGCCATCGGCGGCGGCTCGCCCATCGATGCCGCTAAGGCCATGTGGGTCTTCTACGAGTATCCCGAGGAGTCCTTCGATAACATCATCCAGCCGTTCAGCTTCCCCGAGCTGCGTCAGAAGGCTCATTTCTGCGCCATCTCCTCTACCTCCGGCACCGCTACCGAGGTCACCGCGTTCTCCGTCATTACCGACTACGCCAAGGGCATCAAGTACCCGCTGGCCGACTTCAACATCACCCCTGATGTCGCCATCGTCGACCCGGAGCTCACCTACACCATGCCCGCCAAGCTGTGCGCTCACACCGGCATGGACGCTCTGACCCACTGCATGGAGGCTTACGTTTCCACTTGTGCTTCCATGTTCACCGACGCCAACGCTCTGCACGGCATCCGCGAGATCGTCGAGTGGCTGCCCAAGTCCTATGCTGGCGACCATGAGGCCCGTCAGCACATGCACGAGGCTCAGTGCATCGCCGGTATCGCCTTCTCCTCGGGCCTGCTCGGCATCGTTCACTCCATGGCTCACAAGACCGGTGCTGCCTTCGAGAACGGCCACATCATCCACGGTGCCGCTAACGCCATGTACCTGGGCAAGGTCATCCAGTGGAACTCCAAGGACCCGCGTGCTGCCGAGCGCTACGCTTACGTGGCCAAGGAGATCCTGCACCTTCCCGGCGAGACCAACGAGGAGCTCATCGCTGCGCTCGTCCAGAAGATTCGCGACCTCAACGACCAGCTCAACATTCCGCAGTCCATCAAGGATTACGCGAATGGCGGCGTGAAGGTCGACGCCGAGAACCCGCAGATGGTTTCCGAGGAGGAGTTCCTCGCGAAGCTCCCCGAGATCGCCGCGAACGCCGAGCAGGACGCCTGCACGCCCGAGAACCCGCGTGAGACCAAGGCTGCCGACTTCGAGAAGATCCTCAAGGCCTGCTACTACGACACCGACATCGATTTCTAATCGACTCTTGTTATCGTAACGAGGGGCTCCGCACGTATCCGTACGGAGCCCCTTTCTTTTTTCTTTTAGAGAATGGGATAGTTATGGCTGCAATTTTCAATAGCCCCAGCAAGTACATCCAGGGCCCGGACGAGCTGGCCAAGCTCGGCTCCTATGTCGAGCCGCTCGGTGCTAAGGCCCTCGTCATCGTGACGCCTTCGGGCAAGAAGCGCGTCGGTGCCAAGATCGAGGGCGGCTTTGCCGAGGCTAAAGCCGAGCTGCTGTTTGAGGACTTTAACGGCGAGTGCTCCAAGGGCGAGGTCGATCGTCTGGTTGCGCTCGCTCGCGGCAACGGTTGCGACATCATCGTCGGCGTCGGCGGCGGCAAGATCCTCGACACCGCGAAGGCCGTCGCCTATTACCTGGAGTCCCCGGTTATCATTTGCCCCACCATCGCCTCGACCGATGCACCGTGCTCGGCACTTTCGGTGCTCTACACCGATGACGGCCAGTTCGATAAGTACCTGTTCCTTAAGGCAAACCCCAACATTGTCCTGATGGATACGACGGTTATCGCGGCGAGCCCGGTGCGCCTGACGGTTTCCGGTATGGGCGATGCGCTCGCAACCTACTTTGAGGCCCAGGCGACGCATGATGCCGACGGTGGCACTTGCGCCGGCGGCAAGGGCGGTATGGCTGGTCTGGCACTCGCCAAGCTCTGCTACGAGACGCTTATGGCCGATGGCGTGAAGGCCAAGGTCGCGTTGGAGAAGGGTGCGCTGACGCCTGCCGTGGAGCACATCATCGAGGCAAACACGCTGCTCTCCGGCATTGGCTTTGAGAGCTCGGGCCTTGCTGCTGCTCATGCCATCCACAATGGCCTGACGATGCTGCCCGAGTGCCACGGCATGTATCACGGCGAGAAGGTCGCCTTTGGCACTATCGTCCAGCTGGTACTCGAGGATGCCCCGACCGAGAAGCTCGAGGAAGTCTTGGGCTTCTGCATTGAGCTGGGCCTGCCGGTTACGATGAAGGAACTTGGCGTTGCCGAGCTTACGCGCGAGCAGGCCATGGTCGTTGCCGAGGCCGCGTGCGCGCCCGAGGACACCATGTGCAACATGCCGTTTGAGGTGACGCCCGAGATGGTCGCAAACGCCATCCTGGGTGCCGACGCGCTGGGCCACTACTATCTCATGGATGAGTAAATCAAGCTAAGGAAGGGGCAAAGCCGGCAGATGGCTTTGCCCCTTTTTGCTATGGTGCAAAGGGGTCAGGTTGCTTTGCACCAATTGTTGTTGATGAAAGGGCGGATTCTCGTATGGCGCTTCCCATGGTTTATGGCGGTCCCGGACGATATGTTCAGGGGCCGGGTGAGCTCTCGCGTCAGGGCAAGTATTTGTCATGGTTGGGCTGCGCTGCCTATGTCTTGTTTGACCAGGGCACCGAGGATCGGCTGTGCAGGCAGATTGTCGATGGATTTCTGGATGAAGATCTAAGCGAGCCGTTCTTTAAGATTTACAACGGTCCGTGTACGGAAGAGGCCGTTGTCGAAATGGCTAAGGAAGCCCGGGCTGAGTATTGCGACATGGTGGTGGGTATTGGCGGCGGCAAGATGCTCGATATCGCAAAAGCTGTTGCGTTTTATGCCGAGCTGCCGTTGTGCGTATGCCCCACGGCGGCTTCGATGGACGGTCCGTGCAGCGCGATTTCGGTGCTGTATCACGAGGATGGGTCGTTCGACCGCTACCTGATGCTCGAGAAGAATCCAGACCTGGTCGTGGTCGATACCAACGTGGTCGCGGCGGCCCCGCTGCGTATGACGGTCGCTGGTATGGGCGATGCGCTGGCAACGTACTTCGAGGCGCGTTCGTGCGCCGCGGCTCACGGCGCCAACGAGCACGGTGGCACGCCGGGTCACTTGGCCCTGGTTGCGGCTCGTGCCTGTTATGACACGCTCATGGAGTGCGGCGTCGCTGCCAAGCGCGATCTCAAAAAGGGTCGTACATCGCCAGCGGTTGAGCGCCTGATCGAGTGCAATATTCTGCTTTCGGGTGTTGGCTTTGAGAGTGGCGGCCTAGCGCTCGCTCATGCCATTGCCAACGGCCTGACGATTTTGCCCGAGTGCAAGGCCATGCACGGCGAGGCCGTAGCGTTTGGTCTGGTGGTACAGCTGCGCCTGGAGCGTGCGTCCGAGCTTAATCAAGTGCTCGAGTTTTGCCAGCGCGTCGGTCTGCCGACGACGCTTGAGGAGCTGGGGCTTGGTGAGATTACCGATGCCGACCTGATGAGCGTTGCGGATGCGGCCTTTAGAAACGAACGCAATATGGCCAACGAGCAGACAAAAGTGACCAAACAAAAGCTTGTGCAGCTCATGTGCGAGGCATAGCTTGGCACTTGATTGACCTTGTGCAATCGAGGCGGCGATAGGCTATGGGTTATTTCCCTCAAGGTGCACCGCGTGTAATTTGCCCGAGGTGTGGGCCGATAGCGTATCATTATCTCTTGCTTGTTTGCACTGCTCAGGGAGGGGCCGCGCATGGCGCAGGAACACGATCTGTTTGATGACATTATTGAGATCAGCAAGGGTTTCGACTTTCTTAAAAACCCGCTTGGCGGCGTGACCGATGCACTCGATCCGTCGGCGCCGCAGTGGAATCCTGCCGACTACAAGGAGCGCCCGCGCGGCAACACCATTCCGTGCCTGACCTGCAAAAACGAAAAGAGCGGCTGCACTGCGTGCATGGACGTGTGCCCGGTCAACGCCATCGAGGTCGAGGAAGACGCCATTGAGATCCTCGACTCCTGTCGCAAGTGCGGCCTGTGCGCCGCTGCCTGTCCGACCGAGGCAATCATCTCGCCGCGCCTGGCGCCCAAAAACCTGTATGACGATATCGTCTCTGCTGCTACGAGCCACGAGACCGCCTACGTCACCTGCACACGCGCCCTCAAGCGCATGCCGCGCGAAAACGAGGTCGTCGTCGCCTGCGTGGGCGATATTACGGCCGAGACCTGGTTCTCGGTACTGGCGGACTATCCCAACGTGAGTGCGTACCTGCCGTTGGGCGTGTGCGATAAATGCCGCAACACCGGCGGTGAGGACATTCTGGGCGAGGCCATCGCCACTGCCGAGGAGTGGGCCGGTACGGGCATGGGCCTGGAGGTCGACCCCAAGAGCCTCAAGTGCCATAAGCTTCGCGAGTACGAGCGCAAGGAGTACATGGAAAAAATCGCGCGCACCACGGGCCTAACCGTGACTAAGCTCAACCCGGCGACTGCGGCGCTGGCCTCGGTGACGCAGAAGTTGAAGGCCCACCGTCACCAGATCACGCAGCTCGAGCGCACACTCAACACCATGTGCGGCACCACGACGACTAAGCGTCGCCGTTCGCTCACCCATGGGCGGCAGCTGGTGCTCTCGACACTGCAGAACCATCCCGAGCTTGCCCAGAACATGCAGGTGAGCACGCCGGAATGCGATTTTGACAAGTGCACGTCGTGCGGCGAGTGCGTCAATGCGTGCCCCACATCTGCCTGTGACCTGGTGGGAAGCGGCCGCTTTGCGTTGGAGTCCACGTATTGTTTAGGCTGTGGCGCCTGTGTCAAGGTTTGTCCCGAACATGCGCTCAAGCTGGTCGAGCACGATGCGTCCAATCTGGTCGTTGTCGACCCCGAGGCCGAGGAAAAGGCCGCTCAGAAGGCCAAGGCCCACGAGGAGGCCGAGAAGGTCAAGGCCGAGGCAAAGGAAAAGCTCAACAAGATGCTCGACCAAGTGGAAAAGCTCGCGGACTAGCTAAACGAGCGTAAATGATGGCCGGTGGGACAGGTACTGCCCCGCCGGCCAAAAAAGTTGCGGTGGAATAGTTCCTATCTTGCCCTTAAGCTGGCCATTCTAGGAGCTATTCCACCGCAACTAATAAATGGTTAGTTCATGCTGCTTTGGTGGCCGGTTCGACCGGTACCGTTGCGCGTCACGGTTTCATGGAGCAAAAAGAACCCGGGGACCTGTTTGGTCTCGGTGTATTCCATAAGGATGCCGTCGGCGTTGTAGGTCTGCCCGCGTATAACGGCGAGTGCGTTAAAGTCGTCGAGATCGAGCACGCGCGCATCTTCGGGCGTGGGATGCTCAATCGTTACATCGCGTTTGCCCGTGGCAATCTTAATGCCAAGATCTTCTTCGAGGTAACGATAAATTGAATCGTTGACAATCTCGGGTGTCAGTCCCGGTACCTGTGAGCTTAGGTAATAGGAGTCGTCGGAGCACACGGCATGTCCGTTTGCATAACGGATGCGTTTGGCGCGCGTGAGCTCGCAGCCTTCGGGAAATCCGGTAATCTTGGAGAGTGCCTTGCTACAGACGAGGAGCTCAAAGACGGTGGTGACAGTCTTGAGCTCAAAGCCTCGGCTGGTCGCGATTTCCTTAAAGGTCTCGAGTCCGCCGCCGCCACGACTCTTCTCGTCACTGATGTTGCGAATGACGCGCATGCCTTTGCCTTGCTGGGGGAGCACGTAACCATCTGCCGCAAGCATCGAGATAGCGCGACGGACCGTCATGCGCGAACAGTCAAACAGCTGCGTGAGCTCAGTCTCCGAAGGCAGATAACTCTGATAGGCGTATGTGCCGTCGTCAATCGACTGCTTCACGTTGTCATAAATAGTTTGAAAGATGGCTCGCGCCATGACGGTCTCCTAGATGTGTGCGTGCGGACGGCAGGTGGGGAGCCGTCCGCACGGGCGTCGATCGAATTACCTACTGGGGTCAATTATATATTTGCCCATGGCGCGCAGTGCCGGGTCCGATAGGATGGCACCGAGCTCGTCGAGGGAAGCCACCTTGGCGACCATCGAGGATACGTCGAGCCTGCCGGAGTCGATGAGCTCGAGCGCGCGACGCTGTGTGTAAGGGTTGATGTAAGACGAGGTGAGCACGAGCTCCTTCTGGAAGACCTCGAAGGGCTTGACGGTGATTGTCTCATCGGGCTTGGTAAGTCCGAACATCATGACCGTAGCCTTGTGGCCGGCGATCTGGATGGCCTGCTCGATGGTGACGGGCTTGCCAACACACTCGATAACGACATCGACGTTGCCGACGCCTTCCTGCTCCAGGCGGGCGGGGACATCCTCGCGGATGGAGTCGATTGCCAGGTCGGCGCCGAGTTTGAGCGCAACCTCGCGCTTGCCCTCGACAGGCTCGAGCAAAACGACTTTGGTTGCACCAGCGTTTTTGGCAAGCTGCATCATGAGCAGACCGATCATGCCACCGCCGATAACGACAACTGTGCTGCCGGGCTTGATGTTGCACATATCGATGCCGTGCAGACAGCACGCCACGGGCTCGGTCATGGCACCCTGCTCGAAGCTGGTGTGTTCGCCCAACTTGTAGACTTGCTGCATATCGACGGAGCAGTACTCCGCAAAGCCGCCGTTAACGGTGGTGCCGTAGCCGGTCATATGCTCGCAGTAGTGGTTGATTCCGTCACGGCAG
>OGPJ01001367.1_pt1 | contig 17401 bp, 10 predicted proteins | sample 1552831 | NCBI WGS metagenome assembly OGPJ01 (sample SAMEA2579914, study PRJEB22360) | human gut metagenome | biome: human gut; feature: human-associated habitat; material: faeces | place: Denmark | collected 2008/2010
AAGCAGGGAACTCCGGGTGCAGCCTGGAGAAGAATGCGGCTGTGCAGGTAACGGGCGATGTGACGGGGCCGCAGGCAAGTGCGGAAAACCTGAAGATCAACGGCGGCGATACGGTGAATGCGGAGAAGTTCACAGTACGGCTGACGGGGGCGACGGACAGCGGCAGCGGCATTGGCAAGGTGCAGTTTGCAGTCTGGAGCAGAAAGAGCGGCCAGGACGACCTGCGCTGGTATGATGCGAAGAACGAAGGCAACGGCACATACAGCGTAGAGGTAGACATAGCGAACCATAAAGACCAAAGGGAAGAATACCATGTGCATGTGTACATGTATGACAAGGCAGGGAACCTGACGATAGTACAGAAGGCATTCCCGACGGATATTGATGCAACGCTGCCGACGGTGACGGAATTTGAAGCAGGGCCGACGCCGACAGAGAGCAAGTTTACGATTAGAGCGAAGGTAGAGGATGATAAGAGCGGCGTAGAGAGAGTGCAGTTTGCGGTATGGTGCTCAAAGGGCGGCCAGGACGACCTGAAATGGTACGACGCAAAGGACGAAGGAGACGGCATCTATACCTACGAGGTGAATAGCGCAGACCATAAGAACCAAGCAGGGCCGTACTACATCCACGTATATACCTGGGATAAAGCAGGGAACTCCGGGTGCAGCCTGGAGAAGAATGCGGCTGTGCAGGTAACGGGTGATGTGACGCCGCCCACGATTTCCGAGATGAAACTGGTGGGAGATAGCCCGGTAAACGCTAAGTCGTTTGATGTGCAGGTAGCGGCCAAGGACAGCGGCGGCATCGACAGTGTGACGCTGCGGGTGCTCAATCAGACAACGGGGATTGGGGAATCGATCGAATATGTTGCAAAGCATACATCCGGCGATATGTACCAGGGCAGCATTCAGCTGCTGGATTACCTCAACGCGAACGGAACGTACGAAATTCAGGCTACCGTAAAGGATAAGGCCGGAAACAAGGCGACGGAAACCACGCAGATAGAGGTAGCATACGAATACAACAAGAAGGGCACCATCAAGGGCACGGGTGTAAATGTGCGGACACAGCCGAATGTTTCCGGCGAGAAACTGGGCCAGGTAAACACCGGGGATACCTTCACGGTGCTGGACGAGGTGGAGACGCAGGATTCATATGGCAAATGGATTGCCATCGATTACAATGGCAAGCTGGGCTATGTGGTGGCAACCTATGTGACGGTGGTAGACCTGGGCGGCACGCCGCCCTCAGAGCCGACCGGCCCGCCGGCAGAGGCGCAGGAATGGGTGCTGATCATCAAGACAAACGTTAACATCCGCAGCGGCCCTAGCACCAAAACTCAAAGCCTGGGTATGGCCAATAAGGGCGATAAGTTTGAATACCTTGGTGAGGAGAACGGCTGGTACGCGCTGACCTACAACGGCCAAAAGGCGTATGTGCGCCAGGATATGGCGGAGGGCGTAAAAGAATAAAAAGCCATAAAGGAAAGGGAAGGCCAAGCGCCTTTCCTTTTTTCTTGCGGCGAAATATGGTATGATACCAAAGACAGAAAAGGAAAAGGAGACGTTTTGGATGTCGACATTGCCGTCTTATCCGCAGGAAAAATTGGATGAGTGGAAAGCACAATATATAGAGCTGCTGCGCAGCACCGGGCGGGAGGGCATCGAAAGCCTCATCCGATACCTCGAAGAGGAGACGGATTTTTTTACCGCGCCGGCCAGCACAAAATGGCACGGGGCAGTGTATGGGGGCTTGCTGCACCACAGCCTGGAGGTATATAAGCTGTTGGAAAACTTTTCCAAACCGCTGAAAGATGTATCCAAGGAAACGCTGATCCTCTGTGCGCTGCTGCATGATATCTGCAAAACCAATATGTATGTGGTTAGAAAACGAAACGTGAAAGTGGACGGGCGCTGGCAGGAAGAGGAATCCTTTGCCATTGAGGATCAATTTCCCTTTGGCCACGGAGAAAAATCCGTCTACCTCTGCATGCGCCATATCCAGCTGACGCCGGAGGAGGCGCTGGCGATCCGCTGGCATATGGGCGGCTATGATGATGCAGCCAAGAGCTATATCGGCGGCCGCACACAATCCAACGCCTATGAAAAGGTGCCGCTGTGCGCAGCGCTCAACCTGGCGGATACCTATGCCGCCCATTTCAGGGCATAGCGGCGGATAGGGCAGTGCCGGAAAATAGAAAAAGAGGAAAATGGCCTGCCGATGTGGGCTTGGAAAGGTGACGGTTTTGTTTTGGGTTTTGTAGCGGTGGACGTAGAAACGGCTTCCAGCCGTTCTCAGGGATACATTTGCTCCATTGGCGTTTGCGTGATACGCGATGGACGCATCGTAGAGGAATTTTATACACTTTGCCATCCGGGCATTGCGATGGACCCTTTTTGCCAGAATATCCATGGCATCACCGATGAAATGGTAGAGGGCGCGCCCACAACGTATGAGATGCTGGAAAAGGTAGCGCCGTATTTGGAGGGGCAGACGGTCGTGGCACACAACGCCCCGTTTGATGTAAAGCAGATCCGCGAAGCTGCCGAGCGCGTGGGCTTTTCGCTGCCGGCGTTTGACCATTGCTGTACGGTGCAGCTTTCCAGAAAGGTGTTCCCAAACCGCCCTTCCTACCGGCTGGGCGCGCTGGTAGACCTCATTGGGTTCCCCTTTACAGCACACAATGCACTGGCAGACGCCAGGGCCTGTGCGGCCTTGTTTTTGGCTTGCCGGGCAGAGCTGGAACGCCATCCTGCCCCTAGGCATCCAAACCGAAAAAGAAAAAACAAGCATGCCGCAAACAGGGAAAATAGATAAGAACTTATAAACCAATCTGGAAAAAGAACGGCTGCATGCCGTTCTTTTTGCATGTGTATCCGAGGGAAATAGAAAAATTGCAGGCGGGAAATGGGGCACAAGAAAGGGCCGGTGTAAAACGCAGGTAAAAATTTTTTGAGTCACACAAATTTCTTTTGACTTTTTCCCTAAATTGAGTACAATACACTACGGAAGAAAAATGTGAAACGATTCACAAAAGAGAACCTAGTAAGGAGAAACCCATGAAAGTAACTGGACTGAGAATGTATGGGGTCAATGATCTTAGAGTGGAGACCTTTGACCTAAGAGACATTACCGATGATGAGATCCTGGTAAAGATCTATACGGACAGCCTATGCATGTCCTCGTACAAAGCGGCCATCCAAGGCAGCAAACACAAGCGCGTACCGGATGATATTGATAAGAACCCTGTCATTTTGGGCCATGAGTTTGCCGGCATCATTGAAAAGGTGGGCAAAAACTGGCAGCATGAGTGGAAGGTGGGCGAGCGCTTTGCTCAGCAGCCGGCGCTGGGTGTGCCGGGAGACCCGCGCTCCCCGGGCTATTCGTTTACCGACTTTGGCGGCGATATGACCTATTGCATCCTGCCCAAGGTCGTGATGGAAAACGGATGCTTGATCCATTACAAGGGCGACAGCTTTTTCCATGCGTCGCTGGGAGAACCGATGAGCTGTATCATCGGCGCGTTCCATGCCATGTACCACACCGAGCAGGGCGTATACACGCATAAAATGGGCATTGTAGACGGCGGCTCTATGGCGCTGTTGGCCTGCGCCGGCCCGATGGGTCTGGGCGCCATCGACTATGCCATGAATGCAAACCCGCGCCCCAAACGCATGGTGGTGGCGGATATCAACAAGGAACGCCTGGCCCGCGCAGAAAAGCTTTTCCCCAAAGAAAAAGCGGCCAAGCTGGGCGTAGATCTGCACTTTATCAATACCGCTGAGGTGGAGGACCCCAAAGCAGCGATGCTGGCGCTCAACGAAGGCAAGGGCTATGACGATGTGCTGGTGTATGCGCCGGTGGCGCAGGTTGTGGAGCTGGCGGACAGCATTTTGGGCTATGATGGCTGCCTCAACTTCTTTGCCGGCCCGGTAGACACCCAGTTTTCCGCCAAGTTTAACTTTTACAATGTGCATTACAATGCCACCCACATCGTAGGTACCAGCGGCGGCAACAACGACGATTTGCTGGAAGCGCTGGAAATGACGGCCAAGGGCCAAATCGACCCGGCGGTGATGATTACCCATGTGGGCGGCCTGGACTGCGCTGCGGAAGCAACGCTGAACCTGCCCAACATCCCGGGCGGGAAAAAGCTGATCTATCCCGGCGCTTCGATGCCGCTGACGGCCATCGACGATTTTGAAAAGCTGGGCAAAGAGGACCCGTTCTTTGCAAAGCTGCATGAGCTGTGCGAAAAGCACAACGGATTGTGGAATGCGGAGGCGGAGGCATATTTCATCGAGGAGAAATGCCACAATTATTGAGATTGAGCCATCCCGCTTAAAACAAAAGAAAACATAAGAGAAAAGCAGCACGGGGAGATATTCCCCCCGTGCTGCTTTGCATAAGGAGACGCTTTCTAGGCACATATATGTAACAAGTTTACATTGACCTTACGGAAAAGCCATGATAAACTGAACGCGAATACCTAAAGGAGGGACCTTCCAAATGTGTGGAATAGTAGGGTATACAGGAAGTGAACAAGCGACCCCGATTTTGCTAAAGGGCCTGGGACGGCTGGAATACCGCGGCTATGATAGCGCGGGCATTGCAGTGACAGATCAGAGCGGCGCTTTGCAGATCTGCAAGGCGAAAGGACGCCTTAGCAATCTGGAAAACAGGATCAAAAAGAGCCCTGTAACAGGTACCACGGGCATCGCGCATACCAGATGGGCAACCCATGGCGAGCCTTCGGATGCAAACTCCCATCCGCATTTCGACGAAAAGTGTGAAATTGCCGTAGTGCATAACGGCATCATTGAAAACTATTTAGAGCTCAAGGAAATGCTCCTTGACAAGGGCTATCAATTCCGAAGCGAAACGGATACCGAGGTAATGGCGCATCTGCTGCGCGACAATTACGACGGCGATATGCTTGGCACCATCGGCAAGGTGATCCCGATGATCAAGGGCAGCTATGCCTTTGGCATCGTATGCAAGGATGAGCCGGATACCATCTATTGCACGCGTAAGGACAGCCAGCTGATCGTGGGCCAATGTGCGCACGGTACGGTACTAGCATCGGATATTCCGGCGATTTTGGAGTATACGCGCGATGTATATCTGATGGACGAACATGAGATCGCCAAGATGACGCCGAACAGCGTATCTTTCTATGATCTGGACGGTACGCAGCATGAAAAGAAATCCATGCATGTAGACTGGAATGTAGAGGCGGCGGAAAAGGGCGGCTTTGAGCACTTTATGCTCAAGGAGATCCATGAAGAGCCGGATGCCATGCGCAATACGCTGATGCTGATGATGGATGCAACCGAGCAGGGCACCGCGCTGCGCCAGGATGTGCTCAAGATGGACGGCGAAATGGTCAAGGGCATTTCCAAGATCGTGGTTTGTGCCTGCGGCACAGCCTACCACGCTGGGTTGGTCGGCAAATTGGTCATTGAAAAGATGGCCAAAATCCCGGTGGATGTGGAGATCGCCTCGGAATACCGTTACCGTGATTTCATCCTACCGGAGGACGCGCTGTTTGTGGTGGTTTCCCAGTCCGGCGAAACGGCGGATACCATTGCGGCGCTGCGTGAGGCAAAGCGCAGAGGCGTTAGAACCCTTTCCATTACCAACGTAGTGGGCAGCACAGTGGCGCGCGAAGCGGACCATGTATTGTACACCTGGGCGGGCCCGGAAATCGCCGTGGCGTCTACCAAGGCGTTTGTGTCTCAGTTGATGGTGTTCTATGTGATGGCGGCGCATTTGGCAGAGAAGATGGGCTATATGAGCCAAGAGGAGCAGAGCCAATATTTGGATGAATTGCTGGCGCTGCCTGCCAAGGCGCAAAAGCTGATCGACAACGCCTCTCAATATGCAGAAACGGCGAAGAAATTCTATACCCACCGCAATGCTTTCTACATCGGACGCAATGTGGACGATGTATTGGCTATGGAGGCGGCCTTGAAACTCAAGGAAATTTCCTATGTGCAATGCGAAGCGTATGCTGCGGGCGAATTGAAGCACGGGACGCTGTCGCTGGTAGAGGACGGCACGCTGGTTATCGCCATTGCCACGCAGACGCATTTGGTGGATAAGACCATCAACAACATCAAGGAATGCGCGGTTCGCGGCGCGTATATGATTGCCATTGCCATGGAGGGCGATATGCGCCTGGATAAAGAGGTGCAGGAAGTCTGGGAGATCCCGGCCTGCCCCGAAATTATGGCGCCGGCGCTGGTGGCCATTCCCACACAGCTGTTCGGCTATTACATGGCTTACGAAAAGGGCTGCGATATCGACAAACCGAGAAACTTGGCAAAGAGCGTAACGGTAGAATAAAAGCACCCAAAGGGCGGACGTGTTCCGCCCTTTTTGTTTTGGGGCAAATATGATACACTATTGAAAAAGAAAACAGCGATAAGGGGCTGGCGAAATGCAGCAGATTTTCCGTGTATATGTTGAAAAACGACCAGGATTTGCCGTGGAGGCGGAGGGATTAAAACGCGACTTGGCCGATCATCTGCACCTGGATTTGGAACAGGTGCGCATTTTTGTGCGCTACGATGTGGAGGGCATAGACCAAGAGACGTATTGCAAGGCAAGGGATACCATTTTTTCCGAGCCCAACCAGGATACGGTGTATGAGGAAACGCTGCCGCCGCTTACGGGCTGGTTTGTCTTTGGGATGGAATATCTGCCCGGCCAATATGACCAGCGGGCGGACAGCGCGGCCCAGTGCGTACAGATCCTGTCCCAGGGCGAGGCGCCCTTGATTCGTACTGCCAAGATCTATGCGTTGAAGGGTGTGTTGAGCCAAGCGGAGCAGCGGGCGGTAGAGAGCTACTGCATCAACCCCATCGAAGCGGGCCTGGCAGAAATGGACAAGCCGGCAACCTTGGAAATGCAGATGCCGGTGCCGCAGGCGGTGCCGGTGCTGGTAGGCTTTACTGAAAAGAGCGAAGCGGAGATTGAGGCCCTGCATGCTGAATTGGCCTTGGCGATGAGCGTGGAGGATTTGCTCTTTACCCAGGGCTATTTCCGTGACACTGAACACAGAGACCCCACCATGACGGAAATTCGCGTGCTAGATACCTATTGGTCGGATCACTGCCGGCATACCACCTTTGCCACGATATTGGATGAAATCGTTCTGCCGGAAGGGCCGATGCGCCCTGCATTTGAGAAGGCGCTGGCTGTCTATGAGCAGGCCAGGCGCGATGCAGGCCGTACTCAGCGCCCGCATACCTTGATGGATCTGGGCACCGTAGGTGCAAAAGCGCTGAAAAATCAGGGCAAGGTACATGACCTGGACGAAAGTGAAGAGATCAACGCATGCAGCGTAACGGCGGACATTGAGGTGGATGGCAAGCCGGAAAAATGGCTGTTGGAATTTAAGAACGAAACGCACAACCATCCCCCCGAAATCGAGCCGTTTGGCGGCGCGGCCACCTGCCTGGGCGGGGCAATCCGTGATATTTTGGCTAGCCGGGCCTATACCCATCAGGCCATGCGCGTAACAGGCTGCGCGGACCCCAATACGCCGCTGGAGGATACCGTACCGGGGCGCTTGCAGCAGCGGCGTATTACCACAGGCGCAGCGCACGGCTTTTCCGCGTACGGCAACCAGATCGGGCTGGCCACAGGGCAGGTTGCGGAGATCTATCATCCCGGCTATGTGGCAAAGCGGATGGAGATTGGCGCGGTGGTCGGCGCGGTGAAGGAAGAAAACGTCGTGCGCGAGGAGCCGCAAAAGGGGGATGTCGTGATCCTCTTTGGCGGGCGTACCGGGCGCGACGGCATCGGCGGGGCCACGGGCTCTTCCGTTTCGCATGACGCCAAGAGCCTGACGGAATGCGGCTCTCAGGTACAAAAGGGAAACGCGCCCACAGAACGCAAGATCCAGCGCTTGGTGCTCAACGCGGAGGCGGTCCGGCTTATCAAGCGCTGCAACGACTTTGGCGCAGGCGGGGTCAGCGTGGCCATTGGCGAGCTGGCGCCTGGGCTGCGCATTGATCTGGATGTGGTTCCCAAAAAATATGAGGGGCTGGATGGTACGGAGCTGGCCATCAGCGAAAGCCAAGAGCGTATGGCCGTTGTGGTGGCCCGCGAAAACGCCGAGCGGTTTATCGAGCTGTGCCGGCAGGAAAACCTGGAGGCGGTAGTCGTAGCGGAGGTAACAGACGATAACAGGCTGGTGATGCGCTGGCGCGGCGCATCCATTGTGGATATCGACAGGGCCTTTTTGGATACCAACGGCGTAACGCAGCATGCTGTGGCGCATGTGAAGGCGCCGCAATGGCAAGAGATTCGCAGCGCGGTACCGCAAACGCTGGCGGTCATGCCGCTGGACAAGGCGCTGTGCGAAAATATGAAGGATCTCAACGTATGCGCACAAAAGGGCTTGGTAGAGCGGTTTGACTCCACCATCGGTGCCAAGACCGTATTCATGCCGTTTGCCGGCAAGAACCAGACAACGCCGGAACAGGTTATGGCGGCGAAGTTCCCAACCCCGGGCGAAACGGACGACGCCACGGCGATGGCTTTTGGCTTTACACCGGCCATTGCGGAAAAAAGCCCGTTGCATGCAGGGGCGTATGCCGTTACGCAGGCGCTGTGCAAGATTGCAGCATCCGGGGCGGACGCGCTTTCGGCCAGGCTGTCGTTGCAGGAATACTTTGAAAGCCTAAAACAGAACCCGGACAGCTGGGGCAAGCCGGTAGCGTCGCTGTTGGGCGCGCTGATGGCGCAGGTTGGCTTTGGCACGCCCGCCATCGGAGGGAAGGACAGCATGAGCGGTACGTTTAAGGAATACAATGTGCCGCCGACGCTGGTGGCCTTTGCCATTGCCAAGACCAAAGCATCGCAGCTGTGCTCGGCTGCATTGGAGAAGGGGCAGTATGTGGTGCGCATCCCGCTGCCTGTGGATGCGCAGGGGCTGCCGGATTTTGCGGCCTGTGCAGAGCACTTCAAAGCGGTATACAAAGCGCACCAGGCAGGGAGCGTTTGCGCGGCATCGACGGTGGCCGAGGGCGGCCTGGCCGCAGCTGTCGCCAAGATGTGCTTTGGCAACGGCGTGGGCTTTGCCTTTGAAGGAACCTTGGACCACCAAACGCTGTTTGCTTGGCGGGTAGGCGATTTATTGATTGCCTCGGAAGACAAGCAAGCGCTTTTGCAGCTGCCGTCTGCGGAGCTGGTAGGCCATACGACGGAGGAAGCGGTGCTGTCCGTCAATGGAATCAAGGTGCCGCTGGCTGCGCTGGAAAAGGCCTGGCGCGCGCCGTTGGAGACGGTATTCCCAACGGAAACGCCGTTTACACCGCCGATGCAGACGGTGCCGCTGTATACCGAACGCCAGAAAAAACGCCCCAGTGCAAAAATGGCAAAGCCCAGGGTGCTCATCCCCGTTTGGCCGGGCACAAACTGTGAGCTGGATACTGCCCGTGTATTTGAATTGGCGGGCGCTGTGCCGGAAATACAGGTGGTCAACAACCTGTCCCCGGCGGGCATTGAGGATACCATAGAGCGCATTGCAAAGGGTGTGGACAATGCGCAGATCCTCATGCTGCCCGGCGGGTTTTCCGCAGGCGATGAGCCGGATGGCTCCGGCAAATTCATTGCAACAACGCTGCGCAACCCACGCATTGCGGAGGCCATCGGACGGCTGCTGGATCAGCGCGACGGCCTGGCCTTAGGCATTTGCAACGGCTTCCAAGCGCTTATCAAGCTGGGGCTACTGCCAAACGGGCGCATTGAAACCATTCGGCCGGATGCGCCGACGCTGACGTATAATGCCATCGGGCGGCACAGTTCGCGCATGGTGCGCACGCGCGTGACAAGCACGCTGTCGCCCTGGCTGAGCCTGGTAGAGGCGGGCGACGTGCACTGCATCCCGATTTCCCATGGGGAAGGGCGCTTTGTAGCGGATGAGCAAACCATCGCCCAGCTGGTGGCAAAGGGACAGATAGCCACCCAGTATGTGGATTTTGAGGGCCGGCCCAGCGCGGACATTGCCTTTAACCCCAATGGCTCTGCCAGCGCAATCGAGGGCATTACCAGCCCGGACGGCCGGGTTTTCGGCAAGATGGGCCACAGCGAGCGCCTGGGCGAGAACATTGCAAAGAATGTGCCGGGAGACAAGGACCAAAAGTTGTTCCGTGCCGGCGTGCTGTATTTTGCGTAAAACAAGAGAAGAACAGAAAAGCCTCCGTGAGGGGGCTTTTTTTGTAGAGATCGGTATGGTACACTGAACCAAACAGGCAATGGAAAGGAGCTGTATGCAATGGCTGGTTTGTGGGAAAAGCTGGCGGAGGCAAAGCAATACCGCTGGGTAGATCTAACGCATACCTTGACAAATGAAAGCCCCTATTGGGAGGGCATTCCCCAAGGGTCCGTGTCGCTGGGGGAAATCGCCGTTCCTTTTGAGGAAATGGATCTGGAGATCCAGACGTTCAAGTTTCCGGGCCAATTCGGCACGCACATCGATTATCCCGCGCACTTTGTGCCGGGCGGGCGCGTTGCGCAGGATTTTGGCGTCATGGATACCGTACTGCCGTTGGTCGTGATAGACGCAACGCCGCAGGTAAAGGAAAATGTGGATTTTGAGCTGTCGGTATCGGATATTTTGGCCTTTGAAAGCGAGCATGGCAAAATTCCGGAGGGCTGCTTTGTGGCGCTGCGCACCGATTGGGGCAAGCGTTGGCCGGATGGGGCGGCGCTGTCCAACATCGGAGAAGACGGCAACGAGCATTTCCCCGGCTGGGGTTTTGAGGCGCTGCAATTTCTCTTTGACGAGCGCAATGTAGCGGCCATTGGGCATGAAACATTGGATACAGACGCCCCGATTTCTTCCAAGGATGTGGGGCTAAGATGTGAGCGGTATGTCTTGCAGCGGGACAGATTTCAGGTGGAGATGCTGACCAATCTGGATCAGGTGCCGCCGACAGGGGCTGTTATCGTGGTGCAGGCCGCAAAGATCCGCGATGCCAACGGACTGCCGGTTCGCGCGTTTGCCATTGTAAAGGACGAATAAACTGCAAGAGAAAAAGAGGGCTTTTGGCCCTCTTTTTTATAAACCGGTCATTTATAAGCGGCATTCCAGCTGGCAATCGTATGGCTCTGCCTTTACATGCGCCGGATCGTATTCCTCGGCCTCTACGCAGCCCATAGCACGGTAAAAGGCTTGGCTTTCCACAGCGGAATGGGCGGAAAGATACAGCTTTTCAGCCTCATGGCCGCGTGCAAACTGCTTGGCAAGGGAAAACAGCCGTGCGCCGATGCCGCGGCCGCGCAGCTCTTGCGATACATAGAGATGGGATAGGTCCATATATTGTGCTCTACTGCCCAGCTTGGTACCTTCGATGGAGACAAAGCCCTTGAGCAGATGCCCATCAAATGCACCGTATACGGCGCCCTGGCCCGCCAGGGTGCGCTTAAGGCTGCTTAGCAATGCCCGATAGTCCGCCTTGTTCCAATCATCTACAAATGGGTCGTACTCAATGCGCCAAACACCGCCGCGCTTGCGCCAACATTGGGAAACGACCTGCCTGCGTACAAACGCATCAAATAGGGACGGGGACAATTCTGCTTCTAAAAGCGCCCGATATTGTATCATGGCGTTTGATCCTCCGCTTTCAGAGTATGCAGGGCACTGTGCTGCCAACGGCCGGTGCGCAAGTAGAGAAAAGCGACGACGATGGAAAACAGCGATGCCAGTGGCGCTGCAAAACCGATGGCAAACAGGCTTTCGGAGGCGACCCTGGATACGATAAAGGCGATGGGAACGCGAATGAGAAAGGTGGAGGAGAGGTTGTTGGCCATGGAAAAGACGGTGCGCCCGCAGCCATTGAAAAAGCCGTTAAGGCAGAACATAAAGCATACCAGGATAAAGTCAAAGCTGAAGGAACGCAGGTATTCCGTGCTGCCAGCGATAACGGCTGCATCGCTGGTAAAGATGCGTGCAAAAAAGGCAGGCCAGAGCTGTACCAGCACAAAGCAGGCAACGCCAAAACACAGCGACAGGAGGATGGCGTGCTTCATGCACTGCTTGGCGCGGTCCTGCTTGCCGGCGCCCATATTTTGCGCAACCATCGCGGCCAGGGCAGCGGAAAAAGCAGTGGGCGGCAGCATCGTAAAGGTATTGATCTTACCGACAACGCCCAGCGCAGCGGAGGCGATGACCCCCATATGGTTGACAATGGCGGTGATAAACAAAAAAGAGATATTCACCAGCGTATCCTGGAAGGATACAGGCAGCCCCAAACGGAGTAGGGTAGAAACCTTCTCTCGGTATAAACGAAAGCTTTTGGGTTTGAAATCAAACAAAAACTTTTTGCGGATCAGATAGACAATGGCCAGCAGCATACTGATTCCCTGGGAGGCAACCGTAGCGATGGCGGCGCCGGCAGCCCCCATATGGAATACGCCGACCAGCACAAGATCCCCTACGATATTGCAAACACACGCAATGGCAATGAAATACAGCGGACGCTTGGAATCGCCCATGCCGCGCAGCATGGCGCTGATGGCATTATAGCCAAAAATGAAAAATACGCCGCCGGAGCAGATGTATACATACGCCCGCGTATAGGGCACGGCGGCCTCCGGCGTTTGCAGCAGCGAAACGAGCGGGATGGTGGCGGCAAATAGAATCGCCATCAGCCCCAGCGCCACAATGGCAAACAGCGACATCATGGTGGAGACCGTCTGCTTTACGTCGCGTTCTGAGGACATGCCTATATATTGCCCCAATAGGATGGTGCCGCCGGTGGTAAGACCAGAGACAAGTGAAGTCACGGTTTGCAGCACTTGACTGCCCGTGGCCACAGCGGAAAGCTGGGCTGGCGTGGAAAACTGGCCGACGATGAGCAGATCGGCAGCGCCGTACAGCGCTTGTAGCAAGTTGGCCAAGAGAAAGGGGAGAGCAAAGCGCAGCATGGTGCTGCGGACATGCCCTTCTGTCAGCGAAAGGGAACGCTCCATACACATACCTCCTTAAAATAGAGCAATAAAAAAAGAGACCCATAGAGAAAAAGGGCTGGGACAAAGGAAACATGCATTCCCTCCCCAGCCTACCCAAAATGAGCATAACATGAGAGTTATTCTTAACTTAGTATAACAAAAGAACAGCACAAAGTCAAATAAATATCATAAAATCATGATGTTTGGATTTATAGACGGCATACGAGCGAATCTCTGTCCATACGCCATATTTTGCATAGAAAAGGGCCGCTATGCATTGGCATAGCGGCCTTAAGATTGGATACATAGCGCGTTATTCTTCGATGACAAACAGCAATTCGCCGGCTTTTACATCGCTGCCCTCGGCCACACGGCTGGTGACAACGCGGCCCGGCTTTTTGGCGACGATGTTGGTTTCCATCTTCATCGCCTCGATGACGCACAGCGTTTCGTTGACCTCTACCGTATCGCCGACCTGTACCAGCACCTTGCTGACCAAGCCGGGGATGGAGGCTGCAATATGCCGTTCATCCGTAGGATCGGCCATAATGGTCTGATGATCGGCCACGACCTCGGCATTGGGCACCTTGATGGCCACGACACGCTGAATGCCGTTGAGCTCAAAGATGAGGTTGCGCGTGCCGTCATCGTTCATTTCGCCCATGCTGACGAATTTGATGGTCAGCACCTTGCCGTTTTCAACGACCACCGCATGCAGGTCGCCCGGGTCCATCCCACGCATAAAGACCGGCGTTTCCAGCTTGGAAAGATCGCCGTATTCTTCAAGATGGGCCAGGTATTCTTCAAACACCTTGGGATACAGGCAGGCGGACAGCACGCTGGCATCGTCGCGATGCGATTCCGGTAGGCTTTGGCGCACCGCTTCAAAATCCACGGGCGCCAGCAGCTCGCCAGGGCGGCAGGGAATGGCCTTTTCGCCCTTGAGCACAACCCTTTGCAGATCTTCGGGGAAGCCGCCTTGCGGTTGGCCCATCATGCCGGAGAAGTAAGAGACAACGCTGTCCGGGAAGTTATAATGCATGCCTTCGGATACGATGGTTTCCGGGGTCAGGTGGTTTTGCACCATAAAGATGGCCAAATCGCCTACCATTTTGCTGGAAGGCGTAACCTTCACGATATCGCCCAGCATCTGGTTAACGGTGGAATACATTTGCTTGACCTCTTCAAACCGATGGCCCAGCCCCAATGCCGTAACCTGCGGTTTGAAGTTGGAATATTGGCCGCCGGGGATCTCCAGCTTATAGATTTCGGTATCCGGCGACTGGAGGCCGGCTTCAAACTGCGCGTACATGGGGCGCACATCTGCCCAGTAGCTGCTTAGCTTATCCAACGCATCCAAATCAAAGCCGGGATCGCGCTCTGTGCCCTTGAGGGCATAGCACAGGCTGTTGATGGAGGGCTGGCTGGTAAAGCTGGAAAGGCTGCCAATGGCGCAGTCCACGATATCCACCCCGGCCTCGGCGGCCATGAGGTAAGCGGCAATCTGGTTGCCGGAGGTATCGTGCGTGTGCAGGTGCACAGGGATGGTCAATTCGTCCTTCAAGGCCTTGACCAGCTTTTTCGCGGCAAAGGGCTTTAAAAGGCCGCTCATATCCTTGATGGCAAGCATATGGGCGCCGCGATGCTCCAGCTCTTTGGCAAGCTTTACATAGTATTCCAGCGGATATTTATCGCGCTTGGGGTCGGTAATGTCGCCGGTATAGCAGATGGTGGCCTCAGCGATCTTATCCTGATTGAGCACCTCTTCCAAGGCCACCTCCATGCCAGGCAGCCAGTTTAACGAGTCAAAGATGCGGAATACGTCGATGCCGCGCTTGGCGCTTTCCTTGACAAAAGCGCGCACGACATTGTCCGGATAATTCTTATAGCCAACGGCATTGGCGCCGCGGAACAGCATTTGGAACAGGATGTTTGGGATTTTGCTGCGCAGGGAATCCAGCCGTTCCCACGGGGATTCGTGTAGGAAACGATAGGCAACATCAAACGTGGCGCCCCCCCACATTTCCAGCGAAAATGCAGGCGATAAGATATGCGAGGTGGAGTAGGAAGCCAACGCCATATCAAAGGTGCGCACGCGCGTTGCCAGAAGAGACTGGTGCGCATCGCGCATGGTGGTATCGGATATGAGCAGCTTTTTTTCCTCCAATACAGCCTTGGCGACGGCCTTGGGGCCCTTTTCATCCAACAGCTTTTTGAAGCCGCCTTCCGGGATCTCGCCCTTGATATAAGGCGGAAGGGCAACGGTGACCTGCGGCTTTGGCAGGCGATCCTCTTCTAGGATGCGTTCGCCGATATAGGATAACATCTTGGAGGCGCGGTCTTCCGGCACTTCGATATCAAACAAAGACGGGGTGGAGTCGATGAAAAACGTATCGCATTTGCCGGCCAAAAACGTGCTGTTCTTCAATACGTTCATCAAAAACGGCACATTGGTCTTGACGCCGCGCACGCGAATCTCCGCCAAAGAACGCAGCGCCTTGCGGGCCGCGCCGACAAACGTGCGGTCGGTGGTGGTGATCTTTACCAACAGGCTGTCGTAATACGGCGAAATGACAGCGCCAGCAAACGCATTGCCGGCGTCCAGGCGTACGCCGTTGCCGCCGCCGCTGCGGTACAGGGTAATCTTGCCGGTATCTGGGGCAAAGTTGTTGCGCGGGTCCTCCGTGGTAACGCGGCACTGAATGGCATACCCATACTGGTGGATATTGTCCTGTGTCAGGCATAGCTGAGGATCATCCAACGGCAGGCCCTCGGCAATGAGGATCTGTGCCTGCACAAGGTCCACGCCGGTGGTCTGCTCTGTTACGGTATGCTCCACCTGGATGCGCGGGTTCATTTCAATGAAGTAGTGTTCGCCGTGCTTATCCACCAAAAATTCGATGGTACCGGCATTGATATAGCCCACTTCGCGCGCGATTTTCAGCGCATCCTCATACAGGTGGTTGCGCGTTTCCTGCGGCACAGTAAATGCCGGCGCGTATTCCACGACCTTTTGATAGCGGCGCTGCACAGAGCAGTCGCGCTCATACAGATGCACGATGTTTCCATGCGTATCGCCCAAAACCTGCACCTCGATGTGCTTGGGCTCTTCGATGTATTTTTCAAGGAAAATATCCCCGTTGCCAAAGGCCTTGAGCGCCTCGCTCTGCACCAGCGGGAAATTATCGCGCAGCTCCTGCTCGTTTTGGATCTTGCGCATGCCGCGCCCGCCGCCGCCGGCCGCCGCCTTTAAGATAACGGGATAACCGAACTCTGCCGCAGTTTGGGCGGCCTGGTCCAAATCGGTGATGGGGTCCGGCGTGCCTGGAATGGTGCGCACGCCGGCGCGCGTAGCGATGCGCTTGGCGGCCAGCTTATCGCCCATCTGGGCCAGGATATGGCTCGGCGGGCCGATGAAGGCGATGCCGTTTTCCTCACAGGCGCGGGCCAAGTCGGCGTTTTCGCTCAAAAACCCATAGCCGGGATGGATGGCGTCTACGTCGTGATCCAACGCAATCTGGATGATGCGGTCAATATCCAAATACCCAGCCAGCGGCGATTTTCGCATGCCTACCATATAGGCCTCATCCGCACGGGTACGATGCAAACTGTTGATATCCTCTTTAGAATATATCGCAACGGTTTTCAAGCCCAGGTCATAACAGGCCCGAAACACACGAATCGCAATCTCTCCCCGGTTCGCAACTAAAATCTTCTCAAATCTCTTACTCAATCCACATACCTCCTCAGGAAGGTTACACAATAACATACTATATCTTAGCCGATTTCTCGGTTTTGTGCAAGAATCGGGGGCGGATGCGCCCCTTGCTTGACGGCACGAAGGGATGGGATTACTATGAAAAAAAGAAGGAGCGAAGCAAAATGAAACAACCGACAGCCATTGAATGCATCGGCCATACGCCGCTTATGGCCATCCCCCATTTCTGTGAACAGGAAGAGGCGCTGGCCTGCGTACTGGTCAAGCTTGAAAAGAGCAATCCATTTGGCAGCGTAAAGGACCGGGCAGCGCTGTATATCATCCGTGAACTGGAAAAAGCAGGGCGCCTTACCCCCGGCGGATGCATTGTGGAGCCCACCAGCGGCAACACAGGCATTGGCCTTGCATCGGTTGCAGCGGCAAGGGGCTATAAAATTATTATTGCTTCGCGGGCGCGGGCCTCCCATTGGAGCGTGCCGCGGCTACCGTGTGGTGCTTACCATGCCGGCGTCGATGAGCCAAGAGCGGTGCATGCTGCTGGCTGCGCTGGGCGCAGAGCTGGTGCTGACGCCGGCCGAAGCGGGCATGCAAGGGGCCATTGATAAGGCGGATGAGCTGGTAAAGGCCATCCCGGGTGCCGTGCTGGCCGGGCAGTTTGTAAACCCTGCCAACGGAAAAGCGCATTATGAAACGACCGGCCCGGAGCTGTGGCAG
>OGPJ01001371.1_pt1 | contig 17376 bp, 14 predicted proteins | sample 1552831 | NCBI WGS metagenome assembly OGPJ01 (sample SAMEA2579914, study PRJEB22360) | human gut metagenome | biome: human gut; feature: human-associated habitat; material: faeces | place: Denmark | collected 2008/2010
CGTGCTTTGGCGGCCGCAATGCCCTCCGCCTGTCTTTTGCGGATATTTTCCCGCTCATTTTGTGCCACAAAGGAGAGGATCTGCAAGACAAGATCCGCAATAAACGTACCCATAAGGTCTTTCCCCCTTCTGGTATCCAGCAAAGGCATATCGATAACGCATATATCCACACCCTTTTCCTTGGTGAGTATGCGCCACTGGTTTTGTATTTCCTCATAATTGCGCCCCAATCTGTCTATGCTGAGCACATACAATAGATCCCCCGGCTTTAGCCGCCGCACCATCTGCCGGTAACGCGGACGCTGAAAGTCCTTTCCGGACTGCTTATCTATATAAAGATTCTTTGCCTCTATCCCTTTTTTCTGCATAGCGATGCGTTGACGATCCTCGTTCTGGTCTGTACTAGACACCCGGATATACCCAAAAACGTTTCCCTTCATACGCAATCATCCTCCTCTTTCGTTGTTTTTCTTCTTCTCTTTCCTATGTTTGTACCCTTATTGTTTGTCAAAGTGCAGAAAAATCTACACAAAGGATAGAAAAAAGGAAGCGGACGCATGCATGGTCCGCTTCCTCTAGAGGTATATCCCATTTTAACTGCTTTGTTTCTTTGCAATGAATCCCAGGGAGCATTGTACGGTACAGGCAACACATTCGTCCTGTAACGCCGTTATGAGGTAAGGGGGAAAACAATCTACCGATAGGGGTGGCTCTTTTCTTTACGATTGTTTTACGCTTCAAACATCGGCGTAGATAGGTAGCGTTCACCGGTATCCGCCAACAACGCTACGATGGTTTTGCCCTCGTTTTCCGGCCGTCTGGCCAGCTGTATTGCTGCCCATACAGCCGCTCCGGAAGAAATGCCTACCAAAACGCCCTCCCAATGCCCGATTTGCCTAGCGGCTTGGAAAGCATCGTCATTTTCTACCGTGATGATCTCGTCAAAGATCTTAGTATCCAACACTTGCGGCACAAACCCTGCACCGATGCCCTGTATTTTGTGCGGGCCGGCGGTTCCCTTGCTTAGCATTGGGGAATCGGCCGGCTCCACGGCCACGACCTTCACCTGCGGATTCTGCTGCTTTAGATACCGACCGACGCCGGTCACTGTGCCGCCCGTACCAACGCCTGCCACAAAGAGATCCACTTGCCCATCCGTATCCGCCCAGATCTCCGGCCCTGTTGTTTCATAATGTACTTCAGGGTTGGCAGGATTGCTGAATTGCCCCGGCACAAACGCGTTGGGCATTTCTTTTGCCAAGGCTTGCGCCTTTTCAATGGCACCTTTCATGCCCTTGGCACCCTCCGTTAAGATCAGCTCGGCCCCATACGCTTTCATCAATTTCCGGCGCTCCACGCTCATGGTTTCCGGCATAACGATGATTGTTCGATAGCCGCGCGCCGCGGCCACAGCGGCCAGCCCAATGCCCGTATTGCCGGAGGTTGGCTCTATGATTACCGATCCCGGGCGCAGCGTCCCTTTGCTTTCAGCATCCTCTATCATGCGCTTTGCAATGCGATCCTTCACAGAGCCGGCAGGATTAAAATATTCCAGCTTGGCCAGCACGCGTGCCTTAAGGCCGCATTCGTTTTCTATATGCGTCAGCTCTAGCAAAGGCGTATGCCCAATCAGCTGATCCATCGTGGTATAAATTTTGCTCATATTGTTTCCTCCGTTCTGTTGCTTGTTTGTTATAAATACGGCCGTGCCCAACTGCCGCCGGCGGCAGAGCCGCTTTAAGCGTTAAAGAACGCCACGCTTTATTGCCTACTTGTTTAGTATGTTTATTGGTATGATAGGTTTATATTCCTAGTTTGTCAATAGGTTTTATTTGACTCCCCCTCCCCTAATTGTAGAATGGCACATAGGAGGTGTTTTATACGGTGATGATTTCTGCCAAAGGGCTTATGCGCTGTGCATGCTTATCGATTTAGCAGCGCATGCCTCTGAGGGCTATTTGCCGACAAAGGAAATTGCCCAGCGGAAGGAAACTTCGGAAAAACACCTAGAAAGTATCCTAAAATCGTCGGTAAAGGGCGGGATTCGTGGCAAAGGTGGCGGCTATAAACTGACTATGGCGGCCATGCCTATCGTGTAGGTGATATGTGCCTCACCGGCGACAGTACCTGTTTGGAGGAAAGGGTGCCTCCCTGCCCTTTACGGGAACGGCGCCGTACGCTGCCGATGTGGAAAACCCTCTATGCCCTGCTCGATGATTGTTTGGACAGCATTGCCCTCCAAGACCTGTTGACGGCAGAGGATCAGGGGGCACTGCTGCGATGTGCCGGCTTGCAGATCGGCTATGTGATATAATAAAATAAATAGATTTTACAAGAAAGCGGGGAATGTATGATGGATCAAAACGTATTGTCCTATGTGGAAGAAAAAACAATGGCTCTGATCGATGCGCCGACATGCAGCCAAGAAACCAAGGCAGCCGCGCAAAGCTGGCTTGCCGCCAAGGGAACCGATGCACAGGCAGCTGAAACCCGGCGGTATATCCAAGAGTTGGAAGCGGACATCATGCCCATCGATACGCTGATCAGCTTTGCACAATCTGAAGAAGGAAAAACCTATTTTGGGGAAGATACAGCAACGGGCATTGCAGCCCATGCCAAAGAGATCAAAGCAGCAGGGGCTAAGTATTGCGACTGCCCCGCCTGCGCCACCGTGGCCGAGATTTTGGAGAAAAAAGCAGACATGCTGAAATAACGCAAAAGCACCGGCGGAAATTCCGGTGCTTTTTGATTGCCTTGGGCCATGCCGCGTATGACACAAAGCCTATTTTTACGAGAAAAGCAAAAAGCCAGCAACCTACATAGGTTGCTGGCTTTTTTGTGGTCTGGGTAAGAAGATTCGAACTTCCGGCCTCTTGAACCCCATTCAAGCGCGCTACCAAACTGCGCCATACCCAGACGGCACCAATGATTTGGTGCAGAGATAATATTACCATCTGGGGGGCCGGTTGTCAACCGCTTTGCTGAGAATCCTCTCTGCTCGGCGACACAGCCCGTTTGCCCAAAAAGCTCAGTTTTGTTTCAGAAACAATCATAGCCGCCAAAATGAGCAGGCCACCCAGCACAATGCGCCAGCTCAGCGGTTCTCCCAAAAAGAGAATTCCTGCTATGCAGCCGAAGAAGGCCTCCGTGCTCATCAAAAGCGATGCATGGGAGGGTTGTACATATTTAATGCCCACATTCATCATGGTAAGCGCCAAGAGCGTAGCAAGAATGCCCAAATACGCGATGGACAGCGTAGATCCCATCGACCATTGTGCCGGGAACGTCTCAAAGAGCAGACCGCCGCCCCATGCAAAGATCGCCGTAAAGAAGAACTGCATCCAAGTAAGGCGCATTACATCATATTTTTCGGTAAAAAAGCTGACCGCTACGATATGGAGTCCATAGAAGATGCCCCCTAATAAGGTAAGCGCGTCCCCGATGTTGATGGAAAACCCTCCATCTAGGGACAATGTTCCTATGCCCAGCAAGCAAAGGACAACCGCGATCACATTAAATTTATCCGGCCGAATATGGCGGACACCCCAAAGCATAAACGGCACCAGCACCACATACACAGCCGTTAAAAATGCATTTTTGCCTGCTGTTGTATATTGCAACGCTACGGTTTGCAATAGGTATGCCCCATACATCAACACCCCAACCACTAGGCCGGCCAACCATTCCTTTGCGGAGATTCCTCCGAGCTTTTTCCACATAAAAATTCCCATCAGCACAGCCGCAATGGTAAAGCGAAACGCCAGGATATAATTCGGCGTTATGGCGTCCAGGGCATCCTTCATGACGGCAAAGGCGCATCCCCAAATCACGCAGGCAATCAACATCATGCTCTCTGCAACCCAAGTCTTCAATCCATCTATCCCTTTCAAAATATAAGTATCGCAACTTTTTTAGTATATCATGTTCTTCTCTTTTCTCCAAGATTCTGCCCTTCTGGCAAACAAAAAGGAAAGCGCAGCATGCTGCGCTTTCCTAAGGATGGTTTGCCTGCTTTATGTTGTCTTTTTTCTAAGGATCCAAAGCCCGGCTGCCGCTGCTGCGGACAGCACAGCGCCTGCTAGATACACCAACATGCCGGCTTTATCTCCGGTTTGCACGGCCGTATCGCCGTGCAACGTATTGTTTCCCAACAGCGGCGTTTGTTCTTCGCCCCCGCTGCCCGCCAAGGATTCTGCCGGGTCTCCATACACCAAAGCAAAAGGCGAAAAGCGTTGCGTTTCAAAGGTAACGATTCCGTTTTCAAAGTATGCCGGGAGCTCAAAGGTCTGTCCGTCATGCATGGTCAGCACCTTAAAGATGCGGCCTGTGCGCTGCATCTGCGTGGGCACAGCAATGCTGAATCGAACAGGTGCGGATAGCTCTGAAAGCTGACCCAGCACTGTGGAATCCGCCCGTACGATGGCGCTGATATCCATCAAACTCCCGACTTCAAAGCGATAGTGCCCCTGGTTAAGTGTTGTCATCGCCTGTTGCAGCCAGGCGTCCTGTGCTTTGCCCTGTTTCATCTGGGCAATCGCCAGCTGTGTTGTGACATGCTTGCCTTCCCGCAAAGCTTTTTGAATACTTGCCACAAGCTGAGCGTCGTTTCCGTTGATGGATGCGATATTTTGAATGGTATCCACCAGCGTCTGCTGCGCTTGCAGCCGGTCCGCCTCCTGCATGCCAGCAATAACCTCTTTGTCATCCGGCTGCGTAACAGTAGGAAGCTGCTCCTCTATTCTCTGCCAAACTGCCGTCAGCGTCATGCTTTTGGCCATGTTTTGGATGATAGGCGAAACGCTTGCTCCGGTTTCATCCTGCCAGCCCAGGAAATCGTAGCCTTCCCGATAGGGCGCTTCCAGCGCAATGCTGTCCTCCACGGTAAACTCGATGGGCGCCCTGTCTATGTTTCCAAAGGTGATGGTATATTGATTCCGCGTCCATTTTGCATACAACGTGCCGCCCGCCATAACCGGCTGCGCCACATCCACGCGGTGCTCCGGCAGATAGGTATTCTGCGAATACCAGCCTTCCAATGTGTAGCCCTTTCTTTGAGGCGCTAGGCTTTCCGGCAACAGCGCTCCCTGGCCTACGGAAATTTTGTAAGCGGGGTTTACGCCGTCATGGATGGTAAGGGTAACTACGTTCCGGCTCCAAACCGCATACAGGCGAATCTGCCCTCCCTGCTCATTGGTCAGGTTTTTGACCTCTGCCTGGTCCTGGTATGCGGCCGCCCCATCCGGCTCGGTGGCCCATCCGGCAAAAGTGTAGTTTGCTTTGGTAAACTGATTTTGCGGCAACGCGTGGGTTTGGTCATACTTCATTTGCAAACCGGACACCATCGCCTCTGGATTGTCCGCGCCGTTGCCATCCAGCACAATCGTATACTGAATGGGGGTAAAGTCTGCTGTCAGCGTCAGATCCTGCATCACAGGATCCTCCTGCTGCCAAAGCATATCCGTGCCCTCTTGCTTCCAGCCGTTGAACACATATCCCGTCTTTTCCGGCGTGGGCAGCGTAAGCGTATCGCCCTGGTTTAGGGTTTTTTGCTCTGTCTGCTCTCCGTTTTTCAGCGTCACGGTCACGGTATTCTGCTGCCATACGGCATATAAATTGATGACCGCGCCTTCAGTATCCGCCGCCTCCACGACATTGGCCCTATCGATATAGACGACCTCGCCGTTTTGTACAGCTGCCCATCCCATAAAGGTATGGTATGGCTTGGTAAATGCGTTTTGCGGCAATAGGCCTTCCTGGTTAAACTTCAAGGTCAAACTGCTATGCTCCATGGCATTTTCGTTCTCTGCGCCATTGCCATGAAACGCGATGGTATAGGAAATCGGCTCAAACTTGGCAAACAGCGTCGTTTCTTGCACCACGGGCGTCTGTACTTCCCATTTGCCGCCCCCTTCGGTATACCAGCCGTCAAACGTATATCCTCTCTTTTGCGGTATTTGCGGAAATACAATGAGGTCGCCGTGCGCTACATTTTGCATCTGGCTTTCACTGCCGTTTATCAGCATAACAGGGTAAGTCTGCTTTTCCCAAACGGCATAGAGATCCAGCGCCTCGCCATTGAGGTGCTGTGGATGCTGGATAAGAACGGAGGTCTCATCCTCATACACGGCCTGTCCGCCGCTTTCCAAGGCCCACCCCACAAACCGATGGTTTTCTTTGGCAAACGAATGGGCCGGCAGGGTATACGCCGTGCCATATACGGCGTCTTGCAAGTTGGCGTCTTCGCCCGTACCACCGTTGGCGTGCAGGTTGATGGCATACGCTTCGCCGGTATAATCGCGTTCGGTCCAGGTGGCGGTCAGCGTAACGACCTGATCCTTTTTGAAGGTGAGGTTTTCTACCTGTTGGCCGTCGGTCAAAATTTTGCCGTTCGGCATTTTCCAGCCTGCAAAAGTATAGTGCTCTTTGGTAAATTCATTGGGCTTTAACGCCTGTGCCTGGTCATAGGTAAAGGTCTGCGGCTCCATGGCCCCGTTACCGCCGCCCGGTAGAAACTGCACGGTATATTGGATGGGCTGGTAAGCGGCGTACAACGTCTGCCCCTCTAGGCGAAGGGTCTGCGTTTTGCTGGGATCCAGCGCCTGGGTACGTTGAGGATCGGTATACCACACCGTTTGGTACCCGCTTCCCATTCCTTTGGGGAAGGACTGCTCCGCCAAAAACTCCGTCCACTGATACGACTGGCCATTGTTTGGCAGCTTGACGCTCTCCAAATTGTTGTAATAAGCGATAAAGCGAATGTTCATCGGATTTTGGCTGAGATCCAGCGTGGTAAGCAGATTCTCCCCCGCCGATAGGAAATCCAGGGCGTTGAGGTTTGTTAGATCCAGCGCAGTGAGCTGATTGGCAAACACATCCAAATGCGTTAAAGTATCATTGGCCTGTTGATTGGGCAGCGTTAGGCTGGTTAGCTGATTGTTGCCCGCATACAGCGCTGCGAGCTTTTTGTTTTGTGAAACGTCCAAGGTGGTAAGCCGGTTTAGTTCCACATGCAGCGTTTTTAGATTGGGAAAGTGCTCAATGCCGGTCAGGTCGCTGATGCCGGCATAGTTTAGGTATAGATAGGTTACGGCGCCAGCCTCCTCTGTGCTAAGGGTATCGTCGTCGTTTTTATCCAGGTTTTCTTTGATATAGGTTCGAAATTTTTCATCTGGAAATTGGGTGTCGTTGATCTCGACGCCCTGTGTTCCGCTTTGCTGTGCAAGCGCCAAAGGCACATTGCCCACGAGTAAGAAGCATCCCGCGAGAACCGTTGATAATAGTCTTTGCAGTTTGTGTTTCAAACTCATTCCTCCTTTTGTGATGCCGCTATAATAGCATAGTTTTCATACTAAATAAATATGATATTGGGCGGTAAGTTTTGGATGGTATTCATTGGCAATCTACTAAAAAAGGCCCGCAAAAGCGGGCCTTCCATGCGCGATTTTAATTTTCAAAGTATTGGGCCAATCGTGTGGCAAACGGCGCCAGCAGCCCCAGATCGAACAATATCTGTAACAAGCCGTAGCGATTGCGCAGCTCCTTGGCATACAATACGCCGTCCTCGATCTGCTGGGCGGAAATGCCCACCTCATGCGGGTTAACGGGGGCGCCATAGCCGGCTAGCATTTTGCGTATCTCTTCGCTTTTGGGCAGCCATACCTGGGCAAAGGCTTTCATGTCCGCAAAGTGCTTTTCTATGGCGTCGATACGGCGCAACACGCCCTCCGTGCTGTTTTTGCCTGTTTCACGTTCCAACGCCAATACGCCCTCCGCCGCATCCGGATAAGCGCGCCGAATTTCCTTGGCCCACGTATCGAATGAACGTGTCTGGGCCGCCTGACGCGCAGCGGCAAAATCCACCGGCGTTTCCCATAGCCAATCGTACATTTTGGAAACGGCCACCGTTCCAATGCCAACTTTGGTGCCATGCAGCACGGCCTTTTTGCCTTCGTGTAGGAACATCATCTCCCAGTAATGCGAAATGTGATGTTCGCTGCCCGAGGCCGGGCGGGAATTTCCTACAAAGCTCATGGCAATGCCAGTCAAAACCAACGCCTCCATGATCTTGCCTACCGTCTGTTCATCACGGGCTGCGGCCTTATCAAGATTCTCCGCCACAGCTCGCAACGAAGTACGCACCATTTGTACGATGGCCTCACAGTAATACTCCCCGTTGATGATCTGCGCCATTTTCCAATCCGTCAGGCAGGTATATTTGCCAAGGATATCCGCAATGCCCGCCATAATCATGGGCATCGGCGCTTGGCTCAATATCTTTGTATCCCCAATGATGGCGTCCGCTACGCCCACCTCATAGGTGGTTTTTAGATTATTTACAATCAACGGCGCCACAGAGGAAGCAAAGCCGTCCATGCTGGGGGCCGTTGCTACGATGCAATACGGCATCTTTGTCTTAAAGGCGGTAAACTTGCATAGATCGTTGATCGAGCCTGTGCCCACGCCGATGAGCAGATCGCAGGCAGGGTCTAGCGCTATGAGAAGGCGTCCCAATGCAGATTCATCCGGAACCAACTCCTCATCTTCAAACATATAGGAGGCCACGCCAAGCCCCGCCTTTACAAGCAGCGTTTCCAGCTGCGCGGCCGCGGCCCTGTGCGTATGGACGTCGGACACCACAAACACCTTTTTCGCACCCAAGGCCATAGCCACCTCCGGTGTCTTTTGCAGCGCATCCGGCTCGATCACGACATGCTTGAGCGAGGTGTGATGCGCTTTGCCGCATTCACAGGCAAACGATTGATTTAAATAGTCCTGAATGGAAAATGTATCGGGTTGTATTTTCATCAGCGAACTCATCTCCTATTTGTATCATAGCCCGCGCTTTGCACAGGGTCAAGCGCGCCCTACATAAAAGCGCCGGGCCTTATCGGCCTGGCGCTTTTCCTTTGTCTTATGTTATACGTTGGTCATGGCTGCGTGCGCTTCCTTTAGGCGCTGGATGATGGGGATATGCTGCGGGCATTTCTTTTCGCAGGCCCCGCATTGCACGCAGTGATCGGCCGAGTTGCCAGAATCGATGCGGCGCTGATAGCGCTCCTTGATGGTCTCATACCCGCCGTACATGGCGCCGTCGTTATACAGCTCAAAGACGCTGGGAATATTGACGCCCTTGGGGCACGGTACACAGTATGAGCATCCGGTGCACGGCACCTTAATGAGCTTTTTATACGTTTCGCGCACGGTATCGATCATCTTGAGCTCATCCTCGCTCATGCTGTTGGGCTGAGCGTTCTCAAAGATGCGGATGTTATCCTGCAGCTGTTCCATGGTGGATACGCCGGAAAGAATACAGGAAACTTCCGGGAAATTATACATAAAGCGGAGCGCCCACTCTACCGGGCTTCGCTTATCGGGATAGCTGCGGTAGAGCTCTTGGATGGGTTCCGGCGGATTGGCCAACCCACCGCCGCGCAGCGGCTCCATGATTACGATGGCCATGCCCTTGGAAGCAGCATATTTCATCCCTTCAATGGTCGCTTGATTGTCTACGTCCAAAATATTCATCTGGATCTGGCTCATATCCCAGGGATAATAATCGATGACTTCCTTATAGGTCTCAAAATCATCGTGGAACGAACAGGCAATGGCCTTGATCTTTCCCTGTGCCTTGGCCTTTTCCATCATGGAGACCATATTGATTTTTTTCAGCTGGGCAAAGGATTCCTTACCAAGGTTATGCGCCAACAGCACATCCAGATGATCGGTTTGCAGCTTTTCCAGCATACCGTCCAGAATGCGGAAAAATTCCTCTTCGCTGTTTACCTTTCCCGGCGGGATCTTGCTGACAACCTTGACCTTTTCGCGGTATCCGCCGGCCAGCGCCTCGCCCAAGAGCTTATCGCAGTCGCCATCAAAATACATCAGGGCGGAGTCAAAATAGTTGACGCCGTGATCCACCGCATAGCGGATCATTTTGATGGCCTCTTCACGGTGAATGGTTTTGTTGCCCTTTTCGTCCACACTGCTGGGCAGGCGCATACAGCCCATGCCAAAGGCCGATACCTTGTACCCCAGCTTGCCGTATTCACGGTATTGCATGATTGATTGTCCCCCTTGTCTAAAAAATACCTTTTGCCATACGCACCGGCCGCAAGCCGCGGCCGGGCGATGGAAAATTCGTTATTTGCCGGCGTTTATCAACGCCTCATGGGCTTTCGGCAGGGCATCGATGATATGGATATGCTGCGGACATTTCTTTTCGCAGGCTCCGCAACCGATACACTGTGTGGCATCCGCATTGGCGTTGAGCACAAAGCCGTACAATTCTTTGATCATTTCATAATCGCCATACATGCTGCCGCTATTATACAGGTAGAAAATGCGCGGAATATTGACGCCCTTCGGACATGGGATGCAATACGAGCAGCCCGTGCAAGGCACCTTGATCAGCTTGTTGTATTCCTCACGCACGCGGTCGATCATAGCCAAATCTTCCTCGCTCATAACATCCGGCTTTGCCTCTTCAAAAATACGGATATTGTCCTTGAGCTGTTCCATGGTAGATACGCCGGACAGTACGCAGGAAACCTCCGGGAAATTGTACACAAAGCGCAAGGCCCATTCCACAGCGCTGCGTTTTTCCGGGTATTCATCATAGATTTTTTGTACGGATGCCGGTGCATTGGCCAGCCCGCCGCCGCGCAGCGGCTCCATAATGACAATGGCAAGGCCCTTAGAGGCGGCGTATTTCATCCCCTCTACCGTAGCCTGATAGTTGACATCCAGAATATTCATCTGGATCTGCGCCATGGCCCAAGGATAAGCATCCACCATTTCGCGGAATAGATCTACATCATCGTGGAACGAAAAGCCAATGGCCTTGATCTTGCCGGCCTGCTTTGCCTTTTCCATCCATTGATACATACCCATCTGCTGGAATCTGTCCCATGCCTCGCGATTCATATCATGCGTCAGCAGAACGTCCAGATAATCGGTTTGTAATTTTTTCAGCATGTCATCCAGCGTGTTGTTGAATTCCTCTTCACTGTTGACAAAACGCGGAGGGATCTTGCTGACGACCTTCACCTTTTCGCGGTACCCGCCGGCGAGCGCTTCTCCTAAAAGCGCATCACAATCGCCATTGAAATACATCCGGGCGGAGTCAAAATAAGTAACCCCGTGGTCGGCAGCATAGCGGATCATCTTAATAGCTTCCTCGCGCTGTATGATCTTGTTGCCATGCTCATCCTTGACGTGCGGGACACGCATACAGCCCATACCAAAGGCCGATACTTTGTATCCCTCATTGCCATAATCGCGATACTGCATTAATTTTCCTCCTTTAAGATAAAACTTTCTATTTATATATTACAGCATATAAATGTTTTTTACTACCCTTTTTGTTTTCACTTTCAAAGAGGTTGTCCGATGGAAAAACGGGCAAAAGGCGGCGCAATGCCGCCTTTGCCGGTTTAGGAAGGTTAAAACAGGATGCAGATCAGATTGCTCCGGCCTTCGTTGATGATGCGCTGAAGCGTCATCTGCATCTTGGCCTGTGCTTCTTCCGGCATACGGGTCAGCTTGTTTGAAAGCCCTTCCTTGACCAGTTCATGCAAGGATTTCCCAAAAATGTTGGTACTCCAGATCTGTGTCGGGTCATTTTCAAACTCGCTGAGCAGATAATGCAGCAGCTCTTCGCTTTGCCGCTCGCTACCGACGATAGGCGATACCTCTGTTTCGATATCCACCCGCATCAAATGCAGGCTGGGCGCGCTGGCCTTAAGGCGTACGCCAAAGCGGTTGCCCTGGCGGACAATCTCCGGCTCTTCCAGCGTCAATTCATCCATAGAGGGTTGCACAACGCCATAGCCCGTTTCGCGCACCGCCTGCATGGCGTCCGCTACGCGGTCGTATTCCTTTTTTGCCTCTACCAATTCTTTGAGCAGCGCGATCAGGTGGTATTCCCCTTCAATGGGCGTGCCGCATTCATCGCCCAGCACCTTGTAAAACAGCTTCGGCTGTGTGGATGCTTCTATCTCCGCCATGCCCTGCCCCAGCTGTAGCTGCACCAAGCGCGGCGGCATCAGCGATTCGCATGCCTCCAGGCACTGCATCATCTTAGGATAATCGCGCACGCACTCGATCTGGTCTGTGGCCTGCTCTACGCTTTCCATGACGCTCTGCACCAGCCAATGGTCCTCCGAAAGCGCAAAGATCCATTCCGGCATGGCAATGCGGATCTCTTTCATTGGGAACTCAAACAAAATGCTGCGCAGCAGCGCCTCCATATCCTGGGCCGACATCTCCAAAATGTTACAGAGGATTACGGGCACATCGTATTTTTCCTGCAGGGCCTTTTGCAGCTGCTGGGTTTCGGGCAAGGCGGTGTTTTTACAGTTTACAATGACGACAAATGGCTTGCCCAGCGCCTTTAGCTCGGAAACCACCCTTTCTTCACTGGCCACATAATTGGCGCGCGGGATATCGGTGATGCTGCCGTCGGTGGTCACAACCACGCCAATGGTGCTATGTTCGCTGATCACGCGCTTGGTACCGATTTCTGCGGCCTCTGCAAAGGGAATGTCCTCTTCCGACCAGGGTGTGCGGACCATGCGCGGCCCATCGTCATCCATTTGCCCGGTGGCGCCGTCTACCAGGTAGCCCACGCAATCCACCAGCCTTACCTTGGCGGAAACGGAATCCTCCAGGGTAAATTCCACCGCTTCGTTGGGTACGAAATTCGGCTGCATGGTCATAATGCCCCGCCCTGCACCGGACTGCGGCATCTCATCCATGATACGTTCCTTTTTATACGGGTTTTCCACATTGGGCAGCACCATCATATCCAAAAATTTTTTGATGAACGTACTTTTGCCTGTGCGTACCGGGCCTACTACGCCAATGTAGATTTCGCCCCCGGTGCGCTGTGCAATATCGTTATAGAGATCAAACTGTTCCATCCGCTGTTGTCCTCCCATCCACATATGTATCACAATATATGCACAAAAACGGATCGGCAGAACATGGCTTTCCCCGAAATGGATCGGAATTTTTGTTTTTTCCCCATTTGACGGGCAGCCGCGACGAAAAACACCCCTGTACAGCGATCAAAAAGCGGCCCACGAAGGGGCCGCTGTGCGTTTTCCATATATTCTATTTTTCTTTTTCTCCCAATATCAGCGATTTTGGCACACCTGCCGCCATGGTATACAGGGGGTTTACCAGCTGCCCCAGGTACATCTGCCCGGCCTGGGTAATTGCCTGATATGCATCCAAAGCATCCCAGCCGAAATCGGCTGCCATCCAATCGATAAGCGCTCGGTAAGCCATACGGGCCGCGCTTTCCAAGGGCTTGGCGGCGGCCACCGTTATCAGATGCGTTGGGGTTTCGATGCGTGGGCCCTCAATGCGCTTTTTTGGCAATACCCGGCAACGCAGCGTCACCTCTGCTGCCATTTCCAGCGCCGTGCCGCAAAATTCTCCATCCCCTTGGCAGGCATGGGCGTCGCCTACGTACAGCTTGCCGCCGTCGGTATACACCGGCAGATAGACAGTATGCCCCGGGCAGACGTCCTTTACGTCCATATTGCCGCCATGCGGCCCGGGAACGACGGAGGAAATGCGCTCATACCGCGGCGCAGTACCCAGCGTGCCTAAAAAAGGCTGGTAGGCAAAGCGCAGGCGTTCGTTTTCCTGGCAAACAAAGTCTTGACCCTGCTGCACATAATGATAGACGCGTTCCATAGGCGGCGCGCCCAAAAGCGGGGTATCCTCTGTGGGTGACAACGCGCCCACACCATTATGGATGCGGCTGATCGCCGTGCCGTCATGCGAATTTCTAAAATGTCGACAGCCAGCGTATCGCCTGCCTTGGCGCCCTCCACAGAGATGGGGCCTGTCAGCGGGTTGAAATAGCCTTCTTCGGCGTCCAACGCATTTTCTGTAAACAGCGTAAACGCCTCCCCTTGGGCCACGCTGGCAAGGGGCGCATCCATCGGATCCATTGCATAGGTCTTTTGGTTCGGCTTGAAGATGGGCATCGTCTCTCTCCTTTCAATCAAAAAGCGCACAAATGCGCTTTGCTTTTTATTTCGATCCAAATCTATTTTCCGTACCGTTTTTCAGCCGACGGATGTTGGCCCTATGCTGCACGAACGCAACCAAAACCAGTACCGAGCACAGCACTACAAGGTAGGTATCTGCAAAATGCAAGCAAATCACCAGCACCCACACCAGCCCTAGGCACACCAGCGAACCCAGGGAAAAGTACCGGCTGACCGCCAGCACCACCAGAAAACAGGCCATGGCAATCAGCGTGATATACGGCACAAACGCAAGCATAACGCCCACGGTGGTTGCAACACCCTTACCGCCCTTAAATTTTAGGTAAATCGGCCAGTTATGGCCTGCTACGGCGCACAAGGCCCCAAGATACGCGCCCAAGGGCCCCATGATCCACTGCCCCAAATACACCGCGCCAAAGCCCTTTGCCATATCAAACAGCAGCACCAGCAGCCCGTATTTGATGCCAAAGGCACGCGTCATATTGCTGGTGCCAGGGTTGCCGCTGCCATACCGGCGCACATCCTTATGCAGCATGCCGCGGCTAAACAGCACGCTGAACGGTACAGCGCCCAGCAGATAACATACGATACATCCCAATATATAGTTCATGCGTTTTTGTCCTCTCTGCGGCGAATATACAGGCGAATCGGGGTGCCCTCAAACCCAAAGGTATGCCTGAGCTGGTTTTCCAAATACCGCTTATAGGAAAAATGCATCAGCTCCGGATCGTTGACAAAGAGCACGAACGTCGGCGGCTGCACGGCCACCTGCGTGGCATACAGAATATTCAGCCTACGGCCCTTGTCTGTCGGCGGCTGTACGGTGGCGGTGGCCTGGTTGATGGCCTCGTTCAATAGGCCGGTGGAGACGCGCAGCGTGCTCTGCTCATACACATGGCCGATGAGCTGAAAGATCTTATCCACCCGCTGACCCGTTACCGCGGAAGTAAACAGCGTTGGCGCATAGGAAACAAATTGTAGTTCGCGCGCGATGTCCTTTTTGAATTGGTTCATAGTATGGGTATCCTTTTCGACCAGGTCCCATTTGTTGACAACGACGATGCAGGCCTTGCCTTCCTCATGCGCAAAGCCAGCGATCTTTGTATCCTGCTCCGTTACGCCCTTGGTGGCGTCGATGACAAGCAGCACCACATCCGCCCGGCGGACCGCTGCCAGGGCGCGTACCACGCCGTAGCGCTCTATGCTGTTTTCGCCAATGGCGCGCTTGCGTCTAAGCCCGGCCGTATCGATCAGGATATACGCCTGCCCATCGCGGGTAAAGGGCGTATCGATGGCGTCGCGTGTGGTGCCCGGCATATCCTCTACGATGACGCGTGTGGTGCCCAGCATATAGTTTACCAGCGAGCTTTTGCCTACGTTTGGTTTGCCGATGACGGCGATTTCCAGCGGCTTTTCGCCTTCCTCTTCTTCCGGCTCTTGTACGGGCAGATGGGATACGATCTCATCCAGCACATCGCCGATGCCAATGCCCAGCGTAGCGGAAATGGGGAACGGATCCCCCATGCCCAAAGTATAGAAATTATAGGCGTCCTCCTGGCTGTGGGGATTATCCATTTTGTTGACCGCCAGCACAACCGGCTTTTTGGTATGGCGCAACAGTGTAGCCACGTCCTCATCGTCCGGAGAAGGGCTGCCATGCTTGCCGTCCACGAAAAACACGATGACATCCGCCATGTCTATGGCCACATCTACTTGCTCTTTCATCTTGGCGTACAAAGCATCCTCGCCCGCCGGGTCGATGCCGCCGGTATCGATGAGGGAAAAGGAATGCCTGCCCCATTCCACATCGGCATAGATGCGGTCGCGGGTCACGCCGGGGGTATCCTCCACGATGGCGACCCTGCGGCCCACCACACGGTTGAAAAAGGTGGATTTCCCTACATTTGGGCGGCCCACAATGGCCACCAACGGTTTGTTTTTCATCGGTACTCCTTTCCCTGACATAGCGCCTCCACAAAAGCCTCTCCATCGTTTTCCAACGTGCGCACCGGCACGCCCAACGCTTGCTGAAGCTCTAGAAGGCTCATATCATCCAAAAACACATCCTCATCCGCTCGCTGTGTGCTGCGGGAGATGTAAACGATTTCTCCAAGATCCTCTGTTTTTAGGGCGCGATAGAGATCCTGCCCGGTCAACAGGCCCGCCACGGTGATCCTTTCGCCGAAAAAGCGGTTCTCCACGCGTACAACGCGCAACTCTATGCCTAAACGCTGGCTGCATTTTTCCGCAATGCGGCAAAGCAGAGGATAGGCCGCCTGCCCCGTGGCAATGGTGCCGCGGTACGGGCGCGCCGGTTTTGCTTTTGCCAGCGCCCTGTCCACGGTATCCTCCAGATAGCGCATTAGGCCGATGCCGTCCTCTGTCAGCTCAAAATCCTTATAGTACGCAAACGGCGGAGGAGGCAGCTCCGCCTGCACGTAAAACTCATCCGAAAGATAGGCAAACGGCTCCGGCAGCGTTTGGGCAAACGCCTCTACCAGCCGGATGGCCTCGCGGCAGGTCTGCTTGGTAAAGCTCGTCAACGGATACAACCCATCGCGGTACTGCGTAAGCCCCACCGGCACCATCGCCACATCCAAACACGCCGGCCTGAATTTGGCCAGCTCCGTCAGCGTATATTGCAGGGCCTCCCCGTCGTTGACGCCGGGGCAAAGCACGATCTGCACATGGAAATCAATGCCACCCTCCTGCAGCTGTGACAGCTGCTCGCGGATCTTGGCCGCCTTGGGGTTGCTCGTCATCTTCACGCGCAGGGCCGGATCCATGGTATGCACGCTGATGAACAGCGGCGAGATATGCTGCTCGATGATGCGTTGCAGCTCTGTATCGCTTACGTTGGTGAGCGTGGTATAGTTGCCCTGCAAAAAGCTAAGCCGCCAGTCATCATCCTTAAACTTCATGGTCTTGCGCACATCCGGCGGCAGCTGGTCGATAAAGCAGAAAATGCATTTATTATGGCATGCCTTGGGACGGTCCATCAAAGGGCGCTCAAAGATAAGGCCAAGATCTTCATCGTACTCCTTTTCAATCTCCGCCGTCAGCTCTTGCCCAGTAGGGGAAACAAACTGCACCTCCAACGCATCCTGGTACAACAAAAAGCGGTAGTCCAGTACATCGGCTACCGGCCGCCCGTTGATGGATACCAGGGCGTCCCCCGGTTCTATGCCCAATTCCTCTGCAATGGAGCCGGGCTCTACAGCAGTGATGAGATGGTTTGCCATATTCCCCTCCAATGTTCCGTTTATTATACCATGCTTTTGCCCCGCCCGCCAACCACACAAAAAAAGCGCCGCTCTGCAATCTGCAAAACGGCGTTCTCCCTGCCTCAGGC
>OGPJ01001373.1_pt1 | contig 17366 bp, 8 predicted proteins | sample 1552831 | NCBI WGS metagenome assembly OGPJ01 (sample SAMEA2579914, study PRJEB22360) | human gut metagenome | biome: human gut; feature: human-associated habitat; material: faeces | place: Denmark | collected 2008/2010
TGGACAGCACCTCTTTCATATCCATAAAGAATTCGCCATCCTGGCAAAAAGCCTCCAGTTCGCCTTTGTCGATAACTGTTCCGCCATTATTGACGAACACATAATCGGCTTCGACTTCCAGGCCGGATTGTTTACTTTCCACCTCATCCACTACATAAGTCATCACACCTGACAGGTTTCCTTTGCCGTCATAACTCTTTTTCACCAGTTTTGTACCTTTTGTCGTAGGGAAAAAGAATGTAAAATCTTGTCCCATGCCCCCGCCTGCCAACATAGCGGCCAAAGCTACCAGTAAAACTTTAGATTTCATATTTCAAAACGTTTAAGTATTAATAATAAGCCGGATATCCAATGCGTAGTTAAAACAGGGGAAACCTGCGAATGTTTATGGCTTTTCTTTTAAAAATAGCAAAAGAATGCCTATTTCGCCCTTATTTATAAGGAAAGGGGGCATCGAAGGGTACAACCATAAAAGTTAATTCCTAACTTTGGCGATCTAAACAGTAATGTCTTATGGTACAAAGATTCGATTTCTTAGTGATAGGTTCCGGTATTGCAGGAATGAGTTTCGCACTTAAAGTTGCCAGCAAGGGAAAAGTAGCCCTGGTATGCAAAACTAATCTGGAAGAAGCTAACACATATTTCGCTCAGGGAGGCATCGCCTCGGTAACGAACCTGATTGTTGATAATTTCGACAAACATATTGAAGATACAATGATTGCCGGCGACTGGCTCAGCGACCGCGATGCCGTGGAAAAGGTCGTGCGCAACGCCCCTCAGCAAATCAAAGAGTTAATCAGTTGGGGTGTAGACTTCGACAAGGACGAGAAAGGCAACTTCGACCTGCACCGTGAAGGGGGACATTCCGAATTCCGCATCCTGCACCATAAAGACAATACAGGAGCCGAAATACAGGATAGCCTGATTCAGGCCATCCAGAAGCACCCCAACATCACCGTATTTGAGAATCATTTCGCAATCGAAATACTGACGCAGCACCATCTGGGTGTCACCGTCACCCGTCAGACACCGGATATAGAATGCTACGGAGCCTATATCATGGACCCGAACGGACGAATCGACACCTTCCTTTCCAAGGTAACGCTGATTGCAACCGGCGGCGTAGGGGCCGTTTACCAGACAACGACCAATCCGGTGGTTTTTAATGCGCTAGTCGCTACCGGAGACGGTATCGCCATGGTCTATCGTGCCAAAGGTACGGTGAAGGATATGGAGTTCGTACAATTCCACCCTACCGCCCTGTACCATCCGGGCGACCGCCCTTCCTTCCTGATTACGGAAGCGATGCGTGGTTACGGCGGTGTTTTGCGTACGCTGGACGGAAAAGAGTTCATGCAGAAGTATGATAAACGTCTTTCACTGGCTCCCCGCGATATTGTGGCACGCGCCATTAAAAACGAGATGGATACCCGTGGAGATGACCATGTATATCTGGACGTTACACACAAAGACCCGGAAGAGACAAAGAAACATTTCCCGAATATTTACGAGAAATGCCTGAGTCTGGGCATCGACATTACCAAGGATTATATCCCGGTAGCTCCTGCCGCCCATTACTTGTGCGGAGGTATCAAGGTCGATCTGGATGCACGTTCTTCTATCGACCGTCTCTATGCGGTAGGCGAATGTTCCTGCACCGGTCTGCATGGCGGCAACCGTCTGGCTTCCAACTCACTAATCGAAGCCGTTGTCTATGCCGATGCAGCAGCCAAGCACAGTTTGGGAATCATTGATTCATTGAAGTATCAGGAAAACATCCCGGAATGGAACGACGAGGGCACGACCTCTCTGGAAGAAATGGTCCTTATCACCCAAAGCGTGAAAGAAGTAGGACAAATCATGAGTACATACGTCGGCATCGTCCGCTCCGACCTGCGCCTGAAACGTGCCTGGGACCGTCTGGACATCATCTATGAAGAAACGGAGAGCCTGTTCAAACGCTCGGTCGCTTCGAAAGATATCTGCGAACTGCGTAATATGATTAATGTAGGTTATTTAATCATGCGCCAGGCCATCGAACGAAAAGAGAGCCGTGGATTGCATTATACGTTGGATTATCCGCCGGTAAAGAAGGAACAGTAAAATAAAAAAGAGCATCTCTGATTCACGGGATGCTCTTTTTGTTTAAAATATTTCATTTTCCTACTAGGGATTTCTGAACTTGTGTTGTCTTTTCTATACAAGACAATAAAAACAACATAAGTTAGCCTATAATGGATAAAGATATATTACAAAGATATGTAGAAGGAAATGTCAGTCCGGAAGAGATCATTACCGTCGTCGACTGGCTGGATGCAGATGAAAGTCATGTCCGGGAATTTATGGCGTTACACAAATTGAATGATATATCCTTATTGAATCAACCGGACAGCAAAATCGATGTCCAAAAGAAAAAGAAAACAATTACTTTCCGTCAAATAGGCTACGAACTTGCCAAAATTGCAGCTATACTCATCCTCTTCTGGGGAGGAACAAAATTATATGAAACAACTTCAGTAAAAGAAAATGTTATCGCTTATCAAACATTATACGTACCTGCCGGACAACGTGCCGAATTAATTTTACCGGACAGCACACATGTCTGGCTCAATGCACGTAGCAAACTCGTATATCCCATCAGTTTCGGGAAAGATATCCGTCAGGTAGAACTGAACGGAGAGGCTTATTTCGATGTTATCCATAATGAAAAACAGCCTTTTGTTGTAAAAACTCCTCAAATGGATATACAAGTATTAGGGACAGAGTTTAATGTGACAGCATATTCCAGTTCCTCTGATTTTGAAGTAGCATTATTAAGAGGTTGTATAGAATTATCCTCTCCCCGCTTATCTTCCAATTATAGAATGAAAGAGAAAGAACATATCAGATTACAAAATAACAAACTGATATCCAAAGACATTTCTGATTATGATTATTTCAGATGGAAAGAAGGCCTTATTTGTTTTAACAACGAATCAGTCGCTACAATCATAGAAAAACTCAAGCTATATTATGACATTGACATTGAAGTTTATAATCAGAAATTTATAAACAGCCGATATACCGGCAAATTCAGAACCAAAGACGGCATAGAACAAGTATTGAGAGTATTACAGATAGAACATAAATTTACCTATACAAAGAATAACGATTTGAATCTAATAACCATTAAATAAAAATGCCTATGATATAGAACGATCAAAGTAAAAAAAATTTAACCGGATCATGCTCCAACATAATCCGGTTATGGCAGTCAGTACTCTGACACAATAGCAAATTGATTTTAGTACCAACTTTCTAGAAATTTCAAAGTTATGAAAAAAAAACCTATAGGGGAAAAGTATGCCCTATTATTATCAAATTTTAAACACATATTCAGAGTTATGAAGTTAACCTTTTTATTATTTCTGTTATGTATTTCAGGTGTTTGGGCAAATAAAGCCAATTCTCAGACAACTAAAGTGAGTATCCAGGCTGAAAATATGCATATGAAGGATATTCTCAGTCAGATCGAATCACAAACAGACTTTTTGTTTGTTTACAATTATGAAAATGTTGACTTATCCCAAAAAGTATCATTGAATGCTTCGAATATCTCGGTTGCCGAAGTTCTGAAAATAATTTTCAGGAATTCGGATGTAGTATATGCTATGGAAGGTAATAACATTCTGTTAATGAAAAACACAGCAGAAGGGCAACAACAAAATAGCAAAAGAATAACCGGTAAAGTAACCGATTCAAAGGGAGAAGCTATTATTGGAGCAAATGTTGTAGTAAAAGGAACAATGAACGGGACAACTACAGATATGGATGGTAACTATTCTCTGAATGTTTCTCCTTCTTCTATTATACAGGTTTCTTATATCGGCTACATTACACAAGAATATCCGACACAAAACAAAAAATCTTTCAATATCATTCTGAAAGAAGACTTACAGGCTTTGGATGAAGTAGTAGTTGTAGGATACGGAACCCAGAAAAAGGAAGTGGTTACTGCTGCTATTACAACAGTAAAAGCATCGGATATTGCAGTCAGCCCATCAGCAGATGTTGCAGCAGGTCTGGCCGGACGTTTGTCGGGAGTTATCATCAATACCCGTTCCGGAGAAGTCGGAAACGAAGGAACTTCCATCTTTGTCAGAGGTAAAAGTACCTATGCTAACGGGACAGAACCTTTATATGTTGTCGATGGCATTGCCAGAACAGAAGAAGATGGAATTCTATCCAGAATGGACCCTAATGACATTGAGTCGATCTCTGTATTGAAAGATGCTTCTGCCGCCATTTATGGTTCAAGAGCAGCAAACGGTGTCATCCTGATTACTACTAAACGTGGTAAAGAAGGGGTAAAGCCTACTATTAATATCACCTACAATCATTCTTTTGCGCAACCAACCCGCATTGTTGAAATGGCAGATGCTGCGACATATGCAACAGCACACAATTGGGCTAATTTAACAAAAGGTCTTGAACCCACTTATTCTGAAGAGGAAATCCGTAAATTTGCAGACGGATCTGATCCGCTGAACTATCCGAATACCGATTGGTACAGAACAGTACAAAAAACATGGACACATCAGGATAAAGCCAATTTGTCTCTACGAGGAGGTAGCGAAAAAGTTCAATATTTCATGTCCGGCGGATTTTTGAATCAAGGTACGCCCTTTAATAATGGTTTCACCCACAACAGACAGATTAATGTCCGTTCAAATCTGGATGCCCGGGTAAATAATTATATAAAGGTCAGCTTGGATTTATCTGCAAAAAAATTAGACCGTGTTTTACCTCGTGACGGATCCGTAAACGGAGGATCTATGTATTCGCACGTAGCATTAAACTTACCGACTATATTGGCCAAATATCCGGGAACAGATCTGGCAGCACCAGCCCGTGACGGAGATAATCCTTTAGTACAAACTTCCGGAGAAGCAGGTGAAACCAAAACAGACCGTTGGATTTTTAATTCCCTGGCAAATATTACAATCGATCTTCCTTGGGTAAAAGGACTTTCTCTGGTTGGAAGTATCGCTTATGACTATTATCATCAGAAGTACAAACAGTTCAAAAATGTAGCCTATGTCTACAATTATGACCAGGCAATGAATGAGTATTCTAAAGTAATGGTTCCTACGGTATCCAGTCCGTCCCTGAATATAGAAGAAAAACGGTCGGAAAGCTTAACAGGAAATGTTCGTGCCAATTATCACAACACATTTAATAATGTACATACGATCGATGCCTTCCTGGGATTTGAAGGAAATAAATCGAGTTCTAATATGCTGAGTGGTTATAGAGGTAATTTTCCCAGTGGAATGATTCCCGAGTTACCGTTTGGAGACAGCAACACACAGACAAACAACGGCTCCTGGTCTGAAACTGCCCGTCTGAATTATTTCGGTCGTGCTTTATATGATTATGATAACAAATATATGGTCCAGTTCCAGTTCCGTTATGATGGTTCTCAAAACTTCCCTCCGGGCAATCGTTATGGTTTCTTCCCTGGAGTATCTGCCGGATGGACCCTTTCCAAAGAAAACTTCATGTCCAATATCAATTGGCTGGATAATTTGAAATTAAGAGCATCTTGGGGACAAATGGGTAATGATGCGATTGCTGCTTATCAGTATTTGGTATTGTATGGATTATCTTCCGGTGCTGTGTTCAATGGAGCTCAGGCTTCCGGACTATATCAGAAAGGTACACCTAATCCGAATATAACATGGGAAATCGCAAACTCCTACGATGTGGGTGTAGAATCCCGCTTCTTCGGAGGCCAGTTAAGCTTTGAATTTGACTGGTTTAAATCCCGCCGTACAAACATTTTGACAAAACGTAACGCATCTGTTCCTGAATTTACCGGTTTGTCTTTGCCTGATGAAAACATTGGTATTGCAGAAAATACAGGTATAGAATTCATGATCGGTCACCAAAAGGCTGTCAATAAAGATTTCTCATATTCTATTTCCGGAAACTTCACTTACGCCAAGAACAATGTCGTATTTTCAGATGAAGCACCTATGGCAGAAGAGTATCAGAAAGCCGAGGGACATCCGATTGGCAGTTCATTGCGATACAAAGCAATCGGTATCTATAGCGAAGCAGATATAAATGACTCGAATGTAGCAAAGCGTCCGGGAACTATGGCTGGCGATATTAAAATATTTGATGCAAACGGAGATGGCGAAATCAACTCATTAGACCGGATTCGTCAGGACTTGACCGATATTCCTCAAATTGTGTATGGTCTAAACTTTAGTGCTACCTGGAAACAATTTGATATCTCATTATTGTTCCAGGGACAAGCAAAGGTAATCAATACAATCCAGGAAGCATGGGTAGATCCTTCATCAGGAGGTGCCGGAAACTTAATGAAATGGTGGACAGAAGACATGTGGACTCCAGAAAATCAAGATGGTACAAAACCACGCTTAGGAACCCCAAACAGAATTAACGGCACAACATTTACTAATATAAACGCAGCTTTTTTCAAATTAAAAAATGCTGAAATCGGTTACACTTTACCTGCATCAGCCAGAGGAAAGATCGGCGTAGCGAATGCCCGTATTTATTTAAGCGGAACAAACTTATTCTCGATCGACCATATGAGAGGTATGGGTATTGATCCGGAAGCTACAGGTTCCGGTTACGGAGGTTGGGCACTCAACCCGCAACGATTGATCAATTTAGGTGTTAATATTTCATTTTAAAAAACAGTAAGTTATGAAAAATCTAATAGTATATATAGTATCTGCCATGTCATTACTAACAGCGTGCGATGCTTTAGATATTACTCCCAGTGACAGTTATTCTGATCCCGTTGTCTGGCAGGATCAGAATTTGATAAAAATGTTTGTAAACGACCAATATGGAGCATTGGTCGGACAAGATAACTTTTATCGTTATTCATTCTTTTCAGACGAGGTATATCAAAAATACAACGATGAAGGATGCAATTATGTTCGCGAAAATATTTTAACATCTGATAATATAGGCGCTGTCGGCGAAATCCTACATTTTTGGAAAGCCGGATATAAATATATCCATAATACAAATACTTTCTTCACTAACATTGAAACGGCAAAGGTCGATGAAGACTTCAAGAAAACAATGATTGGTGAAATGAAATTCATCCGTGCCTTTATCTATTTCCGGCTAATCCGCTCCTATGGCGGTATTCCCATCATAGAAGATGCTTATGATATCAACAGCGACTGGTCTGATGTTAAGCGAAATACTTATGATGAATGTGTTGACTATATCATTAAAGATTTGAATGATGTAATAGCCACTCTACCCGACCAACCGGGAGAACGGAACCGTGCAAGTGCAAATGCAGCCCGTGCTTTAAAATCGAGAGTTTTGCTTTACAGTGCCAGTGCTTTGAATAATCCGGAAAATAAAAAAGAAAAATGGCAATTGGCCTCAGATGCTGCTAAAGACCTGTTCGATAAAGGATATGCTTTATGCGACAACTACAGAGAAATGTTTTTAGATGTAGCAAACAGTGAATATATTTATGCCAAAGAATTCAGTGAAACTTATTCCCATGCACTTGGCTTCAATCTGGCATGTACAGGAGACGGCGGCCGCGGATGGTCTACTCCTTCACAAAATTTGGTAGATGCTTATGAAACGTTAGAAGGAGAAATACCCGTACTGAATTCAAAAAGTGGAGAAGTGAATCCTAACTCGATGTATAACCCGGAGAAACCTTATGAAAACCGAGATCCTCGTTTTTACGATTGTGTTTATTATAACGGGTCTACTACAAAAGACGATCGTATAGTTGAAACATTCCAAGGTGGAGCTGATATGCTAAACCAGGATATGACAATGACCAGTTACTATTTGAGAAAGTTTGTAAATGAAAAAGAACCTATTTCTCAATCACACCATTATACGACACCATTCCCGTTCTTCCGTCTGGCTGAAATCTATTTGAACTATGCGGAAGCTGAATATCATCTGGGAAATGAAGATATAGCCAGAGAATATGTAAATAAGGTAAGAGCACGCAAAAGTGTGAATATGCCTCCTATTACAGAGAGTGGAGATGCATTATTAAAACGTATCTATCATGAACGTCAGATTGAACTGGCATTCGAGGGGCATCGTTATTTCGATCTGAGACGCTGGAAAATTGCAGACAATGCACCTATCATTGGTTTCAAAATTACTAAAAACGGAACAAATGATTATACATATGAAAGATATACATTGTCGCTGACATCTCGTGAATCAGACTGGAAAAATGCATTCTTTGTGTTACCTATTCATTATCAGGAAATACAGAAGAGTAATAACAGCCTGGAGCAAAATCCGGGATATTAATAAAATGATATGACAAGAAACTTTGTAGTTACAATAACGATCAGTAGTTTCTTTATATTAGCAGGGTGCACGTCTTCCAGTGCACCCACTGATAATATAAAAGAAATGCATACAAATTTCGTGAACCCTCCGAACATGTATCGTCCTCAACCCTTTTGGCACATCAACGGAGAATTAACGAAAGAAGGTATTTATGAGCAAATAACAGATGCCCACCGAAAAGATGGCTTTGGCGGTGTTGCTATATTACCATTAACTCCCGCACAAATGTGGAACGGAAAAGATATTTGCCCGGGAACAACTCCGGAATATCTGAGTGAAGGTTATTTTGACCGCTACCGGGATATTCTGGAATGTTCAAAAGAATTGGGAACAGAAGTAATCCTCTATGATGATGTCGATTTCCCCAGCGGTGTACTTGGAGGCAGAATGACAAAAGAATTTCCCCAACATACACAAAAGAGACTTAGCAAAGAGGAGAAAGATATCGTAGGTCCGCAAAAAGTCCACAAACATGTTCCTACAAAAGATTTGTTCATGGGAGCTGTTGCAATGAATACGGAAACCCGGGAAAGAATCGACCTGACTGACCAGGTTGCAGATGGCATATTAACCTGGGATGCTCCAGAAGGGAAGTGGAAAATTATGTCTTTCTATTTGGAATATAATGTAGACTCCCGGTTGGATTATATGGATGAAGCAGCGATTGACCAGTTCATATCAATGACTTACGAGCAATACGCTAAACGTTTCAATGATTTCTTTGGAACAACTGTTCGGAGATCTTTTTTTGACGATGTCGGTTATCTGGATAATTCCCGATATTGGAATGCCACTCTAACCGAATCCTTTGAAAACCGTTATGGGAAAAAGGCTGTTCTTTATTATCCGGCTTTATGGTATAACATAGGATCAGAAACAGAAGCAGCCCGTATCGCATTTTACGGACTACGGGCAGAACTGATAGGCGAAGGATATCCGAAAAAAGTAGGAGAATGGAGTACCCGCCACGACTTGATCAGTATGGGGCATCCGCCTGGAAATTATGAGCCAACGGCTGTCGATATGTATGGCGACCCGTTTAAATATTATCGCCACGTACCCGTTCCGCTGATGGATGCTATCCACGGTTATCCTTATGGCCGACCGGGATTCAAACTGATCAGTTCGGCCGCAGATGCTTTTGATCGTCCTAATGTTGCAGTTGAAATTTACGGAAATTACATCGCAGAGATGGATTCTTTGATGTTGTACCGGGTAGCAATGGAATTGATGGTTAGAGGCGCAAATCTTTTTGTACCCCATGGAATGTGGTATAATCCGGATATGGTCAAAATACCACCGTTAATCGCCCATTATAGTAAACTATTAGGACCAGCATTACATCAATACAGTGATTACATGGGACGTTCTGTTTCTCTGTTACAGGATGGGAATCGGGTTGTCGATATAGCTGTACTGTATCCGATTGAATCATTGGAAGGATGGTATGAATTGGATAATCCGAACCGCCCTACAATAGGAAAAGACGTTCCTCCCGGAACAGACTATAATCGAATCAGCGATATGTTGACAGGGCAAATTCGTCAGGATTTTACATTCGTTCATCCGGAAGAACTGATAAAGAATAAATATCAGATTATAAATGATGAACTATGCTTATCCGCTTCAGTAACACATCAGAAATACAAACTATTAATTATGCCTTCATCACAAATTCTATCAGTCGAGGCCTTGAAAAAGATCAAAGCTTTTTATGAAGCAGGAGGCAAAATATTAGCAACCCATCAGTTACCTAATAAATCCGCTGAATTTGGTCGGGATACAGAACTGGTAAATCTGATAAAAGAGATATTCGGTATTAATCCTTTGGAAACTATGCCAGACAAACAGGTTTCCGAATCAAATCCAGAAGGGGGAAAAACCTTATTTTTACCCTTTGCTGAAAAAGATATTCTAGCAAAAGCGATAGAAACTTTATTACCTGATCCGGATGTTCACATCGAAAAAGTCGACCACTTAGATCAACCGGATGCTTTACACCGTCAGTTATTAGGTGTAGATGAATACCGTAATCTTCCTTCCGAAAAGCTGGGTATGCTTTCATATATTCACAAGCAAAAGAATCGAAAGGATATTTATCTGTTTGCCAACTCTACCGATCACCCGGTAAAGACGAATGTATCATTGAAAGGAAAACTTAGTCTGGAAATCTGGAATCCGTATACCGGTTCAATGGGAAAAAAAGTGAACAGTAAGTACGAGAAAAAGGAGAATGGTATAACCTATACAACCTTTACCCTTGATCTATCTCCTGTAAATTCTGTTTTTATAATCGGAGAAGAAAAGTAAGTGAGTTTATAATTTATGAGGGCATATCATCAAAAATGCTCTCATAAATTATACAGATAATATTTCTCCATGCCTTTTGCTATTTCAACATTTCTTAATAACTTTCAAGCCTCATTCGATTAGACTAATGCTTTGAAAAATAATAGATTAATTTGTACCATGAACACGAAATATTCTGCAATTCTACTTTCCGGCTTGATTTTATCAACCGATGTATGTCCTTGTATCGCTGCTCTGCATTCTTTTCAAAAAGAACCTGTTGCAACAGAAATCGGAAAAAGCCAATGGAAAGGGAAAAAGGTAGCTTTCCTGGGTGATTCCATTACCGATAAAAGCCATGTCGGCACAACAAAAAATTACTGGCAGTATCTGGAAGAGATGCTAGGTTTGGAAGCCTGGGTCTATGGCATCAATGGAGACCAATGGAAAGGTATATTGGCACAAGCACAAAAACTGAAAGAAGAAAGAGGTGATCAGGTTGATGCGATAATCATTTTTGCCGGAACCAATGATTATAATGAAGGTATACCTTTAGGAGATTGGTATCGAACGGAAAATACCAGTGTTGAGGTTGCCGGACCATCACAGGAAATGCGTGTTAAGCGTATCCAACAAACGGAAGATACCAATTTTAGAGGACGCATAAATAAGGCAATGTCATTCCTGAAAGAAAACTTCCCTACTCAACAAATTATTTTACTCACACCAATCCATCGTGCCCAGGCTTACTTCGGAGACAATAATATTCAACCGGAAGAAGCCTTCCCGAACAAATCAGGATTATATGTGGACGCTTATGTCGATATTATAAAGGAAGCCTCCAATATATGGGCCGTCCCGGTTATAGACTTAAATAGTATTAGCGGACTTTATCCAATGGCAGACTCACATACTGTTTACTTCCATAACGAAAAGACCGACCGCCTTCACCCAAATGCAAATGGTCATTACCGGATGGCAAAAGCACTCGTTTATCAGTAATTGGCTTATCCTGCTGATTTTAAGTAAAAAATAAATGTATCACAGCAATTAATCTTACTGAAATATGAACAGACTAATTTCAAAACAATATCTATTATATATTGCTTTTTCACTTCTATCCCTCGGACATTTGATAGCTCAGGCACCTGTTGCACCTTCCCTGAGTGAATTGAACCAACCATTCGATGAAGGAGATAAAAAAACATTTTCACATCCGCCCAAAGTCTTCTACCCCGAAACCTGGTTCCACTACATCGGGGGTAACGTATCCATCAAAGGTATTACTGCTGACCTGGAAGCGATTGCGGATGCCGGATTCTCCGGGATACATCTGTTTCACGGACAGTTCGGCGGGCCCTGGCCGGGGGTCGACCCGCAAATAGCCTGCCTTAGTCCGCTATGGGATGGAATGGTGAAACATACGGCAGAAGAATGCCGGCGTTTAGGGTTACGGTTCACCATGCAGAATTGCCCGGGATGGGCAATGGCGGGCGGTCCCTGGATAAAACCGTCTAATGCCATGCGCCATCTGGCCTGGAGCCGCACGGACATAGAGGGGAACTCGGATGAGATAATGCAAAAGTTACCTCTCCCCCAGCCCAGTGAAGAAGATTGGAGGGATTATGAAGACTTAATGGTAATAGCATTCCCAACGCCCGTGGATGATGACGGAAAGCCATTGATACCGGCCTCGTTCAAAAGCAATAAAGAGGCGGCATGGGAACATTTATGGCAGGGAAAAAGTGAAACCCCGATACAGCCCACCGCAACTACTGCCGAGAACCCGTACTGGATCGAAGTCGAATTCCCGGAAAACGAGATTATCCGTACACTGGAACTTCCTTCCAGTAACGAAATGAACCACCCGTGGTGCTTTGAACCTGATATGCGTGTGAAGCTGGAGGCCTATTTGCCTGACGGAACAACCCGGGAAGTTCTGAACACAGACCTTCCCCAGAGCAATACACAAGATAATTACCCTATCTCTTTAGCCTGTGCAGAGACAAAAGGGGCAAAGAAATATCGTATCACCCTCATTAATCAACACAATATCGCCCTTAAATCGTTACGTTTATTCACTGCTGCCCGCAAAAACAGCTGGGAGTCACAGGCCGCATGGGTATCAAGAAGCATCGAACGGACAGGCGATCTGAAACAGCATGACTCGGAAACCTACCTGAATACGAAACAAATCAAAGATATAACCACCTTTATGGATGCACAAGGCAATCTGAAATGGAAAGCACCGAAAGGAAAATGGACTGTTTTACGCATCGGCCATGTGAATACCGGACGACGTAATTCTCCAGCACCACCGGAAGGTACAGGATGGGAATGCAACAAACTCTCCGTAGAAGGTTCCAGTGCACAGTTCGCCGGATATATCGGACGGCTCTCAGGAGAAAACGGTCCTTTGGCCGGAGGGTTGCTCAATGGCTTGTTAATGGATAGCTGGGAGTGTTACACACAGACCTGGACAGCCGGACTCGACAAAGAGTTTGAACAAATCACAGGTTATCCGCTGAAAAAATGGATTCCGGCACTCTTCGGCTATATAGTGGAAGATCAAGAAACCACTTTTCGCTTTTTATGCGATTGGCGCAGGGTACTCAATACTCTTTTTGTCAATAACTTTTATGGGAATATAGCCAGGCTGGCCAAAGAGAATAATCTCTCCCTGACATACGAAACCAGTGCCGGTGACGGTTTCCCCACGGATATCCTGGAATATTACAAATTTGCCGATGTACCTATGTGCGAGTTCTGGCAACCTATGACGGAGAATTTCGTAGGTTCAATCAATTTCAAACCGATCAAACCGGCGGCCTCCGCAGCCCGCATATATGGGAAACTCCGCGTTGCGGCAGAAGCATTCACTTCCTTTAGCCATACTTGGGACGAACATTGGCAAATGCTGAAAGAAGTAGCCAATGTCAATTCTACGGAAGGAGTTACCCACCTGGTATTCCATACATATACACATAATCCGCAAGTAGGTTTTCCCCCTCCCGGAACTTCTTTCTCCGGAGCAGGCATCGGTACACCGTTCTTACGCGGACAGACCTGGTGGAAATACATGCCTGAGTTTACGACTTATTTAGCCCGATGCAACTATCTGTTGGAAAGAGGGAAACCAGTCTCCGATGTGCTTTGGTATCTGGGAGACGAGACCGATCATAAACCAGACCAGAAAGCACCGTTCCCGGAAGGATTCAAATATGACTATTGCAATCCGGATGTGCTGTTGAACCGGCTTTCCGTAAACAACGGTGACCTGATGACTCCGGAAGGTTTACGTTACCGTCTCCTCTGGCTACCGGAGGTACCGCGCATGCGCCCGGAAACAGTCGAAAAATTATATGAACTCATTTATGAAGGAGCGACTGTCGTCGGAGAAGCACCATCCGGACTTGCCACACTTTCAGGAGGAAAAGATGCACAGAAAAGATTCGACAGGACCATAAAGAAAATATGGGGAAATACGTCGGAAACAGGTATCCGGCAGATAGGAAAAGGCCGTATCATTTCCGGTATAACTTTGGCTGATGCTTTGGAACAACTGGATATTGCCCCGGATGTAAAAGGTTCGGGTTCCCTGTGGCTGCACAGGAAGACAGAGAATGCCGATTGGTATTTTGTTACAGTACCGAAAGACAAAAGTTTTCAGGGAGAGTTGGATTTCCGAAATAGCGGACATGCCGAGATATGGGAGCCTCTGACAGGAGATGTTATTCCTGCCATATATGAAAAAAAAGGAGACCGGACATCTGTAAAGATCAGTTTACCTCAGGCCGGATCTTATTTTGTCGTATTCCGCAAAGACAGCCCCGAAATACCGGCAAAAAGTGGTGTGGAAAAGCAAGTCATAACAACGATTCCTCTCAGCCAGCCATGGGAACTCAAATTCCCGGACGGTTGGGGAGCACCTGCATCTTTTCAGATATCTGAACTGAAACCGTGGAAAGATCTGGATACTTCAACAGAAGCGAAAGCATTTTCCGGAACAGTCGAATATTCTTCGACCTTCAATATCGATAATACATCCGGCAACCGGTTTATTCTTGATCTGGGAAGAGTGGATATGATTGCGGAAATAATCATCAACGGCAAACCTGTCCGGACAGTCTGGACCACACCCTACAAAGCCGATGTAACAAAAGCCGTTCGTCCCGGAAAAAACACACTTCAGGTAAAAGTAACCAGTACCTGGTTCAACCGTCTTGTCTATGACGCAGGACAACCGGAAAGTAACCGGAAGACATGGGTGTTAAGATGGCCGGATAAGAACGAACCCTTGAGAGAAAGCGGCCTTATGGGACCGGTAACCCTTTCAATTGAAAAATAAACAAACAATGAGTCATGAAACATAAAATCATTCTATCCTTATTAATTGCAGCAGCATTGAATAGCCTTCCCTTTCCAGGGAAGGCCGATAATCCGGATTACCCCAATAACCGCTATCCGCTTGTAAGAAAACCTTATATAGAACTACCTTTGGGCAGCATCAAACCTAAAGGCTGGCTCCTTGAAATGCTTGAACGGCAGAAAAAAGGGGCATCCAGCCAGATGGATATCCTGTATCCGGAAGTAATGGGAGCACGTAACGGATGGCTGGGAGGCGACGGCGACCAATGGGAAAGAGGTCCTTACTGGATAGACGGATTGCTGCCCCTGGCTTATATCCTTGATGATAGAGAACTGAAACAAAAGGTACAACCCTGGATAGAATGGGCTTTGAAGAGCCAGCGTGAGGACGGTTTCTTCGGACCGGCCAAAGATTATGCACCGGAACCCGGACTTCAACGGGACAACTCTGCCGACTGGTGGCCCCGGATGGTTCTGTTGAAGATCATGCAGCAATATTATTCGGCAACCGGAGATAAACGGGTGACAGACTTTATGACCCGGTATTTCCGCTACCAGCTGGAAACTCTTCCGTCCACCCCGTTGGGAAACTGGACTTTCTGGGCTGAATACCGTGCCTGCGACAATCTCCAGGCCGTATACTGGCTTTACAATATAACCGGAGATGCCTTCCTGCTCGATTTAGGTCATTTATTACATAAACAGAGCTATGACTTCGTCGACATGTTCCTCAACCGGGATGACCTGACCCGCTTCAACACCATCCATTGTGTCAATCTGGCCCAAGGTATCAAAGAGCCGGTTATTTACTATCAACAACATCCTGACAAAAAATACCTGGATGCCGTAAAGAAAGGATTTGCCGATATCCGGCAATACAACGGCCAACCGCAGGGGATGTATGGCGGAGACGAAGGATTGCACGGTAATAACCCTACGCAAGGTTCCGAACTATGTTCCGCCGTCGAATTAATGTATTCACTGGAAAAGATTATGGAAATAACAGGGGACCTGGCTTTTACGGATCATCTGGAACGGATCGCCTTCAATGCCCTCCCGACCCAGGTCACTGATGACTTTATGGACAAACAATACTTCCAGCAAGCCAACCAGGTCATGATTACACGCCACGCCCACAATTTCTATGAAGATGCCAATCATGCAGAAACAGATATTATATACGGGACACGGACCGGATATCCATGCTGTTTCTCCAATATGCACCAGGGATGGCCCAAGTTCACCCAAAGCCTTTGGTATGCAACCCCGGATAACGGTATTGCCGCATTGGCCTACTCGCCTTCGGAAGTAACGGCCAAAGTGGGTAACGGCTGTAAAATTAAAATTACGGAAGAAACCTGTTACCCGATGGACGATAAAATCCAACTGACAATCCGGTTGCTCGACAAAACGAAAGAAATAGCATTTCCGCTCCATTTGCGTATTCCCGGATGGTGCAAGGAAGCAACCGTAACTGTCAACGGCGTCCCGGAATCAACGGCAAAAGGAAACAGCGTGGCTATCATCCGGCGGACATGGAAAAGTGGGGACCAGGTTCTTTTACATTTGCCCATGGAGGTTTCAACAAGCAAATGGTATGAGAACTCTGTTGCCGTTGAACGCGGACCATTGGTATATGCCCTGAAAATGGATGAGAAATGGGAAAAGAAAGAATTTAAGGGAGATGAAGTTACCCAGTTCGGAAAGTCTTATTACGAAGTGACTTCACCAACCAAATGGAATTATGGCATAGTTGCTTTCGATCCTGATAATATGCAGGAGAATTTCCAGGTAACGATCGACAAGAGCAAGCAGGCCGGCAATTATTTCTGGAATGTAGAGAATGCCCCCATCCTTATCAAAGTAAAAGCGAAAGAAATAACTTCCTGGCAATTGTATAACGAAATGGCCGGTCCGTTACCTTTCTCTACAGGGAGAAGCAAACAGCCTGTAGAAGAGATCACACTCATTCCTTTCGGATGTACGACTCTCAGGATTTCTGAATTTCCGCTGGTAAGATAGTAGCGGAATAGTTGAGTTAACAGATTGTTTTATCGGATATATACTGTCAGATAACAACAATCTGTTATCTTAGAAACAAGAGATAGAAAACAGGCAGATAATCTTTCAAAGCCACCCTCAAAACCTTTAACGATCTGGTAATATGGTATTCGACCCCTTTTGGGCTTATAGACAATTCTTCCGATATTTCCTTGACCGTACGGCATTCATAACGGCTCATTTCAAAAACGCGGCGGGTCTGTTCGGGCAAAGCCTGTAAGGTATCATTGACAATACGGGTTATTTCAGACGAGAATATTTCTTCCAGGTCACAA
>OGPJ01001384.1_pt1 | contig 17277 bp, 15 predicted proteins | sample 1552831 | NCBI WGS metagenome assembly OGPJ01 (sample SAMEA2579914, study PRJEB22360) | human gut metagenome | biome: human gut; feature: human-associated habitat; material: faeces | place: Denmark | collected 2008/2010
AAGGTTGACCAAACTTTTATAATTGATTGGCAAATCAATTTGCTAAACCATAATTTGTTAATATTACCCCCAACATTAGAATATAAATGCACAAAAATGCCCGACTACGGAAAATCCGTAATCGGGCAACAATTTTAATTTAAAACAAATCAGCTGATTTTTGAGCCGGGTTCCATATCGTCTACAAAGATTACCTTTATTTCTTCTCCGCAAGTTGCGGCAAGAATCATTCCGCAGCTTTCAACACCGCAGAGCTTTGCAGGCTTGAGGTTTGATACAAGAATAATCTTTCTTCCGATAAGGTCGTCAGGTGTATAGAATTTTGCGATACCCGAAGCAACGGTTCTCTCTTTTACACCGTCATAAATTGTGAGTTTCAAAAGCTTTTTAGCCTTTTTAATCGGCTCGCAAGCCTTAATTTCGGCAACTCTGAGGTCAACCTTGCAGAAATCGTCAATACCGATTTGAGCAACGCCCTCAATTTCTTCTTTAAGCTTTGCTGTTTTTTCGTCAACCTTTTCGTTATTCTTGATAATTGCGTTGAGTTCTTCGATTTCTTTCTCAACATCAATTCTCGGGAACAGAGCCTCACCTTTCTTGACTGTCACATCAAGCGGAAGAACACCGAATTTATCGGCATTTTCGTAAGTAGCGCACTTCTCGCAAGCGCCAATCTGCTCAAGTGCCTTTGGCATTGTAGTCGGCATAAATGCAGAGAGAAGTGTGGCTGTGATTCTGATAGTTTCAAGCAAATTGTAAAGAACAGTTGCAAGTCTTGCTTTCTTTGTTTCGTCCTTTGCAATCACCCACGGTGCTGTTTCGTCAATGTACTTGTTAGCACGGGAAACTACCTTGAAAATCTCGGCGAGCGCATTGTTAAGCTGGGTTTTATCAATAAAGTCATCAACGCTCGACTTAAGTGCGGTAGCGGTTGCGATGAGGTCATCGTCAAATTCTCCGCCTTCACGCTCTGTAGGAAGTGTGCCGCCAAAATATTTTTCAACCATTGCAACGGTTCTTGACACAAGGTTGCCAAAGCCGTTTGCAAGGTCGGAGTTAATACGGTTTATCATAATTTCGTTAGAGAACGAGCTGTCTGCACCGAGTGCCATTTCACGAAGAATGTGATAACGGATAGCGTCTGCGCCGTATCTCTTGCCAAGTACAAACGGGTCTACAACATTGCCGAGTGATTTACTCATCTTCTGACCGTTAAAAGTAATCCAACCGTGAACCGCAAGGTGCTTTGGAAGCGGCAAATCGAGAGCCATAAGCATTGCAGGCCAAATGATAGCGTGGAAACGCATAATATCCTTTGCAACCATATGCACATCGGCAGGCCAGAATTTATCAAAATCATTATAAGCATCGTTATAAAAACCAAGCGCAGAAATATAGTTTGAAAGTGCGTCAATCCACACATATATAACATGCTTATCGTCAAAAGTTACAGGAATACCCCACTTAAAAGAAGTTCTCGACACACAAAGGTCCTCAAGGCCCGGCTTGATAAAGTTGTTTACAAGCTCTGTCGCACGGGTTTTCGGCTGTAAATAGTCGGTTTCCGTAAGTAATTTTTCAATTCTGTCGGCAAAAGGTGCCATTTTGAAGAAATAAGCCTCTTCCTTAGCCTCTGTAACCTCTCTGCCGCAATCCGGACATTTGCCGTCAACAAGCTGGCTTTCAGTCCAGAAGCTCTCACAAGGAGTGCAGTATTTACCCGAATACTCGCCCTTATAAATGTATCCCTTATCGTAAAGTTCTTTAAAAATCTTCTGAACAGTCTTGATGTGGTAATCATCGGTGGTTCTTATATATCTGTCATAGTCAACATTCATAAAGTTCCAAAGGCTCTTGAAGGTTTTAACTACTTCGTCAACATATTCCTTGGGAGTCACACCCTTTTCGGCAGCTTTCTGCTCAATTTTAAGACCATGCTCGTCAGTACCCGTAAGAAACATTACATCATAGCCCTGCATTCGTCTGTAACGAGCGATGGAGTCGCAAGCAACAGTTGTATAGCAATGTCCGATATGCGGATTGCCTGACGGATAGTAAATTGGTGTCGTGATGTAATACGGTTTTTTCTGACACATAAAAAATTCCTCCCTTTTCAGCAAATGAGCTGTATTTTTATTATACCAATATCATACAAAAAATGCAATAATCAAAGTAAAACTAAACGGCAAAAAGCCCGAATAATATTGCCGATATTACAAAACATTTACGGCTTGCAAATATCTTGCAAATATATTTTTGATTTTTTAAAAATATATTATAAAAAGGCTTGACAAATCTGATAACAAGGTGTATTATAATATAGCTGTAAAGATACAGGCAATAAATATCGCGGGATAGAGCAGCTCGGTAGCTCGTCGGGCTCATAACCCGAAGGTCGTTGGTTCAAATCCAGCTCCCGCAACCACTTAAAGCACTAATCGAAAGATTAGTGCTTATTTTTGTTTAAAATCTGATTATAAATTATCATTAAATACAATTCCAAAAGAGCAAAAGCTTGGGTAAATATTATCATTTACTCAAGCTTTTATAATGTAAAAATTAATGGTTCTTTTTCGATAGTTGGGGGATTATGGTTTATCAATATTATCCTAACATAAAAAACAAAACCAAATTAATTCACTAATTCACCGGTTGTTACAAGCTCGCCGGTTTTTGCGTTCAATTCAAATGAAACAAAGTTGTTTGCTACAATTATTTTGTCATCTACAAACTGAACGGTGTTTGAACTGCCGGAATAATTATCGTTCATAATGTTGGTTTTCCATACTATATTGCCGTCTAAATCCGTTTTCATAACGGAATCAGATTTTTCGGCGGAAAACATTATCAAACCGTCAACAACCTTTCGTATATCGGTTTTTTCACCGACATAGCTTGGTTTTGTAACATCTTCGCCGGTCTGCATATCAATTATGTACAAATCATTGTTGGCAACAATATAGAACTTGCTTTTAGTGTAATCATAAACACCGTTGACGGTTTCTTCAAAATCTCTCTGCCAAATTTTCTTAAAGTCGCTGTCATAATAAGCAACCGACATTGAATTTAAGCTTGTGTCAAAGGTGTAGATGAGGTAGTGCTGAAAATCAGGAGCAAACTCAATTTTTCTGATGATTTCAGTATTGTCTGTGTCTGTACCTGTATGGCAAACGCTCGATTTTGACTTTGCGTCTTCAATTATTCCCTGTTTAAGATAAAATCTGTATTTGGTGAATTTTGCATTTGACTGGTTTTCAGGCTCGCATATCATAAACGGATAGTCTGTAAAATTACAGTTCATAGCACCCTGAGTTGAATCGTAATCCTCACCGTCTTTTGCGTTCCTTACTTCAATATCATTGCCAAACAAAGCTTTTGCAACCTGCTTTACAAAGGTATCGTCAAATTTATTCGGTGAGCCTATGGCTTTATTAAAAAATGTACGATATACATTTACTGTAGGAATTGTATATGAAGTACCGTCAATAGACTGAGTGTCAATTTTGGTATATCTGCCATAGCATACAATCTCATCACCGATTACAAGTCGGGCATCTGTTTGTTTTCCTTTTATTATAATGAGGTTGTCCTTTGTGCTTTCTTTGTATTCGTCATAAGGAACATTCATATTTGCGTTTCTGTAGTAATAGTTAGCCTCATTTTTGCCTACCCACACAAGTATCTCATAGTCTGTATCGGTAGATTTTATTATCTTCTGAACTGTGCCGGTAAAGCAAATCTGTGCGTTTTCAAATATTGACGGATAGCGTGCAAGAAATTCATACTTTGTTATATCTATGTAGTCATTGTCAAAGTATTGGGCAACCGTTTTTTGCTCGTCTGTTGTAATGCTTTCGGAATCAACCTTTGTGTTTCTCAAACCGATTTCATTGTCAATGCCTGAATTTGTTTCTGCCGTTTGAGCTGTCGGGCTAACGCTTTCCTGTGGCGAAGCCGTTGTCTGCACCTGAACAGTGCTCGGTGCGGTCACATCGTCATTTGCTTTTGCGTTGCCGGAGGTAATGACCACCACTACACCTGTAGTAACAAGTGCAACCGCCAAAACCGCCGAAACGCAGATAATAAGCAGCTTTTTAAGCGGAGGTTTCTTTTTGTTTTTCTCTTTATTGCCTAAGTCAAACTTCGTCATACAGTACGGGCAAAAGGTTGCTTCAATCGGCAATTCCTTTCCGCAATTTCTGCAAAACTTAGTGTCCTTTCCCATATACATCACCTCAATTAAATTATAGCACAAACCTTGCTTTATTTCAATGCTGTATCATTTGTACTTGTTTTGGGATTTATAAGGGTATATTTAGTTTCTTCATAACGAGAATAGGGATAAAATTCCATACGACTGTACATATTGGATTTTGTCATTTGTGTGTATCTAATTCCCCTGTATACACAACTGAACAAATCTTCATCTTCTGAATATGTAAGTGCATTTCCAATAGTTGAATTAGAAACGCCTAAAGATCTTGTTACCATTCTGCAGCAGTCATTATAATAATCGTTCAAATAATAATCTGTACAAGCAACCGACATAAAAACAATGTTATCATTATCCTGTTCAACATCTATTGTAGCTCTTACCATTCCCCAGTTTCCTTTTCTTGCAAAATCAAAATAGTATTCTTTAACATCACTACTCCAATAATCAGAATGTACTACAGAATAAGAATTTAGAACAGTGTCGATTATATTGTTTGCCTCTGAGATGATTTCGCTTGTAACCGCACTGCTGTCATCTCCGGCTAAATATTTAGCGTACTCAGATTTCAGTGAGTTTTTAAAGCTGGAAAAAGATACAGCCATAGAAGCATATCCTGTTTCTGTATCGAACACAACATCATCTGTTTGTACATAGCGTTTAAGAGAATCAACATCGTAGGAATTATCACCTACTGTAATGGTATATCCTTTTAAATTATCGGGATATTTTTCAGTTTCACTATTCAGTTTTTCTTCGCTAATATCAGGATAAACCATTTTTAAAAGTTCAGTTAATGAATTTTTAAAATTTTTTTCAGATATGTATGATTTTTTATAAGTTATATAATATTTATCATCATCTTTTGAACATTGTAGTATCGCATCGTTTTTAAGTTGTATTTCAAAATTATAGTTTATATTTTCATCAATATGAACACCATTTGTAAAAGTATTATTACTATTTACCTGATTGTTCCAATTTTTTATAAATTCCCTATACGATACAGTTTTAGTAGTATTATAAAAGGGGGCGGAATTTTTTTCTGTATTTTTAGGAACACATAATACAACTAATCCCAATATGCACACTAAAGCTACTAAACTTGCACCTATAATATAAAAAGCTTTCTTTTTCTTATTCGGCTCTTCAAAACTAATGCTATTGTTATTTTCAATGGGTTCGCTTTCGTTCAAGTCCTGTCCGCAACGCTCGCAATAATTATCACCGTTGTCATTCATAAATCCACATTTTGAGCAGATTTTCATAATTCTTTCCTCCATTAATCATTTAAGGACAATTTGTTGTTAATTTTAATAAAATCCTGTAACTTCAAAAGCATAGTATTCAGCAGCTGATTTATAATCATGGTCACCTGTAAGAGTACAAATATCATTTGTCAAATTTATAACTATGTATGCGTTACCACTGTTATTATAATATCCATCAGGAGTATTTCTATAATTTCCGGAAACGGTTACCTGATACCCTAATAAAGTTCCAGTATCTCGCGTTTTTGTCGGAGTAATATCAAGTTGAGGATTTTCAAACATTGACGCCAGTAATTGTCCAAAAGTTATATCTGAACATAATCCGTTTTGAACATACGATGGATCAATGGAGTCCATAAAACTTGTAGAATTTAATATATCTACAACAGCATCCTCATACTCGTCATTTTCTTCTGTCGTCTCTTCAACAGTAGTTGAATCAAAATTAGTTTGTGCAGCTGAGGATTCAGACCTTGATTCTTTCGAACATCCGCTTAATACAGTTGATATCAATAAAATTGCAATTAACGCAATAAGCGATTTTTTCATAATTTTCACTCCTTTTTTTTGCTATGAAAACACTCGGGTTTACCGTTAGTTATCAATATTTTCTGACCGCAGACATCACAATCGCAACTCTGTGCATCACATGGAATCACTGTTGTTTTTTGACAATAAGGACATTTGTGATATTTACATTTGGTACGAAGTTTTTTTATTGAAACAACAAGTATAATCAAAGCAAGAATTGCTAATATTACAAAAAATGTAATTGAGCCCGGATTGTAACCGGGAGTAATATATGTGCCATCACTTGGATCCCAAAATTTGTGTTGCGATGCCTTTTCTTGTGTAATAATCGTATTAATGGATACAGCCAAAGTACCGCAAGCAACAATTATTCCGCCGATTGATGCGGAATTGTATTTATAAACAACACCGCTTTCATCATTCTGGTATATATTCTCATTAGTAACACAGTCATCGTTACTATTGATTTCATCATGTATTTTTGCACCGCATGAAGGGCAAAAACTTACACTTTCTCTAATTTTTGAACCACATTTTTCACAATACGACATAAAATCCCCCCTAAATTATTTTATAAACATCTATTTAGATAAAACTGATTATTTCTTTTATATAATCCTTATTGGTTTCAGCGAACAGACTGCCTTTTCTTTCTTTCAGGCGGTCATCATCAATGATTATATATTTGTTGATACTGCTGTTAAGCCATTTTACACCAATTTCATTTTCGCAATTTTCGTAGCCTTGATGTGTATTTTGGCGTTTTAATTCACTTGTTACAATACCAACAGCCTTTACTTTCATTGCTTTTGATGCGTGGTAAAGAGATTTGATATAAATAATATCACCGATTTTGATATCATTTAAGATTTCATACAATTCAGGCTTGTCCTCACACCTCCAACCGATACAAGCAAAACCGTCTTTAACAAAATTTTTCAGCTGTTCATCTGTTGAAGAAAACATTGAACCCATTCCATAAACCGACATAAAGTTCACTCCTTTAGATATTTAATAATACACAGACAGCAAGATAAGCTATCTGACAAAATCCATAAATTTTTTATCTATTACAACTCAAGTTTAGCACAATTAATGCTGTAAGTCAATAATAAATGCTTACAGTAAATTTATTTTTTTGTTCAAAAAGTTTAAAATAAACTATATATAACATTCTGAGGTTTTATTTATGAACAAAAATATTGACTATACGGCTCTCGGTAAAAGAATAAAGGAAAAGCGAATTGAAAATGGACTTACTCAGGAACAGCTTGGTGAATTGTGCGAGCTTTCTGCGGCGCATATCGGTCACATTGAAAGAGGAACACGCATTTTATCGGTAGAGGTGCTTTTCAGAATTGCGCAGGTTCTTAATGTGAGCGTTGATTATCTGCTTTTTGACTCCGTTGAAAACGATAATATTTTAAACAGTATCGCACCGATTTTAAAAGATACCGATAAGAATAAAGTAAATCATTTTCTTAATACTGTTCGTGTACTTGCAGAGAATATTGATGAATTATAAATCTTGGATTTGATAAAAATATATAAAAACAGCCTTTGATTAAATTATAGTCAAAGGCTGTTATTTTGTCCTGTGCTGTCAGCACAGTTTTATAAAGATTTTTTTAACTCTAATACATTCTGATAGCGGTTATCGGGGATAGTCTGTGTGCATTTTACTATAACTTTCTTCAGCTTGCCGTTATACAGCTTTCTTTCGGGAATTTCTCCCGTCAGCATTACATTCATAAGTACGCCGAGAGCGTAAATATCTGTCCTTTCGTCCGTCTGGTTGATTCCGTACTGTTCGGGAGCGGCATATCCTGTTGTACCGATAATTTTTGTGTCCTTGCTTTGATAATGCTTGTAAACCCGTGCGGCGTCAAAGTCTATCAGCTTTACATTTCCGCTGTTGTCAATCATAACATTTTCGGGTTTTATGTCCTTATGTATGATTTTATTTTTGTGAAGAAAATCCAATGCGTCACACAATGCTGAAATTATCCTTTTTACACCTGTGGGCGAATACAGACTATCCTGCAAATAGTCCGCAACCGTCTGCCCGTCAATGTATTCTTCGAGCACGATTACTCCGTCTTTTGTCCTAACAGCGTCGTAGACATTTGCAATATTCGGGTGGAAAAGGCTTCGCAAAATCATAAAAACCTCGCCTGAACCCTCTATAGACCTTTTAACGAGCCTTTTTCCAAGCTCTTTGTGTCTGTAAACACAAATCTGCGATTTATCGGAATTTTTCAACACCTTAACAAACTGATACTGTTCTTTTAATACATTATCAATCCAATTATCACTCATTTCAATTACCTCAATAATTATTGATAATTTTATTATACCATGTTAAAATGATTTTGAAGTACCAAAATAAGGGAATGATGAAAAATGCAGAGAAAGTCAACAACAGAGCTTTTGAAGGAGCTTGAAAATTTCAATAGTTTTGAAGATTATAAAAACGCAAACCGGGATAATCTGATAGACAAGTCATTGTCAGAATATCTGTGTGAACTTATAAGCGAAAGAAACCTATCAAAAGCAGAGGTTATCAGAGAATCCGAACTCAATGAAAACTATGCTTACCAGTTGTTTTCAGGTCTGAAAAAATCACCTCAGAGAGATAAACTGATTTGTCTTTCTGTCGGAATGGGTCTATCAGTTGAAGAAACCAACAGCTTACTTAAGCTTGCAGGACTTTTACCTCTTTATCCAAGAGCAAAATGGGACAGCATTATAATTATGAATATGAACGCTCATAAAAGCGTAATTGAAATAAACGAAGCCTTATTTGAAGAAAAAGAAGAAACCCTGAATTAAAATTCTGTTTTTCGCTTAAACGCTTTACAAGCCTTTAAATATTTTTGCGAAAAAGGCTTCAGAAAAAGTCTGAACGACCGTCTGTGAGCCGTACAGAGCGTTATAGAACTGTTAAGACGGCTTTGAGTGTTCGCAAAAGGGAACAGAGAACGAATTACTTAACTTATAGCCAGAACATCATTCAATATTTCCGCTGCCTGCGTATCTTTTGATTTTAAAGCGTGAGTATAAATATTCAGCGTAGTGGAAGTGTTGGAGTGACCGAGTCTGCTTGATACTGTTCTGATGTCAGTTCCCTCTGCTATCATAAGTGTTGCGTTGGTGTGTCGCAATGAATGTAAGGTTACTTAGAGTGGAGCAACAGCAAACCGATGAGGATGCTTGACTACAAGAGTTCAAATCAGCTCTTGGCAGAGAAACTTGTGGCGTGAGCCGAAGTTTTTATTTTTACACAAATTAGGTCACATCTATTTACAACGCAGATCGTCATTTCTCAAATAATTTATAAAAATATAGACTTTTGTGTGTACTTTTGGTATAATAAAAATAATTATAGGCTTATACAAATTTAACAACATAAAGGCGAATTATTATGAAAACTATAGATTTAATAGTACCGTGTTACAACGAAGAAGAGGGACTTGAGCATTTTGTGCTTGAAACCAATAAGGTTATTGACTCAATGCCTGAATATTCATTTCGATATATCCTCGTCAATGACGGCAGTAAAGATAAAACTTATCTTGTTATGAAAAAGCTCGCAAAGCAGTTTTCCAATGTAAAGTATATTTCATTTTCAAGGAATTTCGGTAAAGAGGCGGCTATGTACGCAGGACTTCAACATTCCACCGCCGATTATGTGGTGGTTATGGACGCCGATTTGCAGCATCCGCCGACACTTTTCCCACAAATGGCAGACGCTCTCGAAAACGAGGGCTACGATGTCTGCGCCACAAAGCGTGACGAACGAGAGGGCGAAAGCAAATTCAGAGGAATTTTCTCAAAAATGTTCTTTGCTCTTTCAAATAAACTCACTGATACCAAAATGCCGTATGGCGCTATGGATTTCAGAATGATGAAAAGACAGGTCGTCGATTCTATTCTTGAACTCGCCGAAGTTCAGAGATTTTCAAAGGGAATATTCTCTTGGGTAGGTTTCAACACAAAATGGATTTCATTTAAAACCGTTGACCGTCAGCTTGGACAGACAACATGGAAATTCTCAAGTCTTTTTCGTTATGCGATTGACGGAATTACCTGTTTTTCGGTTGCTCCCCTCCGTTTTACGGCAGTAATGGGTGCGATAATCTTTGTTATTTCGCTTATCTATATAATGATAACCCTTGTTCAGACGTTGTTTTTCGGAATTACCACACCGGGTTATGTAACTACCTTGTGTGCGGTTCTGTTTTTGGGCGGAATTACCGAAATGTCTATCGGTATTCTTGGCGAATACATAGGCAGAATTTATATGGAAACCAAGGACAGACCGATTTACATAACAAAATTCTCCAATTTTGAGGACGAAAACAACGAGGAAAAGGAATGATTATGGGCGATTTTATAAAAAAGTTTTTTGATATAAAGTTTTGGAAGTTTATTCTGGTCGGCGTAATCAATACCCTCGTTGGCAACGGCTTGCAGTTTGTGCTCTTTGCGCTTTTTGCGTGGGACAGATACGAATGGGGTGTGTGGCTCGCCTCGGCTCTCGGATACTTAATCGGCAGTATTGTAAGCTATTTTCTTAACAAATACTTTACATTTAAAAATACAGAAAAGGGTTGGAAACCGATTTTACGCTTTGCGCTGAACATTGCCGTTTGCTACGCACTATCGTATTGCATAGCGATTCCGCTAATCAAATGGATTTGTACGGCGAATAATTTTACAATGTTCTCATTTACGGTTGAACAGTTTGCAGGCTATACCTCAATGATACTCGGCTCTTGCCTGTTTGTAGCGTTCAACTACATAGGACAAAGATTCTTTGCCTTTAAAGAAAAGAAATGATAAAACAAGAATACTCCCGACATTAACATAGGTTATATCGGGAGTATTGCGATTTTTAAACGGTTATTTTTTAATTGAGAGAAATTAGAGATTACCTGAATTTTTAACCGATTATAAAAGCTTGGTCAACCTTTTATAATTGTTTGGCAAAATACTACCCTAATCATTAAAGCAAAGATGTGATATTATGAGTAAAGCAATGAACATTGCCAAAAAAATATGCAAAAGTCCTCTTGCACCGCTTGCAAAAGTTGCGTTTGATATATTTGCAAAGGTACAGTTCGGATATTTGAATTTAAAATGGAAAATCAGCGGAAAGAAAATGCCGACTGCCGAGCAGGCACACGAAGTTACGCAAAATGTAACATTTATGTTCAAGTCCTTTGAAAGGCAAAAGCAGGCAAAAAAGCTGTATAAAAACATTCAAAAACACTACCCCGGTGCAAAAGTGGTGATTGCAGACGACAGCAAAGTTCCGCTTGAAATAAAAACAAAACACAATCCGCCTACCGTAATTCATATGCCGTTCAACAGCGGACTCAGCAAGGGGCTTAATCTCGCACTTGCCGAGGTTAAAACCGAGTATTTAATGCGTATGGACGATGACGAGCTTTTAACTCCGCTTTCAAATATTTATGACGAGCTTAGTTTTCTTAAGTCGCACAAAGACATTGACCTTGTCGGATTTGTGCCTCTTACCGCAGGCAAATGTACTCCTGTGCAGAGAATCGCCCGAAATTACAATGAATTTGATATGAAAAATGCCTATAAACCGCTTGAAATACCGCATTTGACAAAGATAGACGAAAACCATATTGTATATGGAAAAGTCCCGAATATTTTTCTTGCGAGAACGCAGAAAATCAAAGAAATAGGCTGGGACGATAACATAAGAATGATAGATCACCACGAGTTTTTTCTCCGTGCGGCGGGAAATATTGTGTCGGTAATGAATCCAAACACGGCAGTATTTCACATTCACAATCCGTTTGACAATTATTACAACAGTTTCCGCAGTGATTTCAGAGATGATTTTTACTATATAAAAGGCAAAATGCTCGCAACAAGAAAGTCCTTGCGACAAGATAAAAGTTAATAATAAATAAAGTATCGACATTGCTGTTCATACAAAAGATGTGATATGCTTTATAGGTAAAAAACTGAAAGTCTATTAATAACTATCGGATAATAAAAAGTTTTGTAAAACTTAGTCTTAGCACGCAAACAGTCAAGCTGTTTACACCCGACAGATTGCTATGACGAAAATTTTATCCCCTGTTTTTGTCGATTTTTGACAAGTACATTGGTACTACTGACAATTTAACTCCTGCAATATTGTATCAAAGTATCAAACGCAAAACACCCTCTCCGCTTGGAGAGGGTGAAATTTTGCGTTGTTTTATTATTCACTGCCATATTTTTGCTTTACTAATATATGAGAAATATTTTCCACATCGGATTTTTTAAGTTTTATAAGCATATTGCAGCAAGCGTAGTCATCAGTCTTAGGCCATGCGTAAATATCTATTCTTGAAACAATCAACTGATTTCCGTCTGCATTAATGGACTCAATAAAAGAATAATCATTAGAACCGATAATACCGATATGTGCATATAAGGCATTTTCTTTAAAAAATTCATCGTCAAAATCCGATGATTCAGCTTTGAATAAATCACAAAACTGTTCTTTTGAAGTTATAAGAAAATTACATCTTTTTATTGAATCAAATTCATTCATTGTAACAATACCGTTGTTTTCATTGTATATAATCTCATACGGTATGCCTTTACCGGGTATTTTTTCATCATAATAGTAATATCGTGTTTCTTCGGTAACATTATTATACGAATCACCCAGCGGTTTGTAACACTCATAATCTGTACCGACTATCTTTTTCTGAATTTCCGACACATCGTTTACATTAAAACCGCCGTCACCGTTAAAATCAAGGTGTTCGAGCATTGCGCCTGTGATTACTTCGTTGCCGACAAGCTGTAACTGCAAAGCCGTAACATCGGATATATCTACAGCATTGTCCGCATTGTAATCACCGATTTTTGTATATGTAAACTTTTGATTTTCTGCCGCAAATGCAGGGATTACCGCTGTTGCACCCATACACAGCGCAAGTGCCGTTGATACTAATATTTTAGATTTTTTCATAGTCCTGCCTCCCTTTTTCATTAATTTAATAAAATTATACCATAAAACAACGAATATGTATATAACAGTGAAAAAAAATCAACATAAAATTTTATCCCCTGTTTTTTCCCTTGTTTTTGTAGATTTTTGACAAGTGCGTTGGTACTACTGACAATTTAACTCCTGCAATATTGTATCAAACGCAAAACCCCCTCTCCGCTCGGAGAGGGGGTTAGATTTACTGTGCTAAATATTGTGTATAAAAATTAATTTCTGTAATATTTTCGATGTCAGCCTTATTCAGTCTGTAAATATTATTGCGGCAACACTTTTCGCCATACTCCCAAAAAGTTTCGACCTCATAATCATATACTATCAGCTTGTTTCCGTCAAGCGCAAAGGCGTTTATTCCTGTATAATCATACCAATCCCTGACTGTGAGTATTACAAAAAGAGCGTTATCCTTGAAAAACTCGTCGTCAAATTCCGGCGACTCCGCTTTAAACAAATCGACAAACTGTTCCTTTGATGTTATGAGAGAAATTCCTTTAACTGAATTTCTCCTCATTTCATCAACAGTCATAATGTAATTCTCCGGTGTGTAGATTGTTTCATATTCAATAATATCGCCTTTAGAGTTACCGTTATAGTCATAGTCATAATAGCGCATAGGAATGTTTTTATATGAGCTGTCTGTTTTTTGATAGCAAGTATATTCCGTACCGGCAACCATTTTCTGCAATTCTGTAATGTCATTTACATTAAAAGCGCCGTCACCGTCAAAGTCGATATGCTCAAGAGCAGTGCCCGAAATTGTACCATTTCCGCCAAGCTGTAACTGTAATGCAGTAATGTCTGATACACTTGCTACACCGTCTGCGTTGTAATCGCCGATTTTTGTAAAAGTAAAGCTTTCATTATCCGCCGCAAATGCAGGGATTACCGCTGTTGCACCCATACACAGCGCAAGTGCCGTTGATACTAATATTTTAGATTTTTTCATAGTCCTGCCTCCCTTTTTCATTAATTTAATAAAATCATACCATAAAACAACGAATATGTATATAACAGCGAAAAAAAGCAACATAAAATTTTATCCCTTGTTTTTGTAGATTTTTGACAAGTACATTGGTACTACTGACAATTTTTCAAAATTCATTTTCTTTTTTTAAAATATTATTTACCTTGACTAAATAAAGTGTTACAATATATAAGTTATAGTATATGCAAAAGCATAACTAATCGGTAACGCCCTGTCTTTAAAAGGGCAAACACAATTTTATGGAGGTTTAATTCTTATGCTTATGACAGCTTTACAAACAAAAGCAAAAAAGCTGCCCGAAAAGCCTGCGGTTGAGCAAAAGGGATTTAAGGCATTTTTAAAGAAAAACATTTACATTATAATTGCCTTTTTCCTACCGTTTGTTCTTATGACCATAGGCTTTGCGATAATGGAGGTTTCTCCGTTTGGCGACAAGCAAATTCTTGTTACTGACCTTTGGCACCAGTATTATCCGTTTTTGGTAGATTTTCAGGATAAGCTTAAGCACGGCGAATCACTGTTCTGGTCTTGGACGCAGGGCGGCGGCGTAAATTACTTTTCGCTTATGTCATACTACCTTGCAGGCCCTATGAACTTCTTGTGCGTATTTATTCCGTCACAGTGGCTTAGGGAATTTCTTATGTTCAGCGTTTGTGCAAAGGTTGCCTTTGCAGGCTGCTTTACAGCGATTTTCCTGCGCTCGGTTTTCAAAAAGAACGATTTTTCTCTCGTTGTGTTCGGTACAACTTTTTCGTTCTGCGCATTCTTTATGGGCTACTATTGGAACACAATATGGCTTGACACGGTCTGCATTACTCCGCTTGTGGCACTCGGAATTGTTAAACTCCTTACAGAGGGCAAATTCAGACTGTTTACAATTACTCTTGCGGTTTCTTTGCTTTCAAACTACTACATAGGTTTGTTTACCTGTATTTTCGTTCTTCTTATTTTCATTGCATACAGCATTGTTAAGTGGGACGGCTTTAAAAGCTTTTTTACAAAGCTTGCAAAAACCGCACTTTTCTCATTACTTGCAATCGGTATGACGGCATTCTTCCTGTTGCCTGCGTTCTTTGCCCTGCAAAACACCCACGCAACCTCGAGTACATTCCCGTCTACATACGCAATTAACATAGGCTCTACAAACGACCTTTTGGGTACGCTTGAGGCTATGAAAAAGATTTTCTCAAATCTTCTTACATTCATAACTCCGGCAACAAAAGAGGCTGACGCCCTGCCTAACATTGCCTGCGGTACAGTTTCTTTGGTACTCGGCATCGTATTCCTTACATCTAAGAAAATCACACTTAAGGAAAAAATCGTTGACGGCTGTCTTGTTCTCTTTATGATGTTAAGCTGCGTTATCCGTCAGCTCGACTACATTTGGCACGGCTTCCACTTTACAAATATGATTCCTTACCGTTTCAGCTATCTTATCAGCTTTGTAATTGTGGTTATGGCTTACAGAGCATTTATGCTGATTGACTTTACCACCTGTTGGGATGTAATTTTGGCGGCGCTCTTCTCGGCAGTTATCATTCTGATTGCCATTGATACACAGGAAACATACGCTATCGTGGGTACAGCCGTTATTGCGTCACTCGTATGCATTGTGCTTTTCCTCTATACAAAAAGAATTATTCCAAAGCAGGTGCTTTTGATTATACTTGCGGTCATAGTCGTGGGCGAAAGCGGCACTACCGCATACATCGGTGTTAAAACCACAACCGTAACGGGCACATTCGATTACCCTCGAGGTGAGGGTAACACAGCCTCTGTAATTGAATATATGGATAACCTCGAAAAAGATACCAAGGAAATGTGGCGTGCCGAAATGACAAGCACACAAACCCTCAATGACGGTTCACTCAACGGCTATAACGGACTTTCAATGTTCAACTCAATGGCTAACGAAGATATGACCGTATTCTTTGAGAACTTCGGTATGATGGGCTGGCAGAGCGGCAACCGTTACACATATGCCGAAAGCTCGCCTGTAACAAACACATTTATGAACCTTAAGTATCTGATTTCAAGAGAGGGTACTTACAAAAACAGTTATGACCTTACAAATACCTACCAGTCGGGCGGCATAACCTTGCTCAAAAACGAACATTACATTCCTATGGGCTTTATGGTTAATTCCGACTTGCTCAAGTGGCAGGTAAACAAAAACGAGGACCAGTTTAACCCGTTTGACCAGCAAAACGAGTTCTTTAAACTTGCAACAGGCGTAAACGAAAATGTATATACACAGCTTGAGGTTGTTTCGCAGGGACACACAGACTACTCACAGTTCCCCGTAAATAAACTTTCTTACGGCAACTACAGCTACAACTGTACCGATACAACCACAACACCGCACCTTAAGTGGAACTACACAGCGCCGTACTCGGGATATGTGTATGTTTATGCCGACATTGACGGTAAAGACGATGTTTCATTTATGATAAACGACGATTCGACAAATACGCAAACTCTCGGAATGGGCAGACCGTACATTGCTTGCGGCGGATATGTAAACGAGGGTGATAAAATCTCTGTTTATGCCGAACTTCCGCAGGGACAGGCAGGCAGTGCGCATGTGTATGTAAATATGCTCGACCAAAATGTTTATGAACAGGGATACGCACAGATAAGCAAAGATGTTATGACAACAACCGAGCTTACAGGCTCATCTATGAAGGGTACAATAAACGCAAGCGAGGACGGACTTTTCTACACCTCTGTTCCTTATGAAGAGGGCGGCTGGACCGCATATGTTGACGGCAGAGAAGTTGAAATTACACCTGTCGGCAATGCGCTTATAGCATTCAACCTCAACAAGGGCGAGCACAGCATAGAGCTTGTGTATTATCCAAAGGGATTTAAGCCGGGCGCTGTTGCAACGGCGGTATGCCTTGCAGGATTTGTGGCAATTTGCGTTTATGTTTACATTATTAAAAAGAAAAAGGGCGGAACCGCAGCGAAAGAAATCACCCCTACCCCACCGCCTGTAAAAACTCAAAAAAGCAAAAGCCCAAAACATTAATACTTGATTTGATAAAAAGGCAGTTTCGTAAATTCGGAACTGCTTTTTTGCGTGTATTTTGGCGGTTCTCTATCAAAAGTTGGGGTAAATTGTAGTTTGGCGGAGTGTCGGTCGGGCATTGAAATTTAGCTAACGCTAAATTATCCTCTCAAAAACAAAAAAGTTTACTCAATTTTTTCAAAAATTGCGGGTTTGGGCAGCGCC
>OGPJ01001386.1_pt1 | contig 17256 bp, 15 predicted proteins | sample 1552831 | NCBI WGS metagenome assembly OGPJ01 (sample SAMEA2579914, study PRJEB22360) | human gut metagenome | biome: human gut; feature: human-associated habitat; material: faeces | place: Denmark | collected 2008/2010
CGACACAGACGCCTGCTGTGACGGATATGCCGGCATTGCCACCGATGAACTCACCGGTAGTGACGCAAGCACCGGATGTAAATTCTACAGCGACACCTTCAGCAGAACCCAAAATATCCGGAAAGCAAAAAGACGTTACTGTTGTGGTGAAATTGAAAAAGAACAGAAAACTTTATCCGGCTTTGAAAAAAGTGGTTCGGAAAGTGGAAAAAAGAGCAAAAAAACAGGGCAGGAAAATTTGTGTTAAAATTGTTTATAAGACGAAAAAGAATCGAGCGTTGAAACTTGATAAAGCGACGATACGATTTCTTGTCAGGAAAAAGATAAAAGAAGTGCGATGGGTGAATGGGAAAAAGCAGGTTGTGGTAAAATTGAAAAAGATAAAAAAACAAAAGAAGAAATACTTGTATTTGAAAATTACAAAAGAAAAAGGATAAATTTATCAAAAAATGATTGCTATAAGAGATAAAATAAGGAGGATAACAAAATGGCAGTTAATTTTAATAGTAATAGTGTATTTAATTTAAAACCAATTAATGTAGAGGAAGTTCGTAAAGAAGTGGACGGATTGTTGATTGGTGGTGAACAGATTGAATTTGCATTTCAGACATTTCGTGATCAATTGATATTTACCAATAAACGGATTATTTCAGTGGATGTGCAGGGAATTACGGGAAAAAGGAAATCATTTGCAACCATGCCGTATTCCAAAATTCAGTATTTTTCAATTCAAACACCGGGTTTTTTGGAAATGATTCCGGATTCGGAGTTATATATTATGTTTACCAATGGATTTACAGCTAAATTTGAATTTAAGGGTGCTGTAGATATTGGAAAGATTGGAAGAATTTTATCGGAATATGTTTTGTAATCCGAAAATGAAAGAAGTGGAAATTTTGACAAACTCAATAAAATTGTCGGAAAATGACAAAATTATCTGCGGCGGGGAAAATTCCGGCAAACAAATCCGGCTTTTTTCTCAGTCGCTCATGGTTATCAATCAAGCAGACGGGGAGTGCTTGCAACAGTTTTATCCGGTGCGAGTGCAGAGTTGTATGGATCGCTCCAAAGTTCGTATGGAACCGGTTACGATAACGGAGCTGCCGCAAAATATTGTTCAGATTTCAATGTTGGGTACCACAGAGAGATATGATGCCGGAAAAATTGATGTTTTGTGCAAACCATGGAGCCCGGAGCCACGTCAGAAAGGATGCGGCGATTGTAGCAGATGCAGAAAGTGCTGGACATAACGCAAATGGACGGTCAAAAGATAAGGAGAATAGCCAAAAAATGAATCTGATACACATAGATGATTTGAAATGTCCGGAGCTGGCTTTATATGCAAGTACGTCGGAAGCCGGATTGCTGCATAGATTTGAACCGTCAGAAGGCGTATTTATCGCGGAGAGCCCCAAGGTGATTGAGCGGGCGCTTGCAGATGGCTACGAGCCGATTTCATTTCTTTTGGAAGAAAAGGACGTACTGGGCCAGATGGCGCATATTTTGGCAAAATATGAAAGTGTACCGGTTTACACTTCTACGGAAGACGTTTTGCTTGGAATTACCGGATTTAAGCTTACCAGAGGCGCATTGTGCGCGATGAGACGGAGAAAACTTCCGGAAATTCAGCAGGTGGTAAGAGATGCCAGGAGAATCGTAGTATTGGAAAATGTCATGAATCCGACTAACGTAGGGGCGATATTTCGTTCTGCGGCGGCATTGGGGATGGATGCGGTGCTGCTTACACGGGGGTGCAGCGATCCGTTGTACCGGCGGGCGATACGAGTCAGTATGGGAACGGTTTTCCAGGTACCGTGGACATTTATTGATGAGACAGAAAAAGCGTATATGGAGTTATTGTGTGATTTGGGCTTCAAAACAGTGTCTATGGCACTTTGTGAGGGCTCGATCAGCATAGATTCACCGGCGTTGAAAGAAGAGGACAAACTTGCGATTCTCATGGGGGCAGAGGGAGATGGGCTATGTGATGAGACGATACGGAAAAGTGATTTTATCGTCAATATTCCGATGGCGCATAAAGTCGATTCGTTGAATGTGGCAGCTGCAAGTGCGGTCGCATTTTGGGAATTGGGAAAATAATTTGATAAAAAAGTGGGATATAATAGTTGCAAGTCCGTGTGTTTTTGTCGAATTTTGTCGAACGAAAAATGTTGAAAAAAGGTAAAAAAATGGGGGATAATAAAGAAAAAACATTAAAGGAGATGTAGGGTTATGAGTAAAGTTGTAATTATAAAAAATAATGGAAAAGTACAACAAATTCGTCAATACGCAGAAGAAAGTTACAATACAGGAGAAATTAGGTATTATTCAACTCAGAAAGGATCAGAAAATGAATTACAGCTTGAGAAAATCAAGAAGTGTGCAAAAAGGGAAAAAAAGAAAGAGATTGCACTTTTGTTGATATGTTACACCAATAAGGTAATCGAAGAAATATTTATAGGAAAAGTAAAGAGTATTACAGATGAAAATCATATTAATTATAATATGTATGCGCATATTACGAAAGGAACTGGGAAGCGGGCTTTAGACAGTATTGTTGATAAAATAGATTTGGATCTGGAAAAAGATTTTGAGGAAAAGCAGTATATTATGATGAGCGACATGGAAAGTTTGTATAATGAGCTTCTTGAAAGAATTATAGCGCAAAAAGAAAAAAAGGATATGATAGAATCCCTTGTAATGCCGGCAAATTTTTCGGAATCTGTTCGAATATATTCTAATAGTGAATTGATTAATGGAAGAACAGAATATCAAAGAGATCGAGAACGAGTTGTGAATTGCAGAGCATTTCGTCGAATGGTTGATAAGGCTCAGATATTTGGGGCGGAAAAAGGAGATTACTTTAGAACGAGAATGACACATACTCTAGAAGTGAATCAAATTGCAAAAGCGATAGCATACCCATTGAATCTTAATTTGGATTTGACAGAGGCAATTGCGTTGGGACATGATTTAGGACATACGCCATTTGGACATCAGGGGGAGCGAACGTTAGATGAAATTTTGAATGGAAGTATTGATGTAGGAATAAAAGAAACGCAGCTGTTAAAGGATCGCAGATTTGGTGGGTTTAAACATAATTATCAAAGTGCACATATATTAACTGAATTGGAAGAAAAATATACGGATTTTTTGGGATTAAATGTAAGTGTACAAGTTATTGATGGAGTGTTGAAACATACTAAATTAAAAAAGGAAATAAATATTGAAGATTTTATACCTAAAGCATATTTGAATCAGTTAGAAATTGATTTAAATCAAGAACAACAAATTTGTTCTACTTTAGAAGGACAAGTTGTGGCAATCGCTGATGAAATTGCACAACGAAGTCACGATGTAGATGATGCAATAATTTCGGGAGTAATGAGCATAGAAGAGTATATGGATCGTTTGAAAATAGCAAAATGCAAGGAATTAAGTGAAAGAATAAGCAAGGAATTGAATGCGCTTGACAATAAAGAGCGCCTAATAATTGATAAAAAGAGATTACAAGTTGCGAGGGTGATTTCGATAATTGTTAATTATTTTGTGGAGAAAGTGATTGACCATTCAAAACAAAATATGAACGATGAGCAATTGATGCAAAAGGACAATGGGAAGTTTAAAAATAAAGTTATTTGCTTTCCGGAAGATATTCAGAAAGTAAATGATTATTTAGAAAAAGTTGTTCAGAAAAAGGTTATCTGTAATTGTGAGGTTGCCCGGGCAGATTATAATGCGAGTAAGGTTGTGCAGCATTTGTTTAGAAGTTATTATAACAATCCAAGATTGTTACATAGTGGAACTATACATGGGATTTTTATACAAATGCTTAAACATAAAAATAGAGCAGTTGCAGAAAGTGCAATAAATTTAGAGGATTCAAATGTTGAAATCGTTAATGAGGAAATAAGAAAAATAACGAAGCATGAGCTAGACGAAGTTGAAATAAAAGAATATATAGACAATAAAAAAGGAAACCTAAATTCAGATGATATTGTTTTATTTGAAAAGCGAAGAATTCTGGTACGGGCCATTGTAGATTATATTGCTGGAATGACAGATGGATTTGCAATGCAGGAGTTTAAAAAGATAGTGGGGTAAGCTCCTGAGAAAAAAGAAAAGCATTATAGTGATGCTTTTCTTTTTTTTAACTTCCTATTATTTAAGGAAGCTGTAGATGTTGGAAAGATTGGAAGAATTTTATCGGAATATATTTTGTAATCCGAAAATGAAAGAAGCGGAAATAATGCTTTTATCAAGCGCTTTTTTATGGTATTATGGTTTTAGATAGTTGAGTGAAATCATAGTACCATAATTAAACCGGGAGAAACAATAATGAATACAAACATCATAGAATTGAAAAAGGGATTAAATACAGCGTTTATAGATGCGACGCAGAACTCTAATTTAGCATATCGCCCTCAGTTTGTTTACAATGACAATGAAAAGGGACAGAAGGTGTTTTCGGCAATTGAGGATGAATTGCGTCATTGTGATGAATTCGCGATCAGTGTAGCATTTATTACAAGAGGCGGTATTACGCCGCTTTTGCAGACGTTGAAGGAATTGGAACATAAGGGGATAAAGGGCCGTATTTTGACGACAGATTATTTGTGCTTTAGTGATCCGTCGGCATTGGACACATTGGCAGGTCTCTCCAATGTGCAGCTTCGCATGTATCAAACAGAACGTGCCGGAAGTGGCTTTCATACCAAGGGATATATCTTTCAAAAAGAGGAAGAATATCATTTTATCATAGGAAGTTCGAATCTGACGCAAGATGCTTTGACAAAAAATATGGAATGGAATACGAAGATGGTTTCCACCGGTCAGGGTGAAATGATACAAGATATTGTGACGGAATTTGAGCGGATATGGAATGCAGAAGAGTGTACAAAAGAATATGACGAATTTATTGAAGAATATCGGAAGAGATTCGAAGAGAAAAAATTGTTCGAAAAGATGGTTTCCGAGCAAAAAGAAATTGCGAAAAGGGAATCGGTTCCGTCTATTGAAGCCTATTCTTTAAAACCAAATTCTATGCAGCGGGCGTTTATTTATGAATTGCTGAAACTTATAAAACAGGGAAATGACAGGGCACTTTTGATCTCTGCCACCGGAACCGGAAAAACCTATGCTTCTGCATTTGCGATGCGAGAACTTGGCTTTAAAAGAGTTTTATTTTTAGTACATAGAAATCAAATTGCAAAGCAGGCTAAGAATTCTTTTGAAAAGGTATTTGGAAGCAAAATACGGGCCGGGATTGTTTCCGGTAATCAGCATGATTACGAAGCGGATTTTGTATTTGCTACGGTTCAGACGTTGAGCAAGATGGAAAATTTACAAAAGTTTCCAAAAGAATATTTTGAAGCATGTATTTATGATGAAGCACATCATACAAGTGCGGAGAGTTTTAAGCGGGTGATGGACTATTTTACCCCGAAATTTACATTGGGAATGACTGCGACGCCGGATAAGCGGGATGACAATGTAGAAGGAAGAAATATTTATGAGATATTTAATCATAACATAGCTTACGAAATTCGTTTGCAGCAAGCGATGGAGGAGGATTTGCTTTGTCCGTTTCATTATTTTGGAATTACCGATCTTCATATGATTTCGGATGAGGGGAAAACCAAGGAAGAACAGTTGGAAAACTTCCGATATCTTACAAGCGATGAGCGTGTTAAGTATGTTATGGATCAGGCAAAATATTTTGGATATTCCGGAGAACGTGTGAAAGGCTTGATCTTTTGCAGCCGTATTGAAGAGGCAAGGGAACTGTCCCGCAAATTTAATAAATGTGGCTGGAGAACGATGGCGTTGAGTGGTGCGGATTCCGAAGAGGAGAGAGCACGTGCGATTGAACGCTTGACGATGGATGTGCAGTCGGAAGACGATGACTACCTTGATTATTTGATTACCGTTGATATTTTTTCGGAAGGAACCGATATTGTTGAAGTAAATCAAGTAATTATGCTTCGCCCAACTCAATCGCCGATCGTATTTATTCAGCAGTTGGGGCGTGGCCTCCGAAAAGCAGAGGGGAAGGAATATGTTGTAATTCTCGATTTTATTGGAAATTATAAAAATAATTTCATGATTCCAATTGCACTATTCGGAGACAGAAGTTACAATAAAGATAATATCTGAAGATATTTGAGGGAAGGCAGCCGCGTTATTCCCGGTGCAAGTACGATTCATTTTGATTCAATACGCAGGAAATTATTATCATTTTTTGAAAATGATTGATAAGGAGTATAGCGGAGAAATGACGGACAGGGAAGAAGCCTGCCTGGAATTTGTATCCCAGAATCTGGCAAATGGAAAACGTATTTATGAACTTATTATGCTGCAGCAATTATTGCAAGAGGGAAGATTTAATAAGAAACAGATGGAGATAAAATTACGGCAGGATTATAATATGGAAATGTCTGAAAAATCGTTTGAGTCTGCTGTTCATGTTCTTGAAGGAGAATTTATTAATACGCAGTCTGAACGAAAAAAATACAGTCAATTAGATATACTGACAGAAGAAAAAGATCAATTTATCTCTCGGACATTTTTATATTATGTGAGAATCCGGGGATCCGAATTTATCCGGCAAATGAAAGATATAGTAGAACTTGGAATTCGAAGATATAGTGAAGTATACCAAAAAGAGATGGATGATCTTGGACTGTCATTGTATCAAAAATATTCACGTAAGGACATATGCCGTTTGTTGAATTGGGAAAAGGATGAAAGTTCGACTGTTTATGGTTATAAGATTAAATATGATACATGTCCGATTTTTGTGACGTATCACAAAAAAGAGGATATTGCAAAGAGCACAATGTATGAAGATGCATTTGTAAATAATCAGATTTTTAGCTGGATGACTCGGAGTCGTGTATCATTGGATAGTGTAGAATCACAAAAATTGATTCATGCTGCGGAAAGTGGTCTGAAAGTTCTTTTGTTCATCAAGAAAAGCGATGGAGAAGGAACGGATTTCTATTATATGGGACAAGTGACACCGGCTGCTTGGGAGCAGACCCGGATTCAGGATGACAAAGGAAGATTTCTTCCCATTATGAATTTTCAACTTCAAATGAGTCATCCGGTGAGAGAAGATATTTATCAGTATTTTGTAAATGAATAGAGGTACGATATGAAGACGATACGTGTAGTGGCGGCGGTTATAAAAGCTGTCGATGAACAAGGAAAAGAAATACTTTTTGCTACCCAAAGAGGGTACGGAGATATGAAAGGCGGCTGGGAATTCCCCGGTGGAAAAATTGAGCCGGGAGAAACGCCGCAAGAGGCACTCAAACGAGAAATACAGGAAGAACTTGATACCAAAATCAAGGTGGGAAGTCTTATTGATACATTGAAGCAAAGTAAACTTATAACCCCAGAAAAGGAAGTGTGATATGAGAAAAAAATTAAGTGTATTATTATTGATTTTAGCGTTAATTATGAACCAAGCTGCTCCAATGGGCATTAAGGCGGCGGATGCAGCAGATGAAGTTAAGGTTTATGTGGAAAATGGAGAAGGCAGTCTTACGGAAGGTGACGGAACCGCCCAAAGACCGTATCAAAATATACGTACGGCCTTGAAGCAGATTCAGACGGGACAGACACTTGTACTTGTGGGTGAAGTCTCCTACACCAAATACGAGGCGTGCGAAGATGGATCTCCGAAACCATTATTTATTGATAAAGATATCACGATTGTTGGTTCAGATACGTCAGCAGGTTTGAAAATACGCAGTATGATTCAGCTGGGAGCGGACGTTACGTTTCGTGATATGTGGCTGCAAATGGTGCCGCAGGCAGGGAATGCACGTGGGACAACAATTTATGCGGCGGGACATACGCTGGTGTTGGATGCGGTAGATACGAGAGTAGGAACCAGTACATTGCAGGACAATGTGAGGCCATTGATCAGCGGTGGCGCGTACCAGGGAGAGGAAGGAAAGATGGGAAGCCATACAACGATTAAAGTGGTCAATCCCATATCCCAGACTAAGATAGCTGCAATTTATGCAGGAGATTATTATCGCGATTCCGAACAAGACAAAGTGGATATAGAACTGGATTCCAAATTGGTAGATACGGAGATTCATGCAGCGGGTGCCGATGGTCATACATTGACAGGAAATGTAAATGTTACACTGGGAAAAGATAGTAATGTAACGGATTTTGACAAGACGGATCTGATAGGTGAGTTGAATGTTAATGTGAAAGCGGGGGCTCATATTGATACCTTGTCATTTTCCGGTATCAATAATCTCACGATGGCAGAAAAGTCGCGGATCACGCTTCCTAAGGAGGCGGATTTTAACGTAAATAACGTCTTTTGCGAGAAAAATGCGGTGCTTGATCTCAGACAAATGTCAACGAATCCGAGTGTTGCAAACAATTTTACCGGCGTAACGGTATCCGGCGAGGATCAAACATGTGGTTCCGTTTTGGTTGGAAATGATACTACACTTGAGATAAAAGGAGAAGTCTATGGTCTAACAAAATTAAACGTAAATGGCTCAGAATATATGGCGAGATTTGTGGAGAATCATTGTTACATACAGGCAAAGGCCTCTTCGAGTGGGAATTTTACAATTGAGGGCACGCAGTATACAAATTTTCAATTAAATAAAAAGAAAACCGAAGAAATATATTCCTGGATTATTGGAAAACTGGAAAATGAGGACGCAGATGACTTTTATTGGATTGGAGATGCAGATAAAAAATCTGTGATCAGTCAGCAGGGAAAAGAATATTATTATCCGGTTGAATTTAAAAAGGCAGATGGTACGGTTTATAAGCCAACGTTTGAGGAACTTTTTTATGATTACGATTTGGCATTGACGAAGGAAAACGGGGAAGCGGTTGATTTAGAGGAAGCGGCTTTCTGCAGTTGGGATGAGGAGTGTATTAACGAGGGGCAAAGCCAATATAATCAGGTGATTGTATGTATATACGACTGGGAGAACTGTAAGGGTGAACTGACATTGACGCTGACCCATTCGAAAACCGGCAAGAGTATATCGCGAGTGCTTTTGGTGGGTGAAGAGCAGCCGATTCCGACAGTAACCCCAACCATGACCCCAACGCCGACGGCAACGCCAACCGTAGCGCCAACAACAACACCAACGCAGGTGCCGACGCCAACGGTTCCAACTCCGGCTGCGACAGAAGTACCAAGCTCAACACCCGATGCCACACCTGTAATACTTCCAACGCCACCAACGGTAACACCATTGCCGCCAACAAGAGAACCGCGGGCATTTACATTGAACAAGACAGCTGTCACATTGTATACAAAAGGGAAAAAAATCATACAGCTTAGTGCTGATACAGAAAGTGTAGTGAAATATACATCTGACAATGAAAAAGTGGCAGCTGTAGATGAAAATGGCCGGGTAACAGCAAAAAAAGCAGGAACTGCTTTGATTACTGCGAGTGCAGATGGTTATCAGAGCACGTGCAGGATTGTTGTAAAGAAACCAACATTTAAAGTGGCGAAAAAGATGATAAAGGTCAAAAAAGGAAAAAAGGCTCGTATTATTGTTAAAGTCCGTCCAACAACGAAAGTTGTGTTTGCTTCCGCGAATAAAAAGATTGCAGCAGTTACCAAAAAGGGAATGCTAAAAGGCATGAAGAAGGGGCAGACAAAAATAAAAGTGAAGTGTTATGGAATAACGAAGACAGTTATTGTTATCGTGAAATAATCCGATATAGGAGGTAGGTATGAACATCCAAATCTTTGGCAGTAAAAAAGACAATGACACGAAAAAAGCACAGCGTTTTTTCAAGGAACGGGGAATCCGGTTTCAATACATTGATCTGCGGGAAAAGACACTAAGCAAAGGCGAATTCCGATCGGTGGCAGCCGTCAATGGCGGACTGGAAGGCATGATTAACAAAGAATGTAAGGACCGGGATGCTCTTGCATTGGTGACGTATATTGCGGAAGAGGATAAATTGGATAAGATACTTGAAAATCCGCAGATTTTAAAAATTCCGATCGTTCGCAATGGCAGACAGGCGACACTGGGATATCAGCCGGATGTGTGGAAGACGTGGGAATAAAGGAGGTGTCTATGAATCAAGATACTTTAAATAAGATTAAATCGTATAAAAATTCAAAATATGTATGGTGTGCCGTGGGGGGCGTTGCCGGTTTTTTGATTGGCATTTACCGCGCCGCACTTTTCAAGGTTTTGATTTTTTGTGTAGTATGTGCAGTGGGAGTAATTCTATTTGCCATTTTTAGTAAAATAGTAAATAAAATTTATCAGAAGCGCATGGAAGCAAAGAATAACGCGTATGGATTTGACTATTTGGCAGAATACAATATTTATAAAAAGATGAGAAAACAGGATGCGAAAGACGATGGAATCCTCTATGTGACGGAGTATTCGGATTGGAAGGCAAGGATTCAGAAAAACTATGAGCAGCAGAAAGAAAACGAGGATTTCTGTCATTTTCTGGTTCAAAAGAAGAGAGACATTGAAAATCTGAAAAAACAAGTGGAAATAATTTCCATACCGCTTGTGCTGCTGGCGGCGACGGCATATTTTGAAGTGGTACCATGGAAAGAAAAATTTTCAATAGAGGAAGCGGGAATTGCCATTCTCGCAATAGTTTTTGGGATTGCCTTTGTGGTTGCCAGAGACATTCAAAGATGGCGTGACCAAACAGAGTTTTTAGAAGACATCATGCAGGTGCTGGGAGACAAGGAACAGAACTAGTACATATGAATGGAGTGATGAAAATGAAAAAGAAAACAATTAAGAAGAGGATTCTTGCCGGATTGCTGGTATTTTCGCTTATTGTACCGGCGAATGTGGCAGGAGCGAAAACACAGACAGTATTGGAAACAAATGTGACAGAGGCATCGGAAGGATGTACACTGGTTGGTGTATATGGATCCTATTTTGCACAGGCGGAGGAAGCACTTGCTAAGATCAATGAAATTCGAAAAGAAGCATGTGAAGCAGGAAATATACGGGATCCGAGGGATTCCGGCAGATATCTTCAGCCATCGGATTATGTTCCCTTGAAATGGTCGAGTGATCTGGAGTATATTGCACGTATCCGTGCGGCAGAAGCGGGAATTGCATTCCGGTTTATGGATTCCGGACATGACCGTTTGAATGAAAAGGATACTTTTTCCATTGGCAGTAATGGGATAAGTTCTTCTTCCGAAGATCTTGCTTATTATTATGTAAAGGATATGATTGAAGGAATTCTGCTTTGGTACAGTGAAAAACAATATTGGGTAAAACAGGATTTCAGTGAGGAAACCGGTCATTATAAAAGTATGATCAACCCGAAGTATACCTATGTTGGTTTTGGCGGTTTTTATTCAGAGGCTGCTCCGTATCCGGCAACAATGGCAGGAGAGTTTTCCACAGAATCGGATTTGGATGAGACAATGATGGAAGCACCGGAAGATGTGATGCAGAAGATCGAAGTATCAAATGACTATATACAGGAAACGTATCTGGACGGGGATGACCAGATTTTTACAAATGGAACGACGACGGTGACGCCGCGTGTGAAACTTCGAAGAAACAATGCAATTCGTAATGTGTGGTCAATGGAAGATGTTACCTATACTTCATCGGATCCGGCGGTGGCGACGGTGACGCAGGATGGTCAGGTGACAGGAATTACCAATGGAACGGTTACCATTACGGCAAAATCCGGGGACACGATCGTAGCGCAAAAAGAAATCACAGTAAAATGTAATCATCCGAGAAAAATGACATTGTATACGGAATCTACATGTACGAAAGAAGGAAAAAAACAATATTATTGTGCCACTTGCCGGAATACGATAGAAGAAGTCGTGGCGAAAAAAGCACATGATTATGTTTATGGAGAGGCAGATTCCGAGGGAAAAAGCACCGGAAAATGTTCCGTGTGCGGCGATACGATACGTATTACTCCGCCGACAAATATGAAATTGTATTGGCGAAACAGCACAAGTTCTATCTCCAGTTATTCGACGGTTTTTCCGACGAGCAACCCGGTAGGATCCCTGTTATACTGTTGGATTCAGGCGAGTGATGGAGACCCGGATTATCAGGATATGGTAATGGAATCCACAAATGAAGAAGTGGCAGCAGTACCGGAAAAGGCGAGCAATAATGCACCATACGACCATTTTGAGATTTTGGCGGAAGGAATCACGAAATTGAGTGTATATCCGAAGTACAATCCACGCATTAAGCAGACCTTTATGCTGCGTGTCGGTGGCGAAGGAAGTCAGGACATTTCGGATATGGATGTCAGCTTGTCAAAAGACGCCTTTATCTATGATGGAAATGCCTGTAAGCCGGAAGTGACAGTATCTTACCGAAAAGACACGGTGCTGGAGCAGGGTATTGATTATACGATTTCCTATGAAAAGAATGTCAATGTCGGAACGGCGACAGCGGTAATTTCCGGTAAGGGGCTTTTCCATGGTACGATTCGAAAAGATTTTACGATTCAGAAAACAGGAGAAGTATCGCATATTCACGAGGTGGTCATTGATGAAGCAGTTGCAGCTACTTGTACCAGAGACGGTGTGACAGAGGGAAGGCATTGCTCGAAGTGTGGTGAGGTGCTGGAGGAACAGACAGTCATTCCGGCGCTGGGACATAAGTATGCCGGAGGAACGTGCGAAAGGTGCGGAGACATTCTTTATATCGAAATAGATGGAGTGCGTTATACAAAGGAAGAAGACCTTTCCGGCAATGTGACGATACATGTTTGTGCGAAACCGGGGGAGAAGATTTCCGGTAAAGTGAACATTCCGGCAGAGGTTGCGATGGGAGATATGGCTTATACAGTTACGGTTATTGACGCCAATGCATTTGCTGCTCAGACAGAACTTACCTATGTGACATTGCCAAAAACAATTACCAATATTGGAAACAAAGCATTTGCCGGCTGTACCGCCCTGGAAGGAATGAAATTTAAGGCAAAGATAGCACCAGAGGCAGCAGAGGACGCTTGGAAAGGAGCTGGAACCGAAGATTTTACGATACTAACTCCGAAAAATGCGAGGGATTATTACAACATTGAAAAAATATCCGGAGCGACAGTTCGTCCGGAAACGGATGCAGAACATGAACACGATATGCAGAAATTTGAAGCAAAGGCACCGACATGTACTCAGCCGGGAAATATCGAATATTATATTTGCCGGGACTGCGACAAGGTGTATGCAGACGCAGTTGGGAAGAGAGGCATTTTGCTCATAGATACCTATTTGCAGCCACTGGGACATGATTGGGAGTCGGATTTCACGATTGATATCCCGGCGACGGCGACGACGCAGGGCGAAAAGTCCATTCACTGCCGTCGGTGTGGAGAACGTTCCCACATCGTAAAATATTCGCTGGAAGATGAAAAGAATAGTTCCAATGACAATAGCAGCAGTGCCGGTAAATCGGAACAGAAGAATCTTTATTATGAAGGTTCCAATGAGAATGAGGACACAGAATATGGTAGAAAGATAACGTATTCGTATCTGTTAAAAGGTTCTTTATTTAAGGCAAAAGGACTTCGTTACCGGGTCAATGCCGTCAATGCGAAAAAGGGTATCTTTGATGTCACCTGCATGGGCAGCAACTCAAAGAAGATCAAAAAAATAACAGTGCCAAATTATGTAAAATACAAAGGAATCCATTATCGTGTCACGGGAATCGGCAAGAACGCGTTTGCCGGCTGCCGCAAAGTAAAAACGGTAAAGATTCAGAGTATGTATCTCAAGAAAAAGAATATTGGGAAGAATGCTTTTCGTGGAATTCCGAGAAAAGCATCGGTTTATGTGCCGGCCGGAAAAATGAAAAGCTATCGAAAATGGCTGAAAAAAGCGGGATTGAAATGCTAAGGAGGAAAAAAATGGAAAAGATAAGATGGGGAGTTTTAGGAACAGCAGGAATTGCCAGAGATTGCAGCATACCGGGAATGCAGAAGGCAGAAAATTGTGAACGGTATGGAATTGCAGGGCGCAGCTTGAAAAAAGCAGAAGATTATAAAGATATGTTTGGGTTTGAAAAAGCATACGAAGGGTATGAAGCACTTTTGTCAGACCCCAAAGTGCAGGCAGTTTATATTCCGCTTCCAAATAATCTTCATTATGAATGGGTAAAAAAGGCTATTGCAGCAGGAAAGCATGTGCTGTGCGAAAAACCATTGGCGCCGACACCCAAACAAACAGTAGAACTTTTTGAGGCAGCAAAAGAGAAGGGGGTATTTTTAATGGAAGCATATGCCTACCTTCACAGTCCTTTTGTTACAGCACTTAAAAAAGAAATTGAAGAAGGAACAATTGGAGAAATCCGTTATATTGAATCTCAGTTTTTGACTTCATATTATGATAAGAGCAACATTCGTCTGCACAAAGAAAATTATGGGGGTGCAGTTTATGATCTTGGCTGTTATAATACAAGTATGCTGTTAAAACTTTTGGAAGATATGCCATCCCGGGTAAAAGCAATGGCACAGTATGATGAAAATGGCGTTGATGTATATACAGCTGCATTGTTAAATTATGAAAATGATGTACGTGCATCGATAACATGCGGGATGATTTTTGAAAAAGATAAGCCGCATCGTTATGATAGATTGTATATTCACGGAACAAAAGGCGACATCAAATCCGATACGAAATTTAACCAAGAGGGAAATGCTTCCTATACGTTGATTATTGAAGGAAAAGAGCAGATTCGAAATGTATACTGCCCACATAATTATCAATTAGAAATAGAGCAGTTGGGAAGATGCATAATCGAAGGCGAGACCCCTGTTGTGACAGCTGATTTTTCGATTAAAAATGCAAAAATACTAGATGCTATATTGCAAGAGATCGGTTACTTTGAAAGTAATGTAATGTGAGCACAACGAAATTTCGGCATTTATAGAAGGACACAAAAAAAACACAAAAAAATTAGCACTCACCTCTTGACAGTGCTAACAATTAGTGGTATAACATAGTTAACGATAAGGAAAGGGGTTACGAAAAGGAACCCGGATCCGAATCGAAATTTAACAATCGACACTTCAGATTTCTCTGATGGTGCTAATAATACAAAAGTCTAAGTGCCTATGGTGTTTTGCAGGAACCCATATTTCCGACACTTGTTACAAGAAGGAAAGGAGAAATGACTTATGTTAAGACCTAGTATTTTTGGAGAGAGTTTGTTTGATGATTGGATGGATGATTTTCCATTTGGTAAGGAATTTGAGAAGGCTATGTTTCCGGCGAAAGATCCTCTTTATGGAAAACATGCAAAGAACATGATGAAGACAGATGTCCGCGAGACAGATGATGCGTATGAGGTTGACATTGATCTGCCTGGCTTCAAGAAAGATGAAGTAACCGCTGAACTGAATGATGGTTATATCACCATTTCGGCAGCAAAAGGTTTGGACAAAGATGAAAAAGATAAAAAGACCGGTAAGTACATTCGTAAAGAACGTTATGCCGGCAGCATGAGCCGAAGCTTTTACATCGGTGAGGGAATTACCCAGGATGAGATTTCGGCGAAGTATGAAAATGGTATCTTGCAATTGAAGATTCCGAAAAAGACAGATAAAGCAGTTGCTGGTAAAAATTATATCGCAATTGAAGGATAATCATTCAACAAGTCCCCTTCAGAGATCGAGCCCTCTGAAGGGGACTTGTTTTTTAGCAAAAACCATTGTAAGATTTGAAACGTACTTTATATTTTTTCATTTGCTGCCCTTCACGGCTTTCTATTTTCGTTGAATTTCCCGTAGGAATCTCATAGTATACTTAAATAAAAATTACAATAATTTACTGGAAATAAATAGATGCCGCAGTGAGAAAAAACTGGTTTGAAAGGATATCCTATGTTACAATGTGGATATAAAAAATGGAGGTTAGCAGGAATGAATATTAGAAGGGCAAAAGAAAAAGATATCGAACGAGTGATGGAATTATTAGGACAGGTACTTCAAATCCATGCGGACATACGCCCTGATATTTTTATTCCGGGGACAACAAAATATACAAAAGATGAGCTGGCAGAAATGATAAAGGACGATACAAAGCCAATTTATGTGGCGGTGGATGAAAAGGATGATTGCCTTGGCTATGCATTTTGTCAATTGAGGAAACAGCCGTTTTCAGAGAATATGATACCGTTTACGGCGCTTTTTATTGATGATTTGTGCGTGGATGCGAAAACCAGAGGCCAGCATATCGGAGAGCTTTTATTTGAATATGTGAAAGAGGAGGCAAAGCGCCTTGGCTGTTATGAGGTAACGCTCAATGTGTGGGCCGGAAATACATCGGCAGAAAAATTTTATGAGAAAATGGGACTGAAAACAAAAGAGAGACAAATGGAATATATTTTGTAAGAAGATGGGTACATGGAAATTGATCTTTGTTTTCCGTTGAAGTGACGAAGAACACCATTTTAAGAGAGAGGAGACATCATGGCATTAGAGGAGACGGTTTTGGATGGGGAAGAATGTGACTGGTGTAATTTGACAGAAAAGAAAAAGGAGTATTTACTGTTTACCACTGATTTTTGGTCTGCTTATTTAGCAGATGAACAAGATTATGTTGGGCGATGCGTTTTGGTTTTAAAAAGACATTGTGGTTCTCTATCAGAGCTTACGGATAAGGAATGGCTTGATTTGAGATGTGTTGTAAAGTGCATGGAAAGTTGTTTTAAATCAGTTCTTGGCGCAACGATGTGCAATTGGAGTTGTTTGATGAACAGTTTTTACAAAGAATCTCCAGCAAACCCTCATTTGCATTTACATGTCAGACCAAGATTTAAAAATCCAATTGTAATTAATGGTAATCAATATGTGGATGAGGAATTTGGACATCATTATGACAGAAACAAAAACTCAAAAATAACACTTAAAGACAGGCAGACAATATATGAGTGGATGAAAAATAATTTGAAGGGATACGGCTGAGTATTTATTGGAGGATGGAGTTACATGGAAGAAAAATATTTTAATCGTTACCGTTCATTTTGCAGAAGTCTTAGAAATTTAGAGAAGAGTAAGTTTGCAGACCCGACAGCGGAGTTTGTTTTAGAGGGGACTATTCGGAATTATATACTGACATTTGACTTGGCTTGGAAAGTTATGAAGGATATTTTGGTTAAACAGCTGGAAATAACAGATTTTGCTATTGGTTCTCCAAGAGAAGTTTTGCAATCAGCATTTACAAATGGATTAATTAGTGATGATATATGGCTAAAAATGCTAAAAACAAGAAAT